>Ga0209007_1000299_pt1 | contig 23957 bp, 21 predicted proteins | sample JacPinW_OM1H0_O2_FD_187961 | JGI IMG/M metagenome (GOLD analysis project Ga0209007, IMG submission 187961) | Forest soil microbial communities from Algoma, Ontario, Canada - Jack Pine, Ontario site 1_JW_OM1H0_O2 (SPAdes) (version 2) | ecosystem: Environmental > Terrestrial > Soil > Boreal... | reverse complement strand
GCATGGGCGGACATTTTCGGCGGAGATCCGCTTCGGAAAATGTCTTCCGCACATCGAGCAAACTTCGCTCAGGCACCGTGGCGTCTCCACGTCTCGGTTGCCGGGCTCAGGCTTCCCTAAGCCGCTCCTGATGCTGGCTTTCAACATAGGAGAAAACGGAACACGTGTCAAGAGTCTGAGAATGCCAGGTGCGGGCCCTTGCGCTTGTGTCTTTCGACGGATGATACTGTGGAGTTTCGTCGAACACTCCATAAGATTATGAAGACGTTTCTCTCGTTCTCTACCCCTGCTGAACTCGAAACCGAATCCCTCGTCGTCATTGCACTGGATCACGCTACGGAAACATCTGCAGCTGCGAAGAGAGAGAACCCGCAACTCAAACTCGCCACAAATGACCCGGCCGTGCAGTCCGTTGCGGCCGATCTGCTGACGAGCGGCGAAATTACCGGCAAACCATTCGAAATCAATTTGCTGCACAAGCCCGCCGGATTGAAGGCCAGGCGACTGTTGCTGATCAGCGGTGGTTCATCGAAAAGTTTCACCAGTTACGATCTGCGCCGCGTCGCTGGAGCTGCGGTGCGGACACTCAAGGCTCGTGGAATCCGCAGCTTCTCCTTCATCGCGCCGCCCGACATTCCCGCGAAAGAGGCAGTGACAGCCGTCATAGAGGGCGCACTGATCGCAAACTTCGATCCCGACTACTACCGAAGCGACCGCAGGGATCAAAAGGTTGACGAACTCACCATCGTCGTCAGCGGCAAAGCAGACCATGCGGCGCTAGAAAGGACCGCGCGCGAAGCGCGGATCATTGGAGAATCGCAGAACTTCACGCGCGATCTAGTGAACGAGCCTTCGAATCGTATGACGCCGACGATTCTCGCTGACCGCGCCAAGAAGATGTGTCAGGAAGTCGGTTTAAAATGTGAGGTCTATGGCGCCGACAAAATCAAAGAATTGAAAATGGGCGCGTTCTGGAGCGTCGCGCAAGGTTCCGACGAACCTCCTGCACTCATCGTGATGACTTACGAGCCTGCCGGTGCTCCCTCAAAGCCTGTCCTAGGGTTAGTCGGTAAGGGAATTACCTTCGACACCGGCGGCATCTCGATCAAGCCCGCCGACGGGATGGAGAAGATGAAATACGATATGGCCGGCGGCGCGACCATGATCGGAGCCATGCGCGCCATCGCACTGCTGACGCCCAAAGTGAAAGTAATCGGCATTGTCTGCGCCGCGGAGAACATGCCCTCCGGCAAAGCGCAGAAGCCGGGCGATGTGCAGATTGCCATGTCGGGAAAGTCGATCGAAATTATTAACACAGACGCCGAAGGCCGACTCGTCCTAGCGGACGGCCTGTTCTACGCGCGCCAACTGGGATGCACATATCTGATCGATGCGGCAACGCTGACTGGAGGAGTCGTGGTCGCTCTCGGCTATGCCAATGCCGGCGTTTTTGCCAACGATGACGCCATGTATGAACGCTTTCACAAGGCCAGTGGCGAGGCGGGCGAAAAGATGTGGCGCCTGCCACTCGATGACGAATACAAAGAGCAGATTCGTTCCACGATTGCCGACATCATGAACACTGGCGGACGAGCGGGGAGCGCAATCACCGCTGCGATGTTCTTGAAGGAATTCGCCGAGGACACTCCGTGGATTCACCTCGACATCGCCGGTACCGCCTGGATGGAAGAGCAAAAACCCTGGATCGCCAAAGGCCCCTCCGGAATCGCCCTGCGTAGTCTGGTGGAGTTCGTGAAGGGTCTGTCAAACTAAAACGGCAGAGCGGTTCATGGACCGCCGAATCCAGAATTAGGAGGGATAAACGGATTCTGTTAACTGTTGGTTGTTGCCACCAACGCTGCCTCTCTTGTGAGGGCCGATTGTTTCAAGTTTTTCGGGTCCGACGGATGGCTGCAAATGCTGCATTGATTTCCGTGGTTTTCCTTGCAGCCAGATCCTTGAGCTCTTGGCCCAGGTGAGCAACACGGTCAGGGTGGTATTCCATCACAAGCTGTTTGTACCTCTTCGCTATCACTGCGTCGGAGTCCTCCTCATTCACACCCAGCAACACAAACGGATCGCCAGAAAACCCACGACCCATGACGGCCTTTGCACGTTTCGGCTTGAATGCGTTCAGAACGATACCTGAGAGACGATGGGGCTGGCTGCGGCCATCCACTTCGTCCAGATCTATAACTTTTATCACCTGCCCGTGCTCGAGCAACACCAGTGTTTTCTCACTCAACGGTGCGTGTGCAAAATTTCCCAGGTGCTGCATCAGCATCTCAGGAAAGGGTTTGGCGGGATAGATCCATCGCACATCGCCGCAGGTCGAAGAAACCAATCGCGCCCAAGGACGATAGAGGGCGTCATGATCGAGAACGAGCGCTGTTTGCGCCACGGCAGACTCGACGAAAGCATAGAGCTCCTCAATGGTTCCCAGCTGAATCGCTTCAAAGTCCATGCAGCAGGCTCCGAGAACTATCAAGGACGAACGGAACTACAATCCTGATCAGCTATACCAGTCTTCCCTGGTCAGCGGCAAATGACTTTCCCCGCAGTCCGGCTTGCTCAACAGGATCTGATATAAGTTGAGCCGGCCAGTCGTGAATGCGTGCGCCGAGCCGGACATATACAGCCGCCACACACGATAGCTCCCTTCTCCTGCAATGCTCTGTGCCGCCCCAGCTTTGGACTCCAGCCGGCGGACCCATTGCCGCAGCGTGAGGGCATAATGCTCACGCAGACTTTCCACATCTCGCACCTCGAATCCCGCGGACTCGGCCGCGCGCAACGTGGCGCTGACCGGAACCAGCTCCCCATCAGGAAACACATACTTATCCATGAAGGACGGCCCTTTTCTACGGAATGTCGCAGAGGCCGCGATGCCATGGTTCAGGAATACGCCACCGGGACGAAGGCGGAGCCACGCCTGGCGAAAGTATTCAGGTAACAGGGCCTCCCCGACGTGTTCAAACATTCCTACACTTACGAGCTTGTCAAACTCCTGTCCGGTTTCGAGATCGCGATAGTCGCAGACATCGACCCGGCAGCGATCCGCAAGCCCTGCCTCCCGTATTCGCTGCCGCGCCATCTCGGCCTGTGGGATGCTGAGCGTTATGCCGAACGCTTTGACGCCGTAGTTCATGGCCGCATGAATGAGCAGGCCGCCCCAACCGCAACCGAGGTCCAGCAGTCGATCGCCGGCGCGCAGTCTGAGTTTTCTGCAGATGTAATCCAATTTCTGTGTTTGAGCGGTATCTATGCTGTCTCGAGTCGATTTGAAGTACGCGCAGGAATAAACCATCGAGCGGTCCAGCCAAAGAGAATAGAAGTCGTTCGAAACGTTGTAGTGGTAGGCGACCGCTTTCCGGTCGCGTTCTTTGGAGTGCACCGATCCAGGAGGGTCAGCTCCCTGTCGGCCGTTCTGATGCTCGCTTCCCGCAGGAAGCCGCGTCAGCATTCCTCCGATCTTCAATTTGTCCATTACGGAAAAATCGCGGCTCAGCAGGAAATCGGCCAACTCGAATGCGCCTTCAATATCACCCTCGATATCAAAGTCATCATGGATGAAGGCTTCGCCCAACGTCAGCTCGCTAGGCGACATAAACATGTTCCTGAGAGCGCCGGGATATTTTAGGACGAGGGTAAAGTGCGGCCGGTGCGCGTGACACCACTCTGTCCCGTCCCAAAGCCGCACGGCAAAACCCCGGCCGCGGTAGTTCGTTGTTAGTTCTTCCAGAAGACGTACGCTGACATTTATCGCTGGGTCCTTCAACCTTAGAGCCTGAGTTGGCATTCTTGTCTCCGTCTCAGCACAACTAGATTGACATCCTCTTGCAAAACTCTTGTGTTCGATGAGCGAATAAGCGAGGTACATCCACACTCGCCGTGGGCCCGCACTGTGAACAGGATTACCAAGGCGATTGTGATCGCAATCCACAGCAGAAAGATGGCCACAATCCCGCGATCGATTCCGGAGTCACTCCCTGGCTTATGAGTGAAATTCATGTCTTGAGCCCTTAGCATGAATCAAGATCTTGAGAACACTCGTGGCAACTGTCTGCACGACTGTATCCTTGCTGGCGGTCAATCTTTCCACGGCGTTTACCGAAGACGCGTCGCCAATCTCACCGAGTCCCCGTAACGCTGCCACGCGCACGAGTACGTCAGGATCGCGGAGCAATTCGATCAGCGTTGGCACTGCACTCCGTTTACGGCGAGAGCCGAGAACCCAGCAGATTTGGGCTCGCGTCTCAGCATCGGCGCCAGGTAGCGCAGAAATGAGCCGACATTCATACTCTCGGGAGTACAAATCCACATGGGTGCCGCACTTCTCACATACTGCAGGAGTGGTCTCCAACTCGCGCCAGCAAACGGGACAGATGACAAACATGATCCACCTACCTCGTCCGGGTTCGCTGCCCGCACCTTGTGGTCGAACGCGCCAATGCTGGAGCCATCGGCGCCTTCCTATTCAGGATTAGCTTGTTGACAAGTACGAAACCGGTACAGAGAGCAGCCAGAATCCACACGTATTCCATGGCGAAACCTCAGGCTCAAATTGTGGGGATGCTCGTCGAGGGAATCTGCTAATGCAGCAACCTACGGCAATGTCTCCCGAGACAAGAATCCTTGTCAGGAGTCATTAGCCGTCCGATCTCAAAAGGAAGGACAGCGGTTAACGGTGGTACTCCTTCACCGGTAACAACCAACGCTTAGTGTATTTAGATATGGAGCAATGTCAAGAGGTTCCCAAAAGTATTCACGTACTCGTGGTGGATAGGAACCAGGAGAGCGACGAGCAATCTGGGGGCTCCTGGGAAGTCATGACCGGTCGCGCAGTTTGACGCACTGGCAATCCAGATGCTCTTTGGGTTATGATTTGCTCGTTCAAATCGCCGCACGGTGATGAGGTCCACCGTTTAACCGCCTGCCATGGCTGATGACCACTACCCTGAGGGGGTGGTGTGACGACAGCCAGACCAGCATCCACAAAGCGTAACTCCCGGCTTCAGCGTTCACTCGCTCCCACTCACAGAAGTCCTTGTCATCTCGTCGACGGGAGACTGCCTTCATGCTGAACGACATTGTTCTCCAAGTCCTACAGGTTCTTGCTGTTTTGCTGTTGGCCCCGCTTCTTCAAGGCTTCATTTTGAAGGCAGAGGAGCGGGTTCAGCGCAGCACTGGACCCAGCTTGTTTCAGCCTTACCGGGATCTTTGGAAACTGTTTCACAAGCAACCCATCGTTCCCGAGTCGGCTTCCTGGATCTATTTCGCCGCGCCGATCGTCGCCTTCACCGCGATGCTGATCGTTCCCATTCTGATTCCAGTATTGACAGATCGCCCTTTACCCATCTCCGACATGGCGGACATGTTGGGGGGAGGAATGGTGCTCACGCTTGGGTCCTTCGCCATTATGTTGGCCGGATTAGACAGCGGAAACGTATACGGCGGAATCGGGTCGAGCCGATCTGCCATGTTGGGCATCCTTGCAGAACCGATTCTCATACTTGTGTTGGTCGGCATCAGCCTTCTGGCGAAGGCGATGCTGCCGTTCGTGGTGAACCACACCTTACTCGACAAACCCTCGGTCTATTGGAGCCCAACTCACATCTTTCTGGTGCTGGCATTTTTCTCATTGCTCCTGGTAGAGACAGACCGTCTGCCCATTCATTCCAGTACGCATATTGAGATCTACATGATTGACGAAGCGCGCATCCTCGAATATTCCGGTCCACTGTTCGCGCTTCTAAAGTGGGCCTCGATGATGAAGCAGTTCATTCTGTACACCATTTTTTGCAATGTCTTTCTGCTTCCCTGGGCGATGGCACAACGCGGCACTGCTCTGGGTGAAGTCGGATCTGTGTTGTCTTTGTTGCTGAAGTTCTTGGTGGTAGCGATCTCGATCGTGGTTGTAGAGACCATACAGTCGCGCCTTCGTTTCTACCGCTACCAGGAACCGCTTGCCGCTGGCTTCTTGTTCGCGGTGCTGGCGATCGTATCTAGTCAACTGATTTGAGGAAGATATGTTTCTGGCTCACGTAAGTTCGCTGCAGGCATCAATCTTCAGCCTGTTGGCCATTTTCAGTCTCTTGCTCGCGTTCGTCATGCTGGGGTCGCACTGGTTGCGAAATTACGTATACGCCTTTGCAGCCGAGTCGTGGCTCATCGCGGCGCTCTCCGCGGCAGTCGCCTATTTCGGCGGCTATAAAGAACTGTACGTGATCGCTGTCCTTACGGCCCTCTTTAGGGGCCTGGTGCTGCCGTATCTTTTGATGGGCATTGTTCGGAAACTTAATGTCAAACGCGAAATCCATGCGGTTCTGCAACCCGCATCCAGCCTCGTCATCGGAGCACTGCTGGTTATGTTCGCCTTCGTGATTGCCAATCACATGAATTTTCAGACCGGTATAGCGGGGCAAGTCGTCGTGCTTGCATTGACCATCATGCTTTCCATGAAGTTGCTGGGCTTTCTGATGCTGGCAGTACGCGACGAAGCCGTGAGCCAAATCCTTGGCCTACTTGTTCTCGAAAACGGCATATTTCTAGGGTCCCAGATCCTGGTTCCGGGAATGCCCATGCTCATTGAGATCGTCATTCTCTTCGACCTCTTGATCATCGTCGCGTGCTTCGGCATGTTGATCCGCTATCTCTTGGTGCATGCGGGTACGACCAGCAGTCGTCAATTGAATCGATTGGTGGGCTGAACATGGCGCAGCGTTTGATGCTCGTTTTGTTCCTGGCTCCTCTGATTGCGGGGGCATTGTCCCTGCTCGTGCGCAGGTCCCGCGTTTCGGAGTACGCTACCGTAATCGCGGCCATCATCGATTTTGTGGTCAGCATCCTGCTTCTCCGGGAAGCTCTGCAACACCGGCTCACCTTTTTGCATAACTATATCCTGCTCGACAACTTGGGCGCCTGGGTAATTCTGTGCGTTTCGATTGTGTACGCGTTGGCATCGATCTACGCCGTGGGATACATGCGGCTGCTCGACGAGGATGAACGCCTACCGCTGTTTTACGCGTTGTTCTCGGGGTTCGCCTTTACCATGCTGGGAGCCTGCGTGATGAATAACGTGGGTGTGTACTGGATTGCCATTGAACTCACCACGCTGATCAGCACATTCCTGGTTGGCTTTGAACAGGAGGCGGAAAGCACGGAAGCAGCCTGGAAATACATCGTTGTGGTATCGGCCGGCATCAGTCTCGCATTATTGGGTACGGTACTTTTCTATTGGGGCGGATCGTACGTTCTTGGTCCGAGCTATGCGATGACCTGGACGGCCTTGCACGGGTCCGCGTCGCAGGTCTATCCGCCGCTGCTAACCGTTTCGTTCCTCCTGGTGCTCGTTGGATACGGAACCAAAGCCGGGCTTGCGCCGATGCACACTTGGCTCCCGGATGCTCATAGCGAGTCTCCAGCGCCTGTATCAGCCATGCTCTCCGGAGCATTGCTAAACGCATCCATGCTCGGCATCGCGCGGTTTCTTGGCGTCGTGCATGGAACCTCGGTCAGCAAGTTCGCCCATTCCGCGGTGGTTGGGTTCGGGATTTTTTCCTTTGTGCTGGCCACTCTTTTCATCGTCCGGCAGACAGGAATCAAGAGACTGATGGCGTACTCCAGTGTCGAACACATTGGGGTACAGGCTCTAGGCCTGGGCTTTGGCGGTCCGCTCGGTATCGCGGGCGCGCTCTACCACATGCTGAACCACTCATTAAACAAGTCGCTAATGTTTTTTGGCGCCGGCAATGCGATGCGTGCCTATGAGACGAAGGAGATACTCAAGATCCGTCACGTCTTGAAAGTGTCGCCAGTCACGGGAACGCTTTGGCTACTGGGTGCAGTAGGCATTGCCGGCGCCCCCCCATTTGCTCTGTTCCTCAGTGAATTCACCATCCTTCGGTCTGGGATCGCAGGACGCTACCGCTGGGCGGCGATCGTGTTTGTCATCTTCCTGATCGTGGTCTTCATCAGTTTCCTGGCGCATTTCCGGTCGATGTATTTTCAGGCCGGCCCGGAGCCGCAAGTCCGCCGAATGCCTGGGGCCGTCTGGCGCGCCATTCCCATGTGGCTGGCTTTTGTACCCTTGCTGGTCCTCGGCCTTTGGTGGCCACGGGTGCTATGGAATGCATTCATGCAGATCTATTTTGGACTTACGGGAGGGACTCCATGATCGGCGCGACCGAAATAAGATTGTCTCCCGACGAACTGCCGAAAGTTTGTCGCACGCTCATGGCGGAGGGCGCTCGCCTGCAAATGGCCTACGCGTGGTTCCCCGAACCGGGCACGCCGGAAGTGATCTATTTGGCGGACCGGAAGCGGCTTGAGCCTTTTCCCTTGTTGCGCTGCCGATTGCGCGATGGCCGCCGCGAATTGCCCTCGCTGGCCGCGATCACACCGTTGCTCGGCTGGTATGAGAGGGAAATTCAGGACTTGTGCGGAATCCGTTTCACGGGGCATCCCGAGCCTGGCCCTTTGGTACTGCACGAAGGAGCTGAGCCTCCAATGCCGCCTCTCGATCCCCGCTATCAACCTGAGCAGATGATGCCCTACTCGCCCCAGCCATGGAAGCTGCCACCGGTCGAAGGCGATGATGTCCAGCAGTTACCTTTCGGTCCCGTGAGAGCGGACGTCCTCGAATCGGCGCAGATTGTTTTTTACTATGTCGGAGAAGGCATCCTGCACTGTCACCCGCGTCTTTTCTTCAAGCATCGCGGTCTGGAAAAGCAATTCGAGGGACTCACGCCGTTGATGGGGGTGGTGTTGGCCGAGCGCATCTCGGGTGTAGACAGCTTTGCACATGCGCTCGCGTTTTGTCAGGCGATCGAGTCCGCGTCTGCTTGCCAGGTCCCCCAGCGAGCGCAGTACCTACGCGTAATTCTTGCCGAACTGGAGCGACTCTACAATCATCTCCATTACTTGGGGCACCTCTGTCATACCACGACACTCAAGGTCGGCGAAGCCCAGGGCAAGCTCTTTGAAGAACAGTGCAAGCAGATTAACGGCACTTTCACCGGTTCGCGGCTTCTGCGCGGACTTGTCATGCCTGGCGGAATGAGGCGGGATCTCGATCTGAGCGGAATAGCCGATCAGCTATGCGTACTCGAGCCTCAGATCATCGACTACATGGAGGAACTCGAAACCACCAACAGCCATCTCGACCGCCTGCTGACGACCGGCCCGTTGCCGCGGCAAGTCGCTTTTGATCAAGGGGCAAGTGGCCCGATTAAACGGGCGTCTGGAATCCAGCGCGATCTCCGCTGGAGTCACCCCTACGCCGCCTACCGCTCGTTTACGGTGGACGTGCCAGTTCGAACGGAGGGGGACGCGCACGCTCGCTCGCAAATTCGGATGGAAGAAATTCGTGCGAGTCTCAAGCTCATTTATTCCGCCGTCGACCAAATGCCAACTGGACCGGTATCGGCGGAGGTGCGCCCCGCGCCCGGAGCAGAGGCCATCGGCTGGTGCGAGTCGACTCGTGGATCCATCTATCACTGCGTACATCTGGATGAAGCAGGCCGTCTCGCACGAGTAAAAGTAAAATCGCCGTCATTTTCAAACTGGCGCGTGTTTCCCTTTACCGTGCACGACAGCAACATGATGGACTACGCCATCAACGAAGCCAGTTTTGGGCTGACGATGGCGGGGTGCGATCGCTAGCGCTGGAGAACAATTATGCCGGTGTGGACTCTGTACGGACTCAAGCGAGGAGTGGTCACCAATCCGTGGCCACAAGGACGCGAAGCGACCCAGGGTGGAGTGCAAGGCATGCCACGTTTTCACCCCGAGCGCTGCAAAGAGGGTTGCCGGATCTGCGCGGATGTCTGTTTGCCGGGGGCGATTCGCATCGCCGAGACGAAGAACGGCGAGCGGCTCAGCCTCGACTACGGCAAATGTGTCGCCTGCCAAATGTGTACGGAGTTTTGCCCTCACGATGCTATGGAGAAGTCAGAAGACTGGGCCTTTGCGGTCAGCAAGCGTGCGGACCTCGTCTGGGATGAAGCGTTCGCGTCGCTGCCAGCACATGAGCTCACGCAGAAAATCCATAGCGCGTTTGGCCGCAGTCTCCATGTTCGTCATGTGGATGCCGGTTCCTGCAACGGCTGCGAGTCTGAATTGCAAGCTTTGAATAATCCTTATTACAACCTGCACCGCCTCGGCATTTTCTTCACGCCTTCGCCCCGATTCGCGGACTTGCTTCTGGTGACGGGCACCGTGACTTACGCGATGAAGGAAGCTCTGCTCGAAACCTACAACGCGATGCCGGAACCACGCTGGGTCATGGCCATGGGAACGTGTGCCGTTTCGGGCGGGGCGGTTGGAGGCGGATATGCGAGCGGACGAGGGGTCGAGGGGATTCTTCCAGTGGACATTTATGTGCCGGGCTGCCCCCCCAATCCTGCAGCCATGATTCAGGCGTTGCTTCTGCTCCTGAACCGGGCGACGCAACTTGTCCAGGGAGGCCACTTTGCAAAGTGACCTTCTGCTGGCGATGGCGTTGCTTTGGGCTGTTTCCTTTGTGCTCGCGCTGGTTCTGCGGCGCGATTGGGTTGCCCGGCTTGGAATCGTACTGGGCTGTGCAGTCGGCCTGGTGTACAGCGTTCAGGGATGGATTCATCCTCCCACGGCAGCCTCTCTTCATCTCTGGCTGGCGGACACGCCGGTCTGGTTCCAGCTCGACAATGCAGCATTATGGCTGCTGTTTTTTGGACTTTTACCTGCGCTTTTCGCCGCTGGCCTGGGAACAGCTTCTGTCTCATCAGACAGCAAACGGTACTGGCTGGCGGGTCTCGCCGCTACGCTGCTCGGTGCATTGGGAGTGTTTGGCCTGCAAGATACCATGTCCTTCCTGATTGCATGGGAGGTTATGAGCCTAGGCGGGGCCGCAATGATTCTCGGCGAGCGGCTCTCCACAGATCGAGATGGGCCCACCTTGTTCATGCTGTCACTGCTCGAAGTGGGATCGGTCGCCGTTCTTCTGGCGCTGTTGCTCCTGGGTAACCATGTTTCCTCTCATTCGTTCGCGAGTTTTATCACCTCGTATGCGACATCGTCAGCCGGTACGTTGCTGCTTGGACTGCTATTCCTGTTTGGGTTCGGTGCCAAGCTGGGGATGCTGCCGTTTTACGAGTGGTTCCCTTCAGCTTATGCGTCCGGCAGCGGAGCAACTGGCGTGATTTTCTCGGGCGTCGTACTGAATGCGGCCTTCTATGCCCTGGGGCGCGCGACGTTGCAGTGGCTTCCTCACGATGGAGCATGGGCCGTTGGCACAGCCAGCATTATGGTGGTGGGCGGTGTTCTCAGCGCAATCCTAGCGATTTTTTACGCCTTTCAACAAGAGGATTGGCGTCGCCTTCTGAGTTTCTCGTCGGCGGAAAATGCCACTGTCGCCATCGCCGTGCTCGGAGTCTCGAGCTTATTTGCCTCCAGTTCTCTCCTGGCGTTCGCATCGCTGGCGTGGACGGTGGCCCTGCTGCACTTGGCTGCGCATAGCCTGGCAAAGTGCACGCTGTTTCTCACAGCCGACGGTGTCCGCCAGGTGAACGGGGATTATGGTATCCGGCAAACCGGCTTGCTGCGGCGCAGTTCACTGGTTTATGGCATCGGAGCGCTGTTCGCTGCCATGAGCCTTGCCGCCTTGCCTCCGCAGGCGGGTTTTGCCACTGAATGGTACATCTTCCAGACCTTGTTCCAGGGAACGCAGGTCGACAATCTCGTCGCCAGACTCACGATCGCGTTGGCAGCGGCCGGTTTGGCGTTGGTCGCCGCTGTCGCGCTAGCCACGTTTGTCAAACTCTTCGGAGTTGGATTGCTCGGCGATGGCCACGACGGACCGAGCCATCTTTCCCGGCTCCGCAGTTCCTGCGTCTTTATCCTTGGCTCGAGCGTGCTGGCGCTCGCGGTAGGGATGCCATGGTGGCTGCGATTCATGGGGCTGGCCAACCAGTCGGTGTTTGGCGTAAACGCCACCGCGTCGATGCGTGATGGCTGGCTCTTGGTACCACTGAGCAGCAAGTTCGCGTTCATCTCCCCTACCAAGCTGGTTATTGCGGGTCCACTGCTGGCGCTGATCCCGCTCGCCCTATTCTGGGGCAACCGTAGAATGTTCAAGCTGCGCCGCGTTCCAGTATGGTCTGGAGGGCGTCGAGAAGATGCGCGCCGGATCGCGACCACTTCTCTCGCATTCTCCAATGCCCTGCGCACGTTCTACAGTTTCATCTACGGCCCAACCCACAACGTCGAGCGCGAATATCAGGAGAGTCCCTATTTCCTGAAGAGGCTCATCTTCAACCAGGAAGTGGCCCCGGTATTCGGTCCTTATTTATTTGCGCCGCTCACCCGGTTTGTCCGCAGGCTTTCGACAGCCGTGAGCGCTCTGCAGTCCGGATATCTCAATTCCTATAACGCAATGATCGGAATCCTCCTGGTTCTCATCCTCGCTTTGTCCCTGTTCTACAAGTGAACTTGATGTTCGACAAGATCTTGGTCGCGTACCACGGCACGGATCGAGCACTCAGGGCATTCGACGCTGCTGTCCAAATGGCGCACCGGCAGGATGCGGAACTTCACATGATTAGCGTTGCAGAGGACGTGCCACGGCAAGCCGAGCTGATAGCCGAGGTGGAAGATGCAATGCAGCGCGAAGATTCGCGCTACTCTCAGCTCGCGAGCCAAGCCAAACTTCGGGCCGCCCTCCACTCGGTCCCACTCCATTGCGCTGTCGTCGTCGGCGGGAGGGTCCGGGCGATCGTTGATTTTGTTCAAAAAGGCCACTTCGATCTGCTAGTGATTGGCGAGAGCCCACCTTCCTTATCCGCGCTGCTGTTCGGCAGCACCTCGGAAAAGCTGACGAACCTGGCGCGCTGTAACGTCCTGGTCGTGAAATAGCATGGGGCTTCCGTTCGGGTGGTACTGGCACGAGCTTTACTTCTGCCCTCGAAGCGGGGATTTACCATGCTGCATGCGGTTGGCGAGCTCGAGGCGAACGTGGGGTACCAGTCGAGACGGTGCGGAACTGGATTGGCTCAGGATTTTCAGGTCTGTGGTCGTGATGCTGGGCAGGAACGCAAGCACGCGCGCCATGGGCGTCTGCGAATTGCGCAAGAGAGCAAGGCGCACGCTAGAGATATGCGACCATTTGGCGTGATCGGCGATCGCAGTCACGATCCGTACGGGCAATGCCACTCTAGCCAGGGCCTTGAGGACGTGCCCCTCGTTCAGCAGCGGGCTATCGAGTACAGTGGGAAGGCTCTCGGGACTGCCGTCCGTGAGCAAGGCTCCTACGATGCGAGGCGAGCCACGACGCGCCAATGTCATTTTCTGTGCGGGCGGAAGCTGCGGCAATTTTGCTAGTACGAGTTCCTCCGCTAAATGCCGCAATGCGGGGTTCCCCGAAGGAGAAAAACTTAGGGCCACGAGATCGGATTGGTAGAGCTCTCGTACCAGACTCAGACCAAGAGTTTGTGGCAGGTTATGATGAAACGCCAGTGCACGCTTTACGCGGTAACTGGTCATCCACTCCTTGTGTTTAGCGATCTCCTCCAACAGTGCGGTTGAAAGCTCTGCGCGCCCGAGCAGCATGCATAGATGCAGTTCTTCGAAATGTGGGTTCTCCAGCAGGCCGCGGAGGACGTCTTCGCGATGCTCGTGTATTAGCACCGGAATCTGTTCCATTGGCGCCCGGCGCGCTCCGTCCCCGTCGAGTTCGGGTTTGTTCTCCAGGTCGAGGTACTCCAGGTACGTTGTATGCTTTGCTTTTTCCTCAGAACGGACTAACAACATCCTCGCTGCACCACGCAGCCAAGGCGCGGGCTGCAGTATTCTTCACAACATCTTCCGCTTGCCGGACGATTGGGTCTGCGATGTCCTCCTCCATAGCCAGATATTCCAGTAAGACATCCCGTGCCCCAAGCTCAGCCAATGCCCACACCACCTGCGGACGTGGGATGGAAAGGCCATCAATTTCGCGATACAACAAGATGTCTCTCAACGGCCGAATGGCTCGCTCGCCGCATATCATCAGTAAAGGAATGCCGACTCCACCTTCGTGCAAGGAGTTCAGACTCGCGACCAATTTCCGCAGCTGTTCATCCGCGAGGTTCCGAATCCTTCTACCGCTTTTCTTTACGCGCACCGAATCATCTCCAATTTCTATTGCACCGGATCTCACAGCTCCATTCACTGCCGAGCAGAGTTCGTTAGACGTATTGCGTGGCACAGCGGAACCCGGCAAGAGCTGCTGCCCTAGGGTCTGCGCGGCCGAACCTCAATCTCGCAGTTGTGGGATACGCGTCGCGGGAAGCATGCGTGTAAAGCAAACTGACGGCACTGACTCCCGAGACAAGAATCCCTGTCAGGAGTCATTAGCCGTCCCATCTCAAAGAAAGGAACAGCGGTTAACGGTGGTACTCCTTCACCGATAACAACTCATTGATTATAGATGTTCATAGGGAGGAAGCAAGTGGCAAATCCTTGCTTGTCCGGCCAAGTCAGAGTGAGCTAAACTTCCTCTACGGGTGAGGGAGTTCACCCTTAACCGCTGTCCCACCTGCTGCTGAGCCGGGCACAGCTGATGACTCCTGACAAGGAATGCTTGTCTCAGGAGTCGTTGCCGGGCAAGAATCCCTTCGACAAGTGACGTTGCGATTTTTGCTAACCGGAGAAATTCATGACACCTGCACTTGAGGGACTAGAACCGAAAGAGATATGGAAGCATTTTGACGCGCTGGCCAAGATTCCTCGCCCTTCGACCAAAGAAACGGCAGTCAGCGAGTATGTGCTTGCGCAAGCCGGGCACTGCGGGTTGGAGGTAATTCAGGACAGAGTCGGGAACATGGTCATCCGTAAACCGGCGCACCCCGGCCGTGAGGCAGCACCGATGGTGATGTTGCAGGGGCACCTTGACATGGTCTGCGAGAAGAACGAAGGTACGCTCCACAACTTCGACACCGATCCCATCAAGATCGTACGCGATGGCGACTGGCTCAAAGCCGATGGAACCACGCTCGGCGCCGACAATGGGGTGGGTATCGCGGCAGCCTTGGCAGTAATGGAGAGCAAGAGCATGGCGCATGGTCCGCTCGAACTTGTCTTTACTGTCGACGAGGAAACGGGATTGACCGGCGCTGCCGAGTTTTCCGGCGGTGTGCTGAAATCGAAGTACTATCTGAACCTCGACAATGAAGAGGCTGATGCGATCTGCATCGGTTGTGCCGGTGGAATCAAGACGACGGGCCGCCGTAAGGTCGGTTTTCGAAAGGCGAAAGCGAACGCAACCTGGCGGATCAAGGTGTCCGGCTTGAAGGGAGGACACTCGGGAGTGGACATCCATCAGGGCCGAGGCAACGCGTTGCGCATACTGGGCTGCGTGCTACAGACGCTGCTTGATCACCATCCTGCGGAAATCGCGGAAATTAATGGTGGCAGCGCGCAGAACGCGATTCCCCGTGAAGCTTTTGCCATCGTGTTGCTCGATTCTCGCAAAGGGAAGGAATTACGATCCGTCATTGCGACGGCCGAAACGGAATACAGAGCCGATCTCGGCACCTTCGACCCAGGTTTGAAGATAACGGTCGAGAAGGTTACGCCACCGGGAAAGGGAAAGGCAATGGCTCAAGCCGACGGAAGAGTCCTCGTGGATCTACTGGCGAGTCTCCCGCACGGCGTTCTGGCCATGAACCCAGATGTTCCTGGCCTGACGCAAAATTCCACCAATCTGGCGACCGTAAGCACCAAGGGCCAAACCGTTGAGATCGTGACCAGCCAGCGCAGCGCCATTGAAAGCAGCAAATGGGCAGCGGCGCGCATGGTTTCGACGATTTTTCGCTTGGCGGGATTCGACGTCGAGCACTCCGGCAACTATCCGGGATGGAAGCCCGAACCGACGAGCGATATCGTTCGGAAGCTCCAGGCGGTGCATGAGAAAACATTCGGCAAGCCCGCAAGGCTCATCGCCATGCACGCCGGTTTGGAATGTGGTGTGATTGGAGAGAGGTATCCAGGGATGCAGATGGTCTCGTTTGGTCCGACCATCGTGGATCCGCACAGCCCCAACGAGCGAGTGCAGATCTCCACGGTGGAGGCTTTCTGGAACTATCTCAAGGCGGTTTTGGAGCGGCTTTGAATCAAGTCGCCGCCCCGTGGGACCATCTAGTTGCGATGACTTGTCTGGTGATCATCAACAGTCGGGGACGCGCACAACGTTTCGAACGCTAACTCGCACGTAGCCTTCCGCATTACAATCCACACTTCCCCTTGGAGAGATCTCGGATGAAGTCACCAGCTTCCCAAAAGAGCAAAGGTGCGATTGGCATCGACTTTGGGACGACAAACAGTTCGATCGCGTGTGTCGACTCCTCGGATGAGGTTCAGCTTGCCAAGTTTCCCTATCTGGGGGGCCTGACTGATGCATACCGGTCTCTGCTATACCTGCAGCAGACGAAGGAACGCGGTGCGAATACTCTGAAGTCGTGGACGGGGCCTGAAGGTATTGAGCAATATCTCTCGGCGGACACGAAGGGCCGCCTGATCCAATCTCTCAAATCGTTCCTGACTAGTCGCACCCTTCACAGCACAGAGGTTTTCGGTCGAAGGCATACGCTTGAGGATTTGATCGCGAGGATTCTCCGGGATTTGCGCAAGAAGGCGGAACTTCAGTTTGGCATCAACATCAGATCCGCGGTAGTCGGAAGGCCGGTTCATTTTGTGGGAGCGGAGAACCAGGAAGATGATGGTTACGCGGAGGGTCGACTTCGATCTGCCTTCGAATCGGCTGGCTTCGAATCCGTGCAGTTCGAGATGGAACCCATCGCGGCGGCACATTATTACGAATCCACGCTCGATCACAACGAGCTCATCCTCATTGGGGATTTCGGGGGCGGGACCAGCGACTTCTCTTTGGTTCACGTCGGGAATACCGTTCGCCGGGCAAATGACGGTTCTGCCAACATCGTTGGTAACGCGGGAGTGGGCGTCGCGGGAGATGCCTTCGATGCGAAGATCATCAGGCACCTCGTGTCTCCAGCTCTTGGAGCCGGATCGCAATTGCGGTCACTAGGCAAGATCCTGACGGTTCCGAACTGGGTCTACATAAGGCTAGAGCGTTGGCACCACCTATCGCTGTTGAAAGCCAGAGACGTAATGGAGATGCTGCGAGGCGTTAAAGCGCAATCGCTTGAACCGGAGAAAATCGCGGCACTCATTCACTTCATCAAAGAAGATCTCGGGTTTCACCTGCACCGCGCCGTACAAAAAGTTAAGAGCGACTTGTCGAATTCCTCTCAGGCCACATTCCAGTTTTCGGACGGGTTTGTGGATCTGGCGGCGGCGGTGGAACGAGCATCCTTCGAAGAGTGGATTTCTGAGGAACTTGGGCAGATTGCACGGTGCGTTGACTCTCTCCTCGCGTCTTCAGGCATTCTGCCCAAAGACGTCGATATGGTCTTCCTGACGGGTGGCTCTTCATTTGTACCCGCGGTAAGGAGAATCTTCGAAACACGGTTCGGAAAGGAGCGAATTCGCGGAGGAAACGAATTTACCTCGGTCGCTCGCGGCTTGGCACTGAAGGCGATGGAGTTGCGAGAGTGAATCGAGTAGCCAGCCAGCGGCTGTTCTTGGAAAGACATATTTTCGCGTCGGCCGCAGGCAAAGCTTCCCATAAGCAGAACTCGCGTTATAAACTAAACTTAAATCTGACATCGGTGAAGGAGTTCACCGTTAACCGCCATCCCTGGATGGCTGATGACTCCTGACAAGAGGATTCTTGTCTCGGGAGTCATAGTCCTTGGCAAGCATCCCACACAGTTTCGATTTGAGGTTCGTATGTGGGACAACTGCGGTTTGCCTTCAAGGACAAAAAGCTTCGGTCCAACAGTCAAACCCCGAATAAATCGCAGATTCTGGGGGTGCGCTCTCTTACTCCTGGCGATAATCGCAATCGCCGCCGGCGGATCCCAAGAGCCCGCGCAGCGACTACTTTCGTCTGAACTGGCGATAACCCTGGCTGCGATCATTTGCTTTGCCACGAATTTTGTTTCCTCGATGCTTTACTTAGCGCACCGCCAGACACAGGCGGACGCATTGGCGCTCGCGGCCACGCAGGTGGGAGTGTTGTTCTTGAGTGCCATCCTTGTTGGTGGACCGTTTTGGTTTCATCATCTCTTCGCCGTCTGGTGGGCATGGGACAGAGTTCTGACCTGGAGCGTGTTGGTTTGGCCGATCTACCTGAGTTGCTTGCTGCTGCGGCGATATGCCGACCTCGGGCAAGCGTCAACTCTGGCCGCGATTCTTAGCATTTTCGCGTTTCTTGATCTTCCGCTTGCCTACTTCTCCGTCGTCCTACGACAAGGACGAGGCTCTTCCCTCGCCTGGATGAACGATATGCTGCCCTCCCTGGCATGCACTTGCGCTAGCTTCACGATGCTTGCAGTGGTGTCGATCCGACTGCTGTATCAGCGGGAGAGAGATCGACAGGAGGTTGAGGCGCAAGCGGCTTTGATCGCCAAATAGATTTTGTTGTCTGCCTATGCAAGTTTCATTTCGTTGGAAAGGATAAGCAACGATGTCGCATCCGTGGCATGACATTACACCGGGCGGGCAACTGCCCAAGGAGTTTCGTACCGTTATCGAGATCCCGCTGGGTTCGAGCGTGAAATATGAACTCGACAAGCCAAGCGGTCTCATTCGAATGGATCGTTTCCTGTACTCGGCGGTTTACTATCCCGCAAATTACGGCTTTATTCCGCAAACGTTGGCTGAAGACGATGATCCGCTCGATGTGCTCGTACTCTCCCAGGAAGCTGTGGCACCTCTGACTGTCATGTCCGCCCGGGCGATCGGATTGATGACGATGATCGATGCAGGAAAAAAGGACCATAAGATCATCGCAATCGCCACCGGTGATCCGGAGTTCAATGCCTATCACGAAGCCAGCGAACTGCCGCAACATCGCTTGCTGGTGCTTCGCCGTTTTTTCCAGGACTACAAGCAGCTTGAAGAGAAAGCAGTCGAAGTAGAAGAAATCGTGTCAGTGTCCGCGGCATATCCGGTGATTGAGGATGCACTACATCGCTACAGCGAGTACCGGCGACGCGGCTTCAAGTCGTAATCGGTCCTTCGAGTCTGTTCTCTGTCATCCGCAGAGACGCAGCTGCCCGGCCATATGAGGCACTTACGCTGGATTCGTCGACGACAGCTATGAACAAATTGCCCGAAAATCTCAACAATCATCTGACAGCGCTCAGTCTGATTGGGACTGCCTATGCTGGTTTCCAGTGGCATCAAGGCGGCGGAATCGTGTGGCGATTCCTGGTAGGTCTCTTTGGTTATATATTTTTGGCTGGAGTTTGGCAGGCATGGGTGCACAGACGGAAATAGTTTGGTTGTTAACGGAGCGCTCCGTTTCGAAGGATATGCACAAGGTCCGCCTCTACATCCTGAGAGAACGATAGAGCGCGAACCTTTGCGACTGTCTTCTCGACGGGGTAAGAATATGTCTTGAGCTGGAAGGAGCCATCCTCCCAGACCGCGTAGCACGCTTCTGATTTACCTGTCATGGGCTGGCCAAGACTACCCGGGTTGACGATTAGGCAATCGCCGATGCGGCGCATGAGAGGCACGTGCGTGTGCCCAACCAGGAGGACATCGGTTTGCAATCTCTCGACCTCTGCAATCCAGTCGGGAGAATCCGGCGCGCTGTAGCCGTAGAGAGGATCTGATGGTTTCGCATGGCACAGATAAAACCGTGTGTTCTGCCGCCGAAGCTTCCGGCGAAGCGGAAGATCTCTTAGAAACTGCTTCTGCTCCTCGTTCAAGACGCTCGCAGTATATCGGCGAGTTTCGTCCGCCATCTTCTGGTAACGCGCGATACAGTGAGGATCCGCGTCGTAGCCAGCCGCATGATCGTGGTTTCCACGAATAACAATCGAAGTGTTTGCCCTGATGAAGTCCACTACCTCTGCGGGTTCGGGACCGAAGTTCACCAGGTCTCCGAGGACCCACAGCTCTGTGTATGTTTCAGGCAGTGCGTGCAGGGCTTCGTAGTTTCCATGCACATCAGAAACGATAACGATCTTCATAGCTTCCTATTTGCAACATTTTTGGGGTTCTTCCGCCTGAGCGCCATGACTCCGCGACAAAGAATCCCTTGTCAGGAGTCATCAGCTGTGCCCGGCTCAACAGCAGGTGGGACAGCGGTTAATGGTGAACGCCTTCACCAGTTGTTACACAGATATTTTACTACGGACGAGGATAAATCTCCCCAATTCAAGGCGGCGGTGACAATTCGGAGCGGTAGAAATAGCGGCGTTCGAATAAGGGCAGTGGAACTTCAAATACCTGCGTGTCCTCCCCATCGAACGAGAATTCTCTTGCACACTCCGGCACTGTACAGGTGGTCCTGACTGGCAAGCTTTTGCCAGAAACACCAGCGATTTTGCCCCCTTGCACTACAATCCAAGCTCCGCACTGCGGGCAGGTTACGCAGGAGCACGCAATGCGATCCGCCATTCAAGAATTATAAGGTGAAAAGCGAACCTGCCCTCGCTGCTCGTGCCCAGCCTTTGAGCCTGCAGAAGCTACGACCGACGAGGCCCCGGCGGCGTGGGGCTTCCAGGTAGCGCCTGCCGTATCTTTTGAACCAACTCCTCTGGCTCAAAAGGCTTTTGGATAAGGGTCAGATTCCCTTCCGCGAGCAGGTGGCTTTCCAGCAATGCATCCTCTGAGTAGCCCGAGATGAGGACCACGCACATTTCGGGACGAAGCTCGGTGAGGAGTTTCGCCAACTCAGTTCCGCGAATGTGAGGCATGATCACATCCGCGACCAGCACGTCGATGGCGCCGGAGTAAGTCTTGGCAATCTCGCGTGCTTCGTTGCCATTTTCTGCCTCCAGGACTTTGTAGCCATGGGTCACCAGGAATTCGCGCAAAACGCCGCGAATCGCGGGCTGGTCCTCCGCCAAGAGAATGGTTTCCGAACCTCTTAAAGAGGACGCCGGCCATTCGTGAATCGTTCGAGGGCCCACGGTCTGCTCAACCATTGGCAGGTAAACTCGAAAGGTGCTCCCCTTCCCGGGTGAACTTTCTACCTCAATTGAACCTCCACTCTGCCCCACGATCCCATAGGCAGTGGAGAGTCCCAGCCCCGTGCCCTTGCCAAGCGGCTTCGTGGTGAAAAATGGTTCGAACAGATGAGCTTTAGTTTCAGCATCCATACCGTAGCCAGTATCCGTCACTTCCAGCATCGCGAAGGCAATTGCACCCTCAGCTCCCCCTGTTTCAGGAGCAGGTCTGGGTACACGAGCGGTCCTTATTATTAGGTCTCCCCCTGAGGGCATAGCATCACAGGCGTTTACCACCAGATTCATGACCACTTGCTCAATCTTTCCAGGGTCGACCTTGACGGGAAGTGGTTCGCCACTCAGCGTCATTGTCAATTGCACCTGCTCCGTGGGAAGGGCAGACAGCATCTCTTTCACCTCCTCAAGGAGTTCGTTCAGATCCATTACCCGAAGCACCAGCACCTGTCGGCGCCCGAAGGAGAGCAGTTGTCTCGTCAGAGAAGCAGCCCTTTCGGCAGCGATTCGGGCGGTGTTGACATGTTCCTGACGCTGCGGCTGGTTCGGAGAGGTGCGGATCTTGGAAAGCTGGGTGAGAATCACCATCAGAAGATTGTTGAAATCGTGGGCAATCCCTCCCACCAACCGGCCGACGACTTCCATTTTTTGGGCTTGCCGAGTCTCTTCCTCCAGGCGTTTTCGCTCTCCGATATCCCGAAAGATTCCCTGGATCAACTTCCTGCCCGCAAATTCTGTCATGACTGCGTTGACTTCGACTGCCAATGGGCTTCCATCGGCGCGGTCCAGGTGTAATTCTCTGCCCGCCGCCGACCGGCCTGCTCGCGTCGCTTGCACCATGCGTCTGTAAGCCTCGCGATCGCACTCCGACACAATTGTCTCCGCGTTCCGGCCAATTATTTCAGTGGATGACCGGCCCAGTATCTGGCCACTCCGAGCATTGGCTTCCACTACCACTCCGCTTTCTGCATCGATGACTAAAATCACATCGTTGGCTGCGTCCAGGAGCTGCCGATGCCTAAGCTCTGTCTGTCGCACGTGTCGCAGCATGAAGAGGGTGAACAGGAGACCACCAACCAAAGAAATAGCCGCAGCAATGAAAGTAACCAGCAGGAAGAGGCGCTTTGCTTGCCGAGCTCCTGCCCCGAGAGCGAACGAAAAGCTATCCTCAAGCGGGGTCAGTTGGTCCCCGACGACATCCACTCGATGAGCAAGATCGGCAATCCTAGCCGCATTAGGCCGGTCCGATGAGATCTCGTGGTGTAGTTCGCTGCCCAAGCCTTGCAGTCGATCGATGAGGGCGTCGCCCTGCGCCCAAATCTCGACAGCCTCCGACATATAACTTATTTTTCGGCAATGTCGGAACATCGCTGCCATTCCGTTGACGTCTTCGGGATTGTTCCGTCCTTGAAGCAGACCGATGCGGACGAGGTTCATGTCCGGGACTGGCTTCTCCAACTCCAGGCGGGCTTGTTTGTCACCGAGAGGAACCAACAGAGCCTTTTGATAGGCCTCGAAGTCTCCCTCAGAGCGCGAGGTCGAATACAGAAGCAACTCACGGACTGCCTGTTTCTGCGCCTTTGACCAAAGACCCTCCCCGCCCACATACGCCCTGGCAGCGGAGAGGTTTTCAATCGTCAAATAGCTCAAGCCCAGTAAAGCGATGACAACGATGAGGAAGATCCAAAGGAATGCAACCAGCTTCTTCGGGACCGGCAAATCGAAAAACAGCTTGCGGGCAAGAGACACGGCAATCTGCTCCAATCACTGAATTCGACGAGGAAGCCTCGCTTCTAGAATTGCAACCGCAACCTCAACTTTCATGAAGAAAATCTCTGCCGAGATGGGATCCGTATCAATTGGAATGGTGGCCCGATACGCCTTCAGCTTTGTCCAGCTTTCGATCATTCTTTCTCTCGGCGCAGGAACCGTCGTGACGTACAGGTCGAGCTGATCGGTCAGGTCTTCGATCGAAAGAGCAACCACTTGTTTGTAGATGCGTTGATGACAGGCGAGCATTGCCCGATTAGCAATAGACTCAGAGAATCGGCGGGCCAGATCCGGGTGGAAGTAATGGCCAGAGTTGTTGTCGCGCAACGTCGCCAGAAAAATCAGACGGGAGAGGTCATTGGGTAAAGAAACAGTGAGTGCCCTCAGAATATCTGCGGCAACCTCGCCATCGCCGTACTCGACGGCGTAGTGCATCTCGAGAGCATAAGCACCGATTACGTTTGCGCCACTTAGGTTATCCAAGTTAGTTTCATCGTTGATCTCCGAATCGGTCAGCACATTCCCAACATTCCGCAAGATGTTGCTGGATAGACCGAGCTGCAAATGACGGGAGATTCCGTGCCGCAGGATGCCTGGAACGCCAAGTCCTAGCCTTCCAAGTGTGCAAGCGATCAGCAACATCACGTGTTTCATCTTCAATGGGAGGGACTGGAGAAGCAGCAATAGAGATCTATTGAAGCTATTCCTCTCGGTCTTGCGGAGTTGCCGCACCAGTATCGAACTCGCGAGCTGCAACGAAAAGCTTGCGAGTCGTTGCTGGCGGGCTTTAAACGAATGGACGACTTCGCACGGCGCATTCGCTGCCACAAATGACAGGCTGCCTGGGTTAAGAACACTGCGGCAAACTTCGTGGAACGCGGGCACAGAGTCAGAGCCTGAATGGGTCAGGCTGAGATCGTGTTCCAGCATGTCGTCCTCCGCTATTGAACCTTTGAACGTAGAGGAACCTACCTAGCGTGCTTCTTGCGATACCGGGCTCCAATCGGGGCTTTCCGCTCGATCGAAAACGGGGGTGTTCCGTAATCCTGAGACTGCCAAATCTTGCGGTAGGCCTGGCACCTCAGGATGAGATCGCCGTGCTTCCCGGAATCG
>Ga0209007_1000298_pt1 | contig 23979 bp, 18 predicted proteins | sample JacPinW_OM1H0_O2_FD_187961 | JGI IMG/M metagenome (GOLD analysis project Ga0209007, IMG submission 187961) | Forest soil microbial communities from Algoma, Ontario, Canada - Jack Pine, Ontario site 1_JW_OM1H0_O2 (SPAdes) (version 2) | ecosystem: Environmental > Terrestrial > Soil > Boreal... | reverse complement strand
GTCGTTGCCGAAAAGACCGCGGAAATCGCCGCGGAGGCCGATGCCGAGTCCGAAAAGAACGGCAAAAACGGCGACAAGCCCGCGACGAGCGCCAAGACAACCAAGAAAGCCGTCGTCCAGACACTCGCTCGCACGACTGCGCCGAAAATTTATCGCGTGATGTTCAACGAAATCACGCAGAAGGCAATCAAAGCCGCCTTCGAGCATCCCACGCAAGTGAACGTCAACCTGGTCGACGCGCAGCAGGCTCGCCGCGTCCTCGACCGCCTGGTCGGCTACAAAGTTTCGCCGATCCTGTGGGACAAGGTTCGCCGGGGTCTTTCCGCTGGGCGCGTTCAGACGGTCGCGCTCCGTTTGATCGTCGAGCGCGAGAAGGAAGTCCGGGCGTTCATCCCCAGGGAATACTGGACGATTCACGCTCTTCTCGGAGCGAGCCAGCCGCCGTCGTTCGAAGCGAAGCTCGTCAAATATAAGGGCGAGGACATCGAAATTCCCGACCAAGCCGAATCGCAGCGGATTCTCTCCGCGGTCGATAAGGCAATTTGGCAAGTGGCCAGCGTGGCGCAGAAGGAAAAGCGCCGCTTCGCGCCGCCGCCGTTCACTACATCGAAGCTCCAGCAAGCCGGGTACAACCGCCTTCGGTACACCGCGCGCCGCACGATGATGCTCGCGCAGCGCCTCTATGAGGGCATCGAGCTTGGCGACGAAGGTTCCGTAGCACTGATCACCTACATGCGCACGGATTCGGTGCGCGTTTCCGCGGATGCGATCGAGCAGGTTCGCGAACACATCGGCTCGAGCTATGGGCCAGGCTTCCTGCCCGAAAAGCCCAACTTTTTCAAATCGAAGAAGGATGCGCAGGAAGCGCACGAAGCGATTCGTCCCACGGACGTGACACGCGCGCCCGAAAGCGTTCGGCGCTTTCTCGATGACGACATGTTTAAGCTCTACCAGATGATCTGGCAGCGCTTCGTCGCTTCGCAGATGGTACCCGCGGTTTTCGATCAAACCACGATCGATGTGGACGCCTCCGGTTACACGTTCCGCGCCACGGGTTCGGTGATGAAGTTCGAGGGTTACCTGGCGGCCTACGCGGCGGTGAAGGACGAAGAAGAAAAGGAAGACGAAGCCGATACGGCCGGCAATCGGCTGCCTCAGGTTCGCGAAGGCGAGCAGCTGCGCCTGGAAACGATTCGCCCCGAGCAGCATTTCACCGATCCGCCGCCCCGCTACACTGAAGCGACGCTGGTGAAGGAGCTCGAGGAAAAAGGCATCGGCCGCCCGTCCACGTATGCCGCGATTATTTCGACGATCGTCGAACGCGAGTACGTGAACAAGGACCAGGGCCGGTTCACGCCCACGCGCCTGGGTGAAAAAGTGAGCGACCTGCTGGTGAAAGCGTTTGAGGATATTTTCGACGTCGGCTTCACCGCGCGCCTGGAAGACGAGCTCGACGAAATCGAAGAAGGCAAGATGACCTGGCGCTCGGCCGTCAAGGAATTTTGGGACCGCTTCGTGGTCGATCTCGACCACGCCAGCGAAAAAATGGTTTCGTACAAGGCCGGAATCCCGACTGGCCAGAAGTGCGAAAAGTGCGGCGAGGGCGAGCTGCTCGAACGCATCAGCCGCCACGGATTTTTCCTGGGCTGCTCGCGCTATCCGGACTGCGATTTCATCCGCGATCTGGCCGAGCCCGGCGCGGTGGACACCGAAGGCGAACTGAAAACCGAATATTGCGAAAACTGCGGCAAGGAAATGGCCATCAAGCGCGGGCGCTTCGGCACGTTCCTCGCGTGCAAGGGCTATCCGAATTGCCGCACCACTCGCCGGCTGGCGGCCGGTACTTTGAAGGCGCTACAGCCCGACGTCGAGCTCGACGAGAAGTGCCCGACCTGCGGCGACAATTTGCTGCGGCGGCAAGGCCGCTTCGGCGAATTCATTGGCTGCAAGAATTATCCCAAGTGCAAATACACGCGGCCGATTACGCTGGGAATCAAATGCCCGAAGTGCAACGAGGGCGAGTTCGTTCGCCGAGGCACCGCGCGGGGCCGCGGCAAAGGCCGAATTTTCTACGGCTGCTCGCGCTATCCCGACTGCGATTTCACCACGCCACACGAGCCGATCAACGAGCCCTGCCCGAAATGCGGCGCGCCCTTCATCGTCGAAAAGCGCACCAAGCAGGGTACGTTCCGCTCCTGCATCCGCGAAAACTGCGACTGGGAAATGGCCGTGCCCGACGTGCCGCCGGTGGCAACGTCAGCTCCGGCACCCGATTTCGTGCACCCGCAGAATCCGCCGACGCCTGAGCCGGTAGGCGCTGCGCCGTCGAAGAGCTGAAATCTTTCGTTCAGCCTCGCGCCTTGAGCTCGTTCAATCTTGCGAGAATCTGGGCAACCCTCCCCATGAACTCGTTCCCAGCGCTAGCGTAGGGACGCGGCTTCTAGAATCTTTTTGTACAGAGCGTTCAGCTGGGATTCGGAGCGGAGGTTTAACGTCGAAGTGTCGAGGATGAGGACCTTCACCCTTCCTGTGGAGTTGTGATGGCGGCCGTAGGCTTGGCGGAGAGCGTCGAGGTATTCGGCATCGATGGAAGTCTCGTAGAGACGATTGCGGCGGCGAATGCGGTCCAGCAGGACGTCATTTTTGGCGTCGACGTAAACCGTCAGGTCGGGGCGGCAGACGCTCGGCTCGAGGCCCATGCTGAGGCGTTCGTATAGTTCGACCTCGCGGTCGTGCAGCAGCGTACGAGCGAAAATGGGGTCTTTCGACTGAGTGTAGTCGGATACGACGGGCCTGGTGCGCGCGGGCGGAATCGTCCGCAACTGCTCGAACCGCGAAATCAGGAATGCTAACTGAGCGCCGAGCGCCCACCGTTCCCGGTCGGCGTAAAAATCGGGGAGAAATGCGTTCCCGTCGACATCTTCGAGGACGAGTGTGGCGCCGAGATGAAGCGCCAGTAGTTGCGCGAGGGTGGTTTTCCCAGCGCCGATCGGACCTTCGAACCCGATGTAGGGCTGATTGACGACCGGCAATTCGTTTCGACTCCCTGGTTACGGCCGACGGGCCAACCTTTGCGGCGCCCCGATGGGCGTCGGCGACGCAGAATGATATCACTCCGCTGAATTCAAGTCGCAGTTTGGTATCGGGAGACGGCGCGTCTCCCGCGGCGGAGCGGACTTCATTGACTTGGCTTGCGACGGCCACGTAAGATTCACGGACCGTGATCGGGGAAACCGTCTCGCACTACCGGATTATCGAAAAACTCGGTGGTGGTGGCATGGGAGTGGTGTACAAGGCTGAGGACACCGAACTCGGCCGGTTTGTGGCGCTGAAATTCCTGCCCGATGAACTGTCGCGGGACCCGCAAGCGCTCGAGCGATTTCGGCGGGAAGCGCGCGCGGCATCCGCACTCAATCATCCCAACATCTGCACCATCCATGAAATCGGCAAGCACGGCGAGCATATTTTCATCGCTATGGAGTTTCTCGACGGTGTTACGCTGCGGCACCTGATCGCCGCGGGGCCGCTGGAAAACGACACGCTGCTTACGCTGGCGATCGAAATTGCGGACGCGCTGGATGCGGCTCATTCGCAGGGGATCGTCCATCGCGACATCAAGCCCGCCAACATCTTCGTAACGAAGCGCGGACACGCCAAGCTGCTTGATTTCGGCCTGGCCAAGACTTCCGTCGCCGCCCGTTCGTCGAGCCAAGCTGCGCTTTCAAATTCGATGGCGGAGACAATCGGCGAGCCGCATCTCACCAGTCCAGGGTCGACGCTTGGCACGGTCGCGTACATGTCCCCGGAGCAGGCGCGCGCCAAAGACCTGGACGCCCGCAGTGATTTGTTCTCGTTCGGCGCAGTGCTTTATGAGATGGCGACCGGACAGCTCGCATTTCGCGGTGGGAGCACGGCCGAAATCTTCAAGGCCATTCTGGATGGCACGCCCGCGCCCGCGCTGCGATTCAATCACGACATGCCCGCGGATTTTGAGCGCATCCTCCAAAAGGCGTTGGAGAAAGACCGGAACCTGCGGTATCAGAATGCGGCCGACCTGCGGACCGATCTGGCGCGCCTGAAACGTGACTTGGATTCGGGCCGATCGAGCGCCTCGGCTTCGGCGTTCTCGAGCGGAGTGGCCGTCCCGGCACCCGCGAGCTCGGTGTCGATTCCGGCCACTGCGGCGCCCGGGCGTTCGAGGACGTACATGGCGGCCGGCATCATCACTGCCCTCGTGCTGGCTGCAGCAGTCGTCGGAGGTATTTATTATCTGCGCGGAAAATCGAACGCCCAGCAGATCGATTCCATCGCGGTGCTTCCGTTCGTGAACGCCACCAACGATCCCAACAACGAATATATGAGCGACGGCTTGACCGACAGCCTGATCAGTGGGCTTTCGCAGCTGCCGAATCTGAAGGTAATGGCGCGCAGCACCGTCTTCCGCTACAAGGGAAATCAGGATCTCCCGCAGAAAATCGGCCAGGAGTTGCAAGTCGGTGCCGTGCTGCTCGGCCGCGTCACGCAGCACGGCAACGCACTGAGCGTGCAGGCCGATCTCGTCAACACCGCCGACGGCACCGAGCTCTGGGGATCGCGCTACGAGCCGCAAATGGCGGACATCATGCAGGTGCAGAGCGACATCACCCGCGACCTGTCCGACCGGCTGCGCATGCACGTCGACGCCGATCAAAAGCAGCACCTCGGCAGCGCCGGCACGACCAATCCGGAAGCCTACCGTTTGTATCTGGAAGGCCGCCAGCTCTGGTACGGGCGCACGCCAGCGGGCCTGACGAAGAGCATCGACCTTTTTCAGCAGGCCATCGCCGCGGACCCGAACTACGCCATGGCCTATGCCGGGCTCGCGGATACTTACAACGTCATGCCGAGCTATGTCTCCTCGATCACCTCGCGGCAAGCACTTTTGCTGGGGGACGAAGCTTCGCGAAAGGCGGTCGAGCTTGACAGCTCGCTGGCGGAGGCTCATGAATCGCGCGCTGCAGCACTGACCCTGGCGTGGAGATGGAGCGAAGCCGAGACGGAGTTCCGCCGCGCGCTTCAGTTAAGCCCCAACAATGCCTCGGTCCACTATTTCTATGCGTTCCTGTTCCTCGTTCCGGAAAACCGGATCGACGAGGCTCTGCGCGAGTTCCAGGTCGCTCTCTCGCTCGATCCGCTTTCGCCCATTGTGAACACGAACTACGCAGCCACGCTGATGGACGCTCACCGCTACCCCGAGGCGATAGCCCAGTTTCAGAAAACTTTGGAACGCGATCCCAATTTCGGTCCGGCGCATATCAAGTTGTCTTACCTGTGCGCGACAATGGGGCGTTTCGCGGAGGCCAACAGCGAAATGCAGAAATTTTCCCCTGCGGCCGGAAACTTTAGTGCGGACGCGAAAGGCTACAGCGATCTCACGGTTCTCGCTCTGAAGAAATTCGGAGACTGGAAGGCGGACGCAGCCGTGACTTATGTGCTCGAGGGAGACCGGGACAAGGCGTTCGAGTATATGAACGCCGCGCTTTCGGACCAGTCCAGCGAGATCATCATGACGATCCGTTTCCCGGCGCTCGATCCGTTGCGCTCCGACCCGCGTTTCGTCGACCTCATGCGCCGTCTCGGCCTGCCCCAATAGAGACTGCGCGCGTCGAATTACACGGCGTACGGATCCGTGCCTCCGAAAGTTTTCACGGATTTCTGGACTCTGGCCTACGCGGCAATGAAGTAGCTCACCGGACAAATTCGTGTTCGCAACTCCGGGTCGCGGCGTTACACTACGCCGAGATTTTTTGCGGCAATGCATGGGGGGTGAGCATGACGGCACTTCGCGGTTTTGGCATTGGTGCATTCGTTTTTCTGACATTTGCGCTCGCGGCAGGCAAGGCATGGGCGTTACCCGCGGCTGCGCAGGACCTACCTACCGCGAATCCTTTGCCCGCTGATATCGAACAGGGAAAGCAGTCGTTCGAGCAACGCTGCTCCACCTGCCACGGTCTGGACGGCGCCGGCGCGATGGGTCCAAACATTCAAGGGATTCCGATGCGCATCGGCGCGCCGGTGGTGGCGAGCACGATCAAGAACGGAATGAGCGGCGGGATGCCGGCGTTCGGCGGCCAACTGACAGACGCGCAAATTCAGCAGGTCATTGCATACCTGCTGACGCTGACGCGCAAGGATTCCGGCACGGTGACCGGCGACGCGGCGAAAGGTAAAGTGGTTTACGACGCGAGCGGCTGCGCCTCCTGTCATATCATTGACGGTCAGGGCGGCGATTCGGGGCCGGAGCTGACGAAAGTGGGCGCGCTGCGCGGACCCGGCTACCTGAAAACCACACTGCTGTACCCTGGGTCGGATTTGCCCCAGGCGCGCGTGTTTCTAGAGACCGGCGGGCTGCTCGATTACATGTTCATCGACCTCGTGACGAACGAGGGGAAGACCTACGACGGAACACGCGTGGTCGAAGATTCATTCCACATCGTGATCCGGGACGCAAAAGGCAATTTTCACTCGTTCCCAAAAAGCGATCTACGCGAATTCAAGAAGGAGCCGGGGAAGAGCGTGATGCCAAGCTTCAAGGATACATTGTCGGGCGCACAAATCGACGATCTCGTGGCGTATCTGGCGAGCTTGAAGGGGGCGCAATGAAAACCTTCCCTTACGCCGCGGCGCTTGGCGCCTGGATGCTCGTGAGCCCAGCCTATTTTCTGGCGCAGAACGTGCCCTATGACCGGATTTTGCATTCGGCGAATGAGCCGCAGAGCTGGCTGACCTATAGCGGCAGCTATAATTCGCAGCAGTATTCGCCGCTGAAGCAGATCAACCGCGAAAACATTTCGAAGCTGAAGGTGGCGTGGATTTATCAGCCGAGCAAGGCGGTATCGAATCTGGAGGCGTCGCCGATTGTGGCCGACGGCGTGATGTACATCACTGAGCCGCCGAGCACCGTAACGGCGCTCGACGTGCGGACGGGCCTGCGCCTATGGACTTGGTCGCCGACTTTGCCGGAGCATGTCGTGTCCATTGGTTTGTATGCGACCAGCCGCGGCGTGGCGATTCTGGGCGACTCGGTTTTCATCGGCACGGCGGATTCGCATCTTGTGGCGCTCGATGCGAAAAACGGCGCGGTGCGATGGGACGTGCACGTGGCGGACAACGCGATGGGTTACGCGATGACCGGGCCGCCGCTGGCGCTGAAGGACAAAATCATCATCGGCAGCGCGGGCAGCGAAGCGGCCGTGCGCGGTTTCCTGGACGCGTACGACCCGAAAACCGGCAAGCGGCTGTGGCGATTCTGGACCACGCCGCGGCCGGGAGAACCGGGAGCGGAAACCTGGGGCGCGGGCGCGTATGAAAGCGCGGGCGCGACGACCTGGAACAACGGATCCTACGATCCCGACTTGAATTTGGTTTATTGGGGCACGGGAAATCCGGCGCCGGATTTCAACGACGATGAGCGGCCGGGCGACAATTTATACACGTGTTCGGTGGTGGCGCTCGACGCGGATACCGGAAAACTGAAATGGTATTTTCAGTTTTCGCCGCACGAGAACCACGATTGGGATTCGGACGAGCCACCCGTGCTTTTCAATGCGTCGATCGACGGAAAGCCGCGCAAGCTGCTGGGATTTGCCAACCGCAACGGTTTTTATTACGTGCTCGACCGCACGAACGGGAAATTCATTGCAGGAAAAGCGTTCGTGAAGGAGACCTGGGCGAAGGGGCTTGACGAGAACGGCCGACCGATTCCCGCGCCAAATCAGGAGCCGACGCTGGGCGCTGGGACGCTGGTGTATCCGAGCATTACCGGCGGCGTCGATTGGACTTCGCCTTCGTATTCGCCGGACACCGGTTTGTTTTACGTGAGCGTGCATGAAACGGGAGCTTACTTTATCAAAGGCACTGGGAAAATCGAGTCGGGGCCGCCGAAGGGGATTGTGGGCGGGGGCGGAATTCGGGCGCTGGCGGGGGAGCAGTCGTATGGCGCGATTCGGGCGCTGGTCGCTACCACCGGCGAGCGGAAGTGGGAGTTCAAGATGCTGGCGCCAGCGTGGGTGCCCGTTCTTTCCACCGCCGGCGGACTGGTGTTCAGCGGAACGGATGAGGCCAATTTCTTCGCGCTGGATGCTTCGACCGGAAAGCCGCTGTGGGAGTTTTTCATGGGGCATTCGGCGCGATCGAATCCCATCAGTTATGAGGTAGACGGCAAGCAGTATATTTTCGTAACGGCGGGCGATACGTATTTGGCGTTTTCGTTGCCGTAGGGAAACCAGAATGGGCCCGCAGGCACAGGGAAATACTGGAAACGAAAAAGCAAAAACAAAAGGGCCGCGCATCGCGCGGCCCTTCCTTGTCGATACACGTTTTGTTAGTCCGCGATCAGGTCCATTTGTCGATCGAGACGCTGACGCGATAGCTCATGTTGGCGAGTTGGTGGTAGGGGTTCGTTTGGCCGCCGATAACCACGAACTGGTACGCGTCCGCCTTGGGCCACTTCGGAATTACGTCGTCGTCCTTTAGGGTGGCCGCTTCGGGACCGCGCGGCAGCCCGCTGAAGAGCATTGACTTGACGTCTTTCACGGTGACCGTGGTGTTTTTCTGGAGCCAGTCGGCCAGTGAATCCCGGGTCTTGAATCCGAGATCGCCGAGGCCGTTGGCAACCAGCGGATCCAGTAGGAACAACGCGCCGAACAGCGATGCAAACGGCGCGACGTTGGCGGACATGGCTACGTTGTACAGTGGGACCGGCTTCACGCCGAGGCCCCTACCGCCCTGGCCTTGCGTGATCAGGAATCCGAAAAAGAAGCTGATAACATTCTCCTCGGGCTTAAATCCCTTCGTGGTGTGGAAGGCCGGCCAGGGACTGTCCTTCTCGTTCTCCGGAATGATCAGGTTGCTGTAGTTGATCACGTTGCCCTGCGAACCCATATAGGTCTCGCCGCAGATGCCGCCGCCGTCGAGGTTGCGGGACATGATCGTCCACGCGCGGCCGATGGTCGCGTTAGCCTGGTTGAAGGGACCCATGGCGCCGATGCCGTAGTTCATCTGAAGCTTGTCGCGGATCGGTCCGTTGATGACCGCAGCGGACACGAGTGAGTTCGTGGAGCTGAAGAGCGCCGAAATCCCGGTCGAAGCAATCGCAAGAATCGTCGGGAAATAGTCGGGAGTTGCCCCGGCCATGACGGCGTTCACGGCCACTTGCTGCACGGTGTAGGACCACGCGGGGAAGGCACCCTGCGCCGGAGTCATGTGGCCGACGACTTCGTCGGGTTTGTGGCTCGTGGCTTTGAGCATTGCGTCGACACGTTCCTGTGTCGGAATGATGATCGGCATGGTGTCCGTCAATCCGTTGTCGAGGAAATACTGCTGCAGATTGTCGGACGTGTCGGTGAAGGTTGGCGCTCCGGTCGGAGGCGTGACGGTACCGGTCTTTGACTCATCCGCAGTGAGCGGGCGGGTGAGCGCACCGACAACTTCCGGCATGAACGGCTTGCCGCTGACCGGATCGTTGCCTTCCAGATACGCCATCATCTGTTCGTCAGTCTTGCCCCAGACCGGATGGGGCGTGTAGGAAATGCGCTGGAGCGGCATGCCGCGCTTGGCGCAGTTGGATTGTGCAAGATCTTTAAACGCGATCGTAACGATCGGCGCTGCCGGGATCCCCATCTTTTCGTACGCTATGCAGTGACCAACGGTCGCTGGAGTGCACGTGCTTCAATGTCCGATGGCCATGATGACTGCCTGGCCCTTCTCCTTGATCTCGGCATTCAGCTTGGGATCGTCGTCCGCGAACCCGCCGGCTTTCAGGCGGTAGACCGTGGTGACGCTCGGCATGTTTTTCTGGAACCAGATGCCGACCTGCGCGAGGAAGTGATCGGCGCCCGGGAAACCGTCGGAAACGAGGTAGACGGTCTTTCCGTCGAGCGTGTCGAGGCGCTTCGCCATGGGGACCAACGTGATCGGCGGTGGAATGCCCCGTGGATTCAGGGCTACGATTTTTGGCGCGCCAGCTATCGGCGGCGCCTTGCCTGGCTTTTCCTTGGCTTTGCTCTGCGCGGCGGCAGCCGCGCCGGCGAGTAGCGCCGGAGACGCGCCCAGCAGCGACAGTAAACTTCGCCGATTGATACTCATTTCCACCCCCTGGTTAATTCAACGAATCCGTCAAATCGTTCGTCGTGAAACTCGTGCGTGAGCTCTGACCCAATTGTACCTCAACGCCGGCCGGTTCCACGGCGGGTGTTACATCCACTTATCTATAGAGACGCTCGTGCGATACGTCAGGTTACCAACCTGGAAGAATGGGTTCGTCTGGCCGCCCGCACAGACAAGAACAATGTTGTCGGACTTCGGCCAGTAGGGTATCTGCGTGTCTTCGGGGCAGTTGTACCAGGTTTTGTAGGGCTCCTCGCCGCGGAGCGCGCGAGGGTAGTGGAAAGTATAAACGAACGCGGAGTCGCGGTAGTCCCTCGCGGTGCGTGTGGTGTTTTTCCACAGCCATTCCGTCAATTTTTCTTTCGTGTCGTAGCCCTGCTCGACCAGGCGTTTTATGGTGAGCGGATCGCAGATCACCAGCGCGTCGAACTGGCTGGTGAGCGTGCGGAAAATGTCGCTGATCTGGTCGTCGAACATTGGATTTTCGAGCACTCCGGCGCGGCGGGCGCCGTGGCCCTGGCGGATGTCTTCGCCGGCGAAAAGGCTGACGACGTTATCCTCGGGCTTGAATCCCTTTTGGACGTGATAGGGCTTCCAGAGGCTGTCTTTTTCGTTTTCGGCGATCACGATGTTGTTGTAGTTCGTATTGTTTCCCTGCGAACCCATGTAGGTGTCGCCGGGGATTCCGCCGTTGCCCAGATTCTTGCCGATCAGCGTCCAGGCGCGGCCGATGGCGGCATTGGGTTGCGCGAACGGGCCCATGGCGCCGATGGTGTAGTTCATATTCAGCCTGTCGCGGATCGGTCCATTGATCACCATCGAATAGGCGAACGACGAGGTGGAGCTGCCGAGCGCCGCCATTCCCGAGGACGCGACGGCCAGGAGAATCGGAAAATACTCCGGCTCGCATCCGGCCATGACGGCGTTGACGGCGACCTGCCTCACGTTGAACGTCCATGCGGCGTACGCGCCCGCAGCCATTTTGCCGACCACTTCGTCGGGTTGATGGCTGGTGCCTTTGAGCATGGCGTCCACTTTTTCGGGCGTGGGAAGGATGATCGGCAGGAAATCCGTCATACCGTTGTCGAGAAAATGCTTTTGAAGATTGTCGAGCGTGTCCGGGCCGTAGATCGGCGGCCCTACGTTGACATCCATCATCCCGGTCTTCGTGTCTTCAGCGGTGAGCGGCACGGTAAGGCCGTCGATAATTTCCTTCATCAGCGGTTTGCCGGAGACGGGATCGTCGCCCTCCACGTACGCCATCAATTGCTCGGCAGTCTTGCCCCACACCGGATGCGGCGTGAAGCAGGCGCGAATATGCGGCATACCGCGCTTCGAGGCATTCGATTTCGCGAGGTCGGCGAAGGACTTCGTTGCCATTGGAACCGAGGGAATTCCCAACTTCTCCATCGTTATGCAGTGACCAACGGTCGCTGGTGTGCAGCTGCTTCAATGGCCGATGGCCATGATCGCGGCGTTGCCGTTGGCCTTGATCTCTTTCCAGAGCGGAGGATCGTCTTCCATGTAGGCGCCGGCTTTTTTGCGAAAGATCGTGGTTACATCGGGATAATTCTTCTGGAACCAGATTTGCATCTGCTGCAGCAGCACGCCTCCGCTCATGAATCCTGTGTCGACGAGATAGATCGTCTTACCGTGGACCGTGTCGAGGCGCGGCGCCATCGGAATCAGTTTCACCGGAGGCGGCGAGCCTTTCGGATTCAACGCGGTGAATTGAGCGCCGGAGGGCGCTGCGCCACTCTTGCCGCTTTTGGGGGTCTTGTCGGTCGGTTGCGCCTGGGTCCGCGCGCCGGCAAGGAGCGCTGGGGCCAGGCCGAGCAGCGAGAGAAGATTGCGCCTCTTCATCGATCACCTCAGTTCCGATTGGGCCGGACCACGAGAGTGATATCTGACTATGCCCACTTATCAATCGAAACGCTGACGCCGTAACTCATATTGGCCCCTTGCGGGTACGCGTTCGTCTGCCCGCCAGTCACCACGATGTTGAAGCTCGATGGGCGCGGGAAATGCGGGATCACCGCGTCGTCCGGCAGCTTGTACCACGTCGCGAAGGGTTCCACGCCCTGCAAGGCTTGCGGGTATTCGAAAAGGTAGGAATAGTTGCGGCTCTTGTAGTCCTTCACGGTTTGCGTCGTGTTCTTATAGAGCCAGGCGATCAATTTGTCTTTCGTATCATAGCCCTGCTCGTGTAGCCGCACGGCAACGAGCGGATCGGCGATGATCAGTGCGCCGAAGAATCCGGTGAAGGTGCTGAAAAGATCGCTCATCTGCTGGTCGAACATCGGCGCGGTGTTGACGCTGCTGCCGCGCGCGACCTGCCCGGGAACAACGCCGAGCCCACGGAAAAGGCTGACGACGTTTTCCTCTTTCTTGAACCCACGCTGTACATGGAACGGATCCCAGGGACTCGCTTCTTCATTTTCCGCGATCACTACATTGTTGTAATTCAAATTGTTGCCGACGGAGCCGAGGTACGTATCACCCGGGATTCCGCCGTTGCCCAGATTTTTCGACATGATCGTCCAGGCGCGGCCGATCGCGGCGTTGGCCTGCGCGAACGGGCCCAGCGCTCCGATGCCGTAATTGAACTCGAGCTTGTCGCGGATCGGGCCGTTCACGATCATCGCGAACGCGAACGAATTGGTGGAGCTGAAGAGCGACGCAATCCCGGTGGACGCGACCGCCAGCAGCAGTGGGAAATACTCTGGGCGGCATCCGGCCATTACCGCGCTCGCCGCGACGTGCCGCACCGTGTAACTCCACGGTGGGTACGCGCCCGCGGCCATCTTGCCGACCACCTCGTCGGGATGATGGCTCGTGCCCTTCATCATCGCGTCCACGCGCTCTTCCGTGGGCAGTATGATCGGGAGAAAATCGGTGTAGCCGTTGTTCAGATAAAAGTCCTGCAGATTGTCGGCCGTGTCGGTGAACGTAGGCGGTCCCACGGACACGCTCACCATTCCCGATTTCTTTTCGTCGTCACTCAGCGGCACGGTCAGCGCGTCCACGACTTCCTTCATGAACGGCTTGTTGTTCACCGGGTCGTCGCCGTTGACGTAGACCTTCAGTTCATCGGGCGTCTTACCCCAAACCGGATGCTGCGTGAAGCAGATGCGTTCGTGCGGCATGCCGCGCTTGGCGGCGTTGAGAATGGCGAGGTCTTTGAACGCCTTGGTGATGATCGGGGCGCTGGGGATGCCCATCTTTTCAGTGGTTATGCAGTGACCGACGGTCGCTGGTGTGCACGTGCTTCAATGGCCCACGGCCATGATGACCGCGTTTCCCTTTTCCTTGATCTCTTTCCACAGCGCCGGATCGTCCTGCGCGTAGGGTCCGGCTTTGCGCTTGAAGACAGTGGTGACGCCGGGCATGTTCGTCTTGAACCATTCCTGAATCTGCTCGAGCAGCATGTCCGAACCGTGAAAGCCGGTGTCCACAAGATAGACGGTCTTTCCGTCGAGCGAATCCAGGCGGGGGGCCATCGGAATGAGCTGAATCTGCGGCGGCATGCCTTTGGGATTTACGGTGGTAATTTTCGCCGGGCCCGTGCCGGGTTTTGCAGGGGCTGCAGAGGAATGTGTTGCTGGCGCGGGCTTTTTCTCCCCCTGCGCGGCAAGCACCGATTCGCCAGCCAGAATCGCCGGAGACATACCCAACAGCGACAGCAGCTTGCGTCGATTCATGTGATGGCCCCACCCGGCCAGTTGTGGAACATCCTTCGGACGGCCTGAAGTCGGATTCGGTTACATTCCCACGCGTATAATCTCGCAAATCCCCCGCACCCGCAAGCATTGACGCGTGCCCACTGTCGCGCTATCGTGGCGGGCCGTCGGCGAATTTTCGTCGCAGTTCTCACGCGCTTGGGGGGGTGCGTTGATGAAGAAAACTTTCTGGCCCGTAATTTTCCTGCTGATCACATTGGCGATTCTCGGAGCGCCGCAAATCGCGGAGGCGGCTCCGCAGCAGGAGCATGCGCCTGCGCCGGCCTGGAACCCGGGCACGTTCAAGGATTGCGACCGCGCCTGCCTGATCGCCATCATGGACGGCTACATGAACGCGCTCTTCGCCCACGATCCCAAGGCCGTCGGGCCGCTCGCTCTCGACGTGCGCATGACCGAAAACACCGGGCACATGGACGTCGGCGAGGGAATGCTCTGGCGCTCGAAAGTCGAACCGACAAGTTTCAAAATTTACGTGGCCGATCCGGTCAATCAGCAGGTGGCCGAGCAAGCCCGACTGCTGATCGGCGGGCGCAACGCGCTGGTGGCCGTGCGACTGAAAATAGATCGAGGCAAGATTATCGAGATCGAGCAGCTGTGGGATCGCAACATAAACGACGCCGCAATTCCCCTGCTCACCACTCCGCGGCCCACGCTGGTGAATGATGTCCCCGCGTCGGAACGCACGTCGCGTGACGTGCTGATTCGCGCGGCCAATTCCTATTTCGACGCGCTCGAGGGAGATGACGGCTCGATTGCCGCGTTCGCCGACGATTGCGTGCGTCACGAGAACGGCTACCAGACCGTGAACAATCCTCCGCCGGGCGGCCGCATGATGCCCGCACCAATGGTGCCCGATCCCAATACCGACGCCGGCAAACAGCAACTGAAATTCAGCATGCTCACCTGCAAGCAGCAGATTGACAGCAAGACTTTCGCCTATATGAAACACATTCGCCCGCGCCGCGCGCTGATCGTCGACGAACCAAAGGGCTTGGTCGCGACGTTTCCGCTGTTCGTGCACGATGGCACGCGCCGAGGCGCGCCGCCCGACGCGCCTCCTGGAATGCTGCAAAACCTGGTAACCATGGAAACGTTCGGAATTCGGGGCGGGCTGATTCACGAGGTGGAAGTTTTTCCTTTCGTAACGATCCCTTACGGCCTCGGTAACGGCTGGACGGAAGGCTCCGGCCGCTAGAGAAATACGCGCTCGTGAGTCCGCTTATCGCTCCATGAATTCATCGTTGTGCACGATGAATTCGGGGTACGCCCCGGCGCCCAATTCGTAGAGATCCATCCCCTGCCGTTCGCCTTCCGCCGCAACCCGCTGTGGCGACACGCGATCAATCAGCCAATTCAGTCCGTAAGTCAGCGGCAGGATGAATCCAATGAGCGTCGCAATTCCGACCAGTTGCGCGAGCCATTGCCCGCCCGCGCTGCTCACCGGCATTCCCGATTCGCCGATCGCCGGAACGCGCCCGAAAATTCCCACCGCAAGCAGGCCCCACAATCCTCCCATCGCGTGCGCGGAAACCGAACCACTAGGATCGTCCACGGACATGTGCAGCTCGAACCACTCGACGGAAAACGTAACCAGGACCCCTGCGATCAGGCCGATCGTCGCCGCTTCCGCAGGGTGCACGAACGCACACGCGCCGCTGCTGGCAGCCAATCCGCCGATCCAGCCATTCGCGGTCAGCGACGCATCGGGTTTAGAGAAGCGCACGTTGGTAATAACGGCTGCGGTCAGCGCAGCAGTGGCCGCGCACAAAACTGTATTGACTGCGACCAGCACGGCTTGCCCGGGATCGACGCCGTTGTAAAGGATCGCGCCGGCGGAATTGAGTCCCAGCCATCCGAGCAGCGCAAACGAGCAGCCGAGCATCACGAGCACGCCGTTATGTCCCGGGATCGCGGTCGGCAGGCCGTCGTGCGCGTATTTGCCGTGGCGCGCGCCCAGCAGCCAGGCAATCGAAAGCGCCGTCAACCCGCCCACCGCTTGAATCGAGCCGGCCCCGCCGCAGTCGACAAATCCGGCGCCGAGTCCATAATTTGTTCCCAGCTGGGCAAGCCAGCCGCCTCCCCACGCCCAGTGCGCGAAGAGCGGATACGTCCATCCAGCGAGCACGGCGGTCGAGGCGCAGCACGCGCCGAGTCTCCATCGATCCGAGCCGCTGCCGAGCGGAATTAGCGCGGCCAATCCCACGCTGAAAATTCCCAGCAACGCCGCCAGCGAGGCAGCCGAGCCGTCCAGCGGAAGGTGGCGAAATAAGAATGGTCCGGCGCCCAGCCAGCTCCATGGCTTTCCGCTCACCGACGCCACGTGCGACCCTACGCCCCCAAATCCCTGCCACGCGAAGCCGCAGACGAAATACGCCAGCGCCGCGATTCCGATCACGCACAGCGACGCCATCATCGAATGCGCCGCGCTGCGCGAGCGTCCCAGGCCCGTATTGATCAGCGCCAGGCCGGCGGCGGCGCACGGAACCAGGAAGATCAGCGCAATGGCGAGGACGATCGGCGCGTCGAGAGCGGAAAAGGAAGTCGCGGGCATCAGTCGTGCGCACCTCGGCGCAGCGTATGGGAGCGGATCACGATCACCATCCCCACGATTTCGACGCCCACGCCCGCTAGTAGGAAGATGTTGCGCGGCGCGTCTGCTGCTAATAGCGCCAGCGCCGATACCACCAGGCCCCAGCCCGCGAGCAATAGGAGAAAACCGAAAAGTTTCACGCGATGCGTCCCCGGCGCGCGCGTTCGTGCGGCCGCGCGCCATTCTTGGCACGGTTAAAATATCATTCTTGTGGCAAACGGCGAGAGAACAAAGAACGTCGGCGCCGGAAAGCGCGGGACCGCAAAGAAATAGGCAAGAGCATCCGGCTAAAAGCGGCTGCTACCGAACCATCTCGGCCGGTCGCTGAATATTGAAAGCTGCGATTCGCGCAAAATTCAGCACAACTTTTTCTGTAGCGGCGGGTTTGATCGCCAGCAGCCGAAATAGCGTATTCGGCTTCAGCAGTCACGTTTGGGTGAAGGAGAATTCATCATGGGGAATCTTAGAGCTACGGGTGTGTTCATCGCAGTTTTGTCCATCATGAGTTTGTGCAGTTGCGGTGGCGGATCATCGGCCTCCAATCCAGGCGGGTCCTCCAGTCAAGGTACGGCCAATGTTTTTACAATCGGAACAGACGCGCCGCTTCAGGGCGTCGTTTCCTGCCAGTTGATGATCACCGGCGTCAATTTGATCAATTCATCGGGCACGCAAGTGCCGGTACTCAACGCCCCCGCCACGGTCGATTTCGCGCAATTGAGCGGTCTGCACCAGTTGATCGATCTCAGCGCCGTGCCGACGGGAACCTATACGTCCGCGATGGTAACGCTGGCGAGTCCGGTGATCAGCTTCATTGACACCACCCAGAATCCACCGGCGGTCAGCACGATCAACGGCACTCTCGCGCCGGCAACTGTGACGGTTACGTTTCCGTCGCAATTCGTACTTACCGATTCGGAGATGGTCGGCCTGCGCATGGAGCTCGACCTGCACCAATCGCTCTTGACGGACGGCAACGGCCAAATCACGGGCACCGTGGATCCTATGTTGAACATGCAGCTTCTCGGCGCGGATGATTCGAGCGTGTCCATCGACGATTTCATGGCTGGGGTTGTGTCGACCAACGGCAACAGCTTCATAGTCCAGGGACCAAAGGGACGCCAGTGGACCGTGCAGACCAGCGCAACGACGACGTTCGACGATCCGGCGATTTCGATCAGCCAGTTCACCACGAACACGATCGTCGCGGTCTCCGGCTCGCTCGATCCGGTTTCGAAGGACATCGACGCTACGGAGGTCGAAGTCGTTTCGATGGATGGTTTCTACCTCGCTGGACTCTTCACCAGCATTCGTCCGCCGACGGGGCCTGCGACCGCCGCCGATCTCTTCGTCCGCGCGGAATTGCCGGACATCAACGGAATTGAGGATGCGCAGATCACTACGCTGACCCTCACAGGCAATGAGCAATACCGCATCGCCAACATCAAGAACCCGATCACCACGCTCATCTTCAACAACTCGTTGTTGGCGCCCGGACAGTCCGTCGCGGTCGGCGGCAAGCTCACCACCACGAACGGCGTTTCCACTCTCACGCCCCATCGCGTCGTGCTGCGCCGTCAAGGCCAGGAAGGAACCCTCGTCGTCGGCCAGACCGTCATCCAGAACGGCAATCAAGGCAGCTTCGAGCTGACCGACGATTGGACCGACGGCATTTTGCTGCCGAGTCCTCTGCCGGTCGTGACCACGGACGTGACGAACTTCATCAACCTCAGCGGACTGTCCGGATTGACGGGAACGACCGCCCTTCCGCTCCGCGTCGTTGGTTTCGTTCTGATCAACCCGGCGACCAACTCGCCGGTCATGGTGGCAAGATCGGTTGAGCAGCTTCCGACCAGTAACTAGGTCGGCAGCCGGAAGACTGCCGTCACGCGCGCCACGGCCCGCCTCCACAAATCGGGCAGTAGCGTTCGTGTTTCTGGATTCGACTCTTCGGGAGAATTATTCGGAGCGGCCTGCTACCACGTTGTCGCCCTGCACTTTGATCTCAATCGCCATCGGCGGGCGAATTCCGTTTCCCTGCACGATCACTCCGCGGACAAGGTCGTCGCTTGAAGCCCCGCCCCCATACCGCAGCAAATCGTAAACGGTGTGATTGCAGGGGTCGGCGACCATCGGATGTTCGGCGCGATAGCCGTAGTCCGCTTTCAGTTTGTCGAGATCAGTCACAAATTCGAGCTGGCAGGTCCCGAAAGGCTCGACCAGCGAGAATCCCCAATACTCGCCGTGCGGCAGGTGCACCACCATCGCCGGCTCGAGTTGACCCGACACGTAATTTCGATATTGAAAATGCTTCGAAGCCCATGGTTTCGCCAGCTCTCCCACAGTTGCGATTGCGCCGGGCCCCATCGGCTCACTGGGCGCTGCGGGAGCCGGCGGAGGCGGGTCGGAAGGTGCTGTCGTGTCGGCCGACACGGGTATCGCCTTGCTGGAGGAAACTTTACCCCAAAGGATCAGTCCTCCCACCAGGACCACCGCGACAACGGCGCCAAGCACGATCAAAATAATCTTCGGTTGCGCCGCGTGCGACACGGGTGCGGCCGCCACTTCTCTGCGAGGTTCGAGCGCGGGCGCAGCCGAAGCCTCGGGCCTGGCGCGTTCCGGCTGTGGCTCCACGCCGGGAATGGTCGGCTGCTGCGGCTTGAACGGATCGAGTTTTTTTACGTCCGGCATGCGGGGGTATCCGGGATACCGATTCTCAGATTGAAGCGGGGGGCGGGCAAATGCAAGAACCGGAGCGATGCGGGTGTTGTCTTTTTCGCAAGCGGGCAATGCCCGGGCAGGTGGGAAGGGGGATCAGGCGGGCCGGTCGAGGCGAATCGAATGGTGCGCTACGTACTCGTGCAGATTCGCCAGCTTCAGCAGTAGTTCCAGCATCCGGTCACGTTGCTCGGGCTGCGGGTCGCCCGCTTTTTCTTCCAGGTTTTTCACGATTGCCAGCGCGTCGGAAAGCAGCCATTCCACGTCCGCAGGATTCATCGCCCGCCCTTCCCGGCATCGGCCGAACGTCTGATCCGTGCGCGAGAATGCATCTTCCAGAAAATGATCCAGGCAGATTCGTTCGTTGGCTAGCGCGGCGGGAATCGATTTCGCGCAGCCCGTCCTGCGGCAACTCCCGGCTTCCGGTGAACTCATCGCGAACCCCAATCAACCCAAGCGGCTTTCCCCCACCGTGGCCGAGAGACTATCACAAGAATTTTGCGCGCCAATAAATATCGCGGCCATGATTGCCGCGAGAACAAACAGGAATTTGGTTACAATTCCCCCGGCGTTTTCGCGGTGCCGACGGGGCGGGGGAAAAGGGTTTAACACGATGAGGAACCGGGTCACAGCAATTCTTTTGGTTTTGACGGTGTGTGTCGGGTTTAGCGCCTGCGGAGGCGGAAGCGCAGGCCAGGGCGCCGCACCGGCGATCGACCTCTCCGAGACCGCGCTGTCGTTCGCCGCCAATTTCGGGCTGGCCTTCACCCCCACGCCCGTCAATGTCAACGTCACGAATTCCGGCGGCGGTACGCTCAGCTTCACGGCCGCCAGTGATTCGCCGTGGCTCACCGTAACACCGGGCAACGGAACCGCTCCCGATTCAGTCGGCGTCAACGTGGCGCTGGGAACTCTGGCGGTGGGTGATTACACCGGGCACGTGACGATAACTTCATCGGACGCACAGGTCGCGCCGGCCACGATCACCGTGACCTTCGTCGTTGCGGCGGCGCCCACAAACACGCCTTTCTGGGCGCAGTGGGGCGCGAACCCGCAGCATACGGGCTTCGTCAGCGTAGCCGGGCAGAGTGCCACAAACATCCTCGCGAACGTTCTGTATGAGCCGTTCGTCGCACAGGAACAGGCGGAAAACAAAGGCGCGGGCGGCGACGGGGACCTCACCGTTCACTACCCGGCGCCGATCACCGACGGAAACGACGTTTATTTTATGACCAAGACCGGGACGTATACTTCCTGCAATCCGCCCGGGGCCTGGGCGAAGGGCTCGGCCTGCGGTCCGAACACTTGGTCCACCGAGCAGTGGAACGAAACGCGATACACCTGGATCAACGGCGCATTCTTGCCGGTGTGGACCTTTCCGACCGACTGGAAGCCGGAGCCGAACGGCGCCTCACTCAATGGTTGGGAGCCCGTGTTCCATTCCATTGACGCTAACGGTTACATCTACGTGCCCGGCGGGGGAGGAACGGTCTGGAAGATCTCCCAGGCCTTCGGCACGGTGGTTTCCTACATCAATCCCTTTGACCAAATGAACAACGTGACCGCTTCGGACACCTACGTAGCCGGCCCCCTGACCGCCGATTCCGCCGGTAACGTCTATTACAATGCGATCGAGCTCGCCGATCCAACCAATGGAGATCCGTGGCAAACCGACGTGCTGGGCGCCTGGCTCGTGAAAATCACTCCGGGGGATGCTACGAGTGTGGTGTCCTTTGCCACGCTCGTTCCCAACGCGCCGGCCGCGACCGCCACCACCTGCCCGGGCCAATTTTCCGGCACCACCACCTTGCCCTGGCCTCCGGCAAACGTCGTCGGCACTAGTCAACAGCCCCCGACCGTCCTTTGTGGTTCGCAACGTCCCGGAATCAATATTGCACCGGCCGTCGCACCGGACGGCACCGTTTACACCGTCAGCCGGGCGCACTTGGACAGCATGGCCGCCTACTTGGTCGCCGTGAAGCCGGATTTCTCCGGTCCGAAGTGGGCAACCTCCATGCAAAACCTGCTCACCGACGGTTGTGGCGTCCTGGTGCCCATCGGGCCGACGAACTCCAGTCCCAACGCTTGCCGCGTAGGTGCAACGGCCGGTGTGGATCCCACCACGAATGCGCCCGGATCAGCCGAGGTTCTCGATCTGGGTTCCTCGTCCCCTGTCGTTCTGCCCGATGGCTCGGTTATTACCGGCGCAATTACGGCGTACAACGGTTTCCGCGGCCACATGTTCAAATTCAGCTCCGCCGGCACGTTCACTGGCGCCTACGATTTCGGATGGGATTCCACACCCGCGGTTTATAGCCACGGTGGCACGTTCTCGATCGTGCTGAAGGACAATCATTACGGCGGACCGCTATACTGCTCCGGGAGCAACACCCTCTGCCCGCCGATGACCCCAGGCCCGTACTACATCACGCAGCTCGATCCGAACCTCAACATCGAGTGGCAATTCCAGAACACGAACACGCAGAGCTGCCAGCGCAATGCGAATGGTGGGCTCACCTGCACCAGCACAAATCCCAACGGCTTTGAATGGTGCATCAACATGCCCGCGGTGGATGTGAACGGCAACGTTTACGCCACCAGCGAGGATGGCAATCTTTACGTCCTGCCCCAGGGCAATTCGGGCATTTTCACGACAGCCACGCAAAATCTCTTCCTGAATCTGGCTGTCGGCGCGGCCTACACCCCATTGTCGGTAGGGCCCGACGGTAAACTCTACACCCAGAACGACGGCCACCTCTTCGTGGTCGGAAACTAGCCAGGCGCCTGCCACAAAAAAAAGGGGCCGGCGGATGCCCGCCGGCCCTATCCCTACATCGGATTCAGTCTGAGGTTAGAAGCGGAACACCACACCGGCCGAAATCCGGGCGTTGTTCTGAGTGTTGCTGCCGCCGACGCCTTCGCCGTTGAGTTTCGTCAGCAGGTATTCGGCCTGGATCAGGCGAATCCCGATGTGCGACGTAGCGTTCCAGTCCACACCGCCGCCGATCGTCATGGCAAAGCCGTTCTCGGAGAAACTGCCGCTGCTGCAACCATCGCCTTCACGGTGTAGCCGGACATCGTCGCAGTCCTCGCCGCTCGCCGAAAAATGGGCGCCACCAAACAGGACCTGGGCAAACGGGGTAATCGGACCATGGCGCAGCGCAACTTTGGGTCCGAACAGGTACGACACGATGGTCGCATCCTCGCCCGCGAAATCGCCTGAACCGCTCCAGTGATATCCGCCGAAGTCCCCCACGACGCCGAGCCACGGAGTTAGGTTATACGCGAGGGAACCGCTGCCCCCGTTGAAATTGAACCCTTCACCACCCTCGTTTGCCCGGAGGTAGGAATAGCCGCCGAACGCTTCAACCTTTGGACTGTCCTGGGCCGATGCCAACCCCGCGAACAGCAACATGGCCCCACACAAAAGTGCCAACCTTTTCATCTATAGCTCCTGTTTTTTTTGAATTGCGCCTCACTGCGGCGCGGTAATGGTGTGGCCCTAGCCACAGGTGACCGAGGCCCGCCTACAACCCAAGCCCCCGCCATCATTTGTATCATTGCGACTCGGTTACACCAACCCTAGAGTGTGGGCCTTGTGTCCGCGAAATAACCCACATAAGAGATAGATAAGTATAACCTTTATTGGATCGCAGATGCCCACTGATTCGTTGAAAATTGGACGGATACGGGGGTCTGGGGAACTAAGCAGCCGTGCCGTGGCACTTCTTGTATTTCTTGCCGGATCCGCAGGGGCAGGGGTCGTTGCGGCCCACTTTGGCACCGGACCGGACGGGTTTTGGCGGCTCCGCTTGCGCCGGTCCGGCCTGAAATTGCAGGTTTTTCTGTTGTCGGCGCTGGCGCTCTTCGATCTGTTTCGCCTCATCCTGGGGTTTTGCAGGCTGCATCAGGAAAAGGAAGCGGACGGCCTCTGTGTCGATGCGGTTCATCAGCTCGTCGAACAGGGTGAAGGCTTCCTTTTTGAACTCGACCAGAGGGTCTTTCTGACCGTACCCGCGGAGGCCGATGCCCTCCTTCAGGTGGTCGAGCGTCAGCAGGTGGTCCTTCCACTGGGCATCCACGATGTCGAGCAGGATGTGGCGCTCGAGCCAGCGGAGGGTCGGCGGACTGAAAAGGGTCTCCTTTTCCCCGTACCGGGCGTTGACCTTCTCGACGAGCTCCTCGGCCAGCCCATCGTGATTGAGCTGGGCGGGGTCGATTCCAGCGGTTTTTAGGTCGATGCCGAACTGGTTCAGAAGCTCGTTCGAAAACTGAGTCACGTTCCACTGGTCCGGGTGCTGGTCGCGCGGGCAGTACATCTCAACCAGCTCGTCGGCAATGGCTTTGGCACGCTCGAGGACGAATTCCTTCTGGTCGCGGCCTTCCAGGAACGAACGTCGCAGGGAATAGATCGTCTCCCGTTGCTTGTTCATCACATCGTCGTATTCAAGAAGATGTTTGCGGGCCTCGAAGTTCTGCGCCTCGACCTGTTTCTGGGCGCCTTCGATGCGTTTGCTGATCAGCCGCGATTCGATCGGCACGCCTTCGGTCATCCCCAGCCGGAACATGATCGCCTGCATCTTTTCGCCGCCGAAAATGCGGAGCAGATCGTCTTCGAGCGAAAGGAAGAATCGCGAGGAACCGGGGTCGCCCTGGCGTCCGGCGCGGCCCCGGAGCTGATTGTCGATGCGGCGGGCTTCGTGGCGTTCCGTGCCGAGAATGTGCAGGCCACCCATGGCCACAACCTCGTCGTGTTCCGTCTTGCACTGCGCGGCGAACTGATCGTAG
>Ga0209007_1000297_pt1 | contig 24045 bp, 19 predicted proteins | sample JacPinW_OM1H0_O2_FD_187961 | JGI IMG/M metagenome (GOLD analysis project Ga0209007, IMG submission 187961) | Forest soil microbial communities from Algoma, Ontario, Canada - Jack Pine, Ontario site 1_JW_OM1H0_O2 (SPAdes) (version 2) | ecosystem: Environmental > Terrestrial > Soil > Boreal... | reverse complement strand
CACCTTCCCGGGTGTCTACGACGCCATGGGGCGGTATCTGTTCGCCCACATCACCGCGCAGTTCTAACCCGTCGACGATCGCCGATGTCGATGGCACGTGCATGAAAGGCGTTGCTGGAGTGATCTCGCGCCGAGAGTTATGACATCACAGGCCGCTTGGCAAAAGGAATACACGACAATTGGCGATGTGCCACAGACGGCCGCGCCACGTAATCAAAGCTGCCCGGTGCTGATTGAAAACTTCGGCGTCGCCTCGACAAAGCCCCTGACCGGGGGGACGCCGATTGGCACTTTTGTAGAGCAGCTCGAGCAGGACCCCGATACCGCGGCCCGACTTGCGCGCGCCCGCACGAGGGTCGCCGCCGGGTTGGACAGTACCGTCACGCTTCGCAAGCTGAGATTGAGTGCCGGATTGTCGCAGACAAGGCTCGCCCGACTGGCCGGAACCACTCAGCCATATGTTGCACGTCTCGAAGCCGGATCACTTGATCCCGGCACGGACAAGCTCGCTCGCCTGGCTGCGGCACTGAGCGTGTCACCTGTCGCCTTGTTTAACGCTGTCAGAGCTCAACGCGCGATCAGCCTTTGAGCGGTGTTTGAGCGTTTCATCAGCACGCAGTTTTGCGACGACATCCGTCAGGAAGTCGGCGACAAACTTTCACTTATGGGGTGTTACAGCGCAACCATCCAGGTGGACCGCGTGCCCGCAATACTTCCGAAACTGTGCGCCATCGTGAAGGTCTACACACCCCTGGAACGCCCGTTCACCAGGTTGGCCGTGCGGATCGTTCGAGGCGAGCAAACTCTTGCCGAATTGAGATTTCCCCCGGAGAACTTTGCCTCTGCGGTCGATGTGCCAGCGGGAAGTCGGTGGCACATGGTGAGCGGCGGTCTCGTGATGGCGCCATTTCATGTCGAGTCCTCGTGCACATTGTGTGTCGAGGCCGAAACCGAAGAGGGGATCCTTCACGGGGGACTGACCTGGATCAACGCGCCTGTGACACCAGAGGAACTGCCACCCGCCAGGTAAAGACGGATCGCCCGGTACCGCCCCGACCCGTCAGGGTGGTAAATGCGAATAATTCTTATTAAGATTGGCCTCTCCGTCGCGACTGGAGGGTCGCGGCGCCGCAAGAGGTCCTGCGATGCCTGGTTACGACCCGGACTCTCCCGACTCGAGGGCCGCCCGCGCGGCGGGGACACGCCTGCTGCAGCGCCTGAGCGCGGCCGGAATGTTCGTCCCGTCGCTCCTGGGCGCCGCGGCCGCCCACGCCGGGACAGCGGCTCCCGAGGCCCCGTCGACGGACGACTCGGGCGATCAGCTGCAGGAGGTCACCGTGACCGGTGTGCGCTCGCTGCTGCATGACAAGCTGGCGGAGGACCAGAAAGACGCGCCGCAGTCGATCACTGTCGTGAGCCAGGAGCTCATCGCCGATCAGGGCGGAACCCGTCTCGAGGACGCGCTGCGCAACGTGCCCGGTATCACGCTGAATGCGGGCGAAGGCGCGGCACGCGGCGACACGGTGAATCTGCGGGGCTTCTCGGCCTTCAACGACTTCTTTCTCGACGGCATTCGCGACGCCGCGGTCTACACCCGCGACAGCTTCGATCTCGACTCGGTCGAGGTTCTCAAGGGCCCGTCGGCGGTGCTGTTCGGCCGCGGCTCGACCGGCGGGGCGATCAATCAGGTGAGCAAGGCGCCGTTCCTCACTCCCCTCGACGTCGCGAGCGGCGAGCTCGGCAGCAATGACCTGTACCGCGCGACCGCGGACCTGAACCAGCCTATCTCTGCGACCAGCGCCGCGCGGCTGAACCTCATGGGCGAGTACTCCGAGGTCGCCGACCGCGACGACGTGCGCAACCGTCGCTGGGGAGTCGCGCCCGCGGTGGCCGTGGGGCTCGGCGGACCGGACTCGCTGATCGTGAGCTATCTGCACCAGCAGGAGGACGACGTACCCGACGTCGGCGTGCCGTTCGTCGACGGCCGCCCGGCGCCGGTGCCACGCGACGCCTTCTACGGGCTCGCCTCCAACCGCACCACCGCCGACGACGACATCGTGACCGCGCGCTACCGCCACGATTTCAGCGACTCGCTGTCGCTCGCCGACACACTGCGCTACGCGAACTACGATTTCGACTACCGGTTCGACGCGCCGAACTTCGGCGCGAACGTGCCGCCGCCTGGCGAGCCGCTCGCCGACATCCTGGTGGGGCGCGACGCCCCTGGGAGCAGTGGCGTGCAGCGCAATCTCGATGAGCAGCTCGACCTCACCGCGCGCTTCAGCACCGGCGCAGTCGCGCACACGCTGGTCACCGGCCTCGAGCTCGCCCGCCAGACCTCGGAAATCTTCCGCTATCTGAATCCCTTCAACACCAACAACGGCTGGATCCCGCAGACCCCGCTCCTCGCCCCCGGCCCGAACGAGACCCAGCCGGCGGAGCCGGTCGCCTCGCGCCAGAGCACCGTGGCGCCCTCGATGGGCGCCTACCTCATCGATACGCTGGCTCTCGGCCGCTACTTCGATCTCACTGTGGGCTATCGCTTCGATTACTTCTCGGCCGACTACCACCAGTTCAGCGAGCAGACCGGCGCCCTGCTGCACCTCACGGAGCTCAATCGGCTCGGCAGCCCGCGAGCCGCGCTGGTCCTCAAGGCGAGCCCGACGGTGCGCTACTACCTCTCGTATGGCACCTCCTTCGATCCTTCGGCCGAAGCGCTCACCCTGACGACCAAGACCGCCGATCTGGGACCGGTCAAGGCGAAGACCTACGAAGCCGGCGCCAAGAGCGAGTGGCTCGACAGCCAGCTCGAGCTCACCGCCGCCCTGTTCCACACCGAGGTCGACAACGCCCAGACCAACGACCCGGACAATCCGAGCATCACCGTGCTGAACGGCAATGAGCGCGTGAACGGCCTGGAGCTGAGTGCCGCGGGGCACCTGACGCAGAACTGGGAGATCTTCTCCGGCTACACCTACCTCGACGGCCGGACGATCGCTTCCGGCACGGCCGCCGACGTCGGCAAGGTCATGTCCAATACGGCGCACAATGCGCTCAACCTCTGGACCGAGTACTACCTCTCACGGTCGGTCGAGGTTGGCGCCGGCGCCAACTGGCTGAGCCACCGTTACGCCGACAGCGCCGAGATGGCTTACGTGCCCGGCTACGTCGTCTGGAACGCGATGGCGGAGTGGCACGTGAGCAGCAACGTCGACCTGCAACTGAACGGCTACAACCTGTTCAACCGGCTGTACTACGACGGGCTCTACTACACCAGCGCGGCGGAGAATCATGCAATACCGGGCGCCGGCCGCAGCGTCGCCCTGACCGTGCACGTCAAGCTCTGAGGCGCGATGCTGGTCTCGATTCCGCAAGTGCTCGGCGCGCAGGACCTGGCCGCGGTCAACACCCGGCTCGCAGGCGCGGTCTGGGAGGACGGCCGCCTGACCGCCGGCTACCAGTCCGCGCAGGTCAAACGCAACCTGCAGCTTTCGCAGAGCGATGCGGCCGCGCGCGCCGCCGGCGACATCGTGCTGCGTGCGCTCGAGCGCAGCGCGCTGTTCGTGAGCGCCACGCTCCCGCGCCATGTGTACCCTCCCCTCTTCAACCGCTACGAGCCCGGAATGGCCTTCGACGCCCACGTCGACAACGCGGTCCGGCAGATCCCCGGCACGCATCACCGGCTGCGCACCGATGTGTCCGCGACTCTGTTCCTGAGCCCGCCGACCGACTACGAGGGCGGCGAGCTGATCGTCGAGGACACCTTCGGGGCACACTCGGTGAAGCTCGCAGCGGGGGATATGGTCGTGTATCCGGCGAGCAGCCTGCACCGCGTGCAGCCGGTGACGCGCGGGGCGCGGGTAGCGGCGTTCTTCTGGGTGCAGAGCATGGTCCGCGACGACGGTGGGCGCACGCTGCTGTTCGAGCTCGACACCGCGGTGCGCCAGCTCACCGCCCGCGAGGCGGATGGTGACAGCCTCGTGCGCCTGACGGCCTGCTATCACAACCTCCTCAGGCGCTGGGCCGAGTTGTAGGCTCGCGCCAGCTACGAGTCCGAGATGGCACTGACCGAGGCCGACTTCGCGCGCGCGGCTGCCTGCGAGGCCAGCCAGCTGCGCATGAGCCGGCTCGAGCGCATGAGCTATCCCGAGCTGCGCGCGCTACTGGCCGGAGATCCGACGCACGCGGCGCTCTGGGTCCGCAGCGCTGCCGAGAACGGCATCCCGGCCGCCCAGTTGCGGCTCGGCCGCATGCTGCTCGAGGGGCGCGGCACACCGCGCGACGAGCGCGAGGCGTTCGCCTGGTTCACGCGCGCGGCGGGCCAGGGCGAGGCCGACGCCCTGAATATGCTCGGGCGCTGCCACGAGAACGGCTGGGGCGTACCGGCGGATCCGGCGGCTGCCGCCGGCTGCTACCGCGCCGCGGCCGACGCCGGCCACGACTGGGGCGAGTACAACCTGGGGAACCTGCTGTTCGACGGACGCGGCATCGCACCTGACCCGCGCGCGGCCCTCTATTGCTACGTGCGCGCCGCGTGCCGTGGACACGCCCGGGCGATGAATCTCGCGGCGCGCTGCCTGGAGGAAGGCTGGGGCTGCCGCCGCAACCGCGCCGAGGCAGCCTACTGGTACCGCCGCTCGGCGGAATGCGGATACTTTCGCGGGCAGTTCAACTACGCGCTGCTGTTGCTCGAGGAGCGGCGTGTGCAGGAGGCCGCACAGTGGCTGTGGAAGGCCGTCCTGGGCGGCAACGCCGCCCTGCGGCGGGCCGTCGCCGCGGTTCTCGCAGGCACGACCGACCCGACGTTGGCGGCTGTCGGCGCAGGCATCGCACGGCTACCGCCGCCGCAGGCGTGAAGCCCGCCGTCGCTCAGCTGGCCCCGAAGATCGAACGCATCCGCTGCGTGTCCCCATTCGCCTTGCGGATCCGCACCTCGCGCCATTCCTTTTCCGGCATCAGCGGCATGGCGAGAATGGCCTGGCGTGCCTCGCTCAGGCGGTACTTGAGCAGGGGCCGCAGCGCCTCGAGCGGCTGCACCAGGTGCCTCTCCTCCTCGGTCTCGGCGAGCTCGATATCGCAATAGGCGCGAAAGTACTCGCTGTAGAACTGCTCATAGAGCTGCAGCGGCTCGTCGAACGCGGCGTCGTGCATCAGCTGCTCGCCGAGGTAGTTGGTGGCCAGGTAGCTCGAGCTGCAGCGCACGTAGTTGCCGTGCTCGAACAGCACTGCGTTGGCGTAATCGCGGCAGCCGTAGAACAGCCCGAAAAGCCGCCGGCGTTTCTGCCCGCTCAAGCGCGCCTCGCGCAGGTACTGGAACATCCCCCGGCGATGCACCAGCCCGAAGGCGGTCGCCCGCAACGCCGTGACCTGCCGTGCCAGCTTGGCGTGCTCGGATACCGCCCGCATCAGCCGGTCGTGCTCAGCCTCCCAGTGTCGGTAGGTCTCCGGACATTCGAGGAGACGGCTCGCGACGAGGTCGGCCGGCTGACACGAATGGGCTGCCATGTCGACACGCAGCTCCGACTCCTCCATGAGCTGCGCGTGTTTGTACGCATGGATGATCATGCGTTCCCCATGAGCTCTCTTTATATTTCCAAAGGAAGGCAAAGCGCTTCCTAACGTACAAGTCTCCCCGTCTCTTTGCCGCGGCGCAACCCGCCGTGACGGCATGGCTTACGGTCAGGCTTGGCCCGCCCCCCGTTCATGGACTCCGAGACGCCGCTCCGCCCATAACCTCTGTCGTGACCGCGATCAGAGTGCCATAGCCCGATGACGTCCGTATTGACGCCATGCGCTGGCGCTCAGAACGTGATCCGCACGCCGCCGAATACCTCCAAGGGCGCGGCCGGGCTGAGGAATCGATTGTCTATACCTGGACCATTGGTGTATCCGGTTACGGGAATGCCGGGCGCGCCTATGCCGGTGGGGTCGCTGAGGATTCCCCAGGTCGAGTACTTGCGGTTGAAAAGATTGTCGATCGAGGCAAAGAACTCGCAGCGCGCCCCGGGTTTAAAGGACGTGTGCAGGTTCGCCGTCCAGTAGCCCGAAATCGGCGCGAGCTGGTTGGACTCATCGCCCACGTAGTAGAAACTGCTCACCCAGTTCACGGTGGCGCCGGCCGACCAGTTGGACAGGATCTGATAGTCCGCGCCCGCCTTGATGCGGTGCTCCGGAATCCCGGGCAGATGGTCACCGGGCTCCACCTGGATGTTGCCGGCCGGGTCCTGGAAGGGATTTGAGGGTGACGGCACGGTGAGCGCCGACTGGAAGGTCGCCTCCACCAGGCTGTAGTTCAAATAGGTCGACCAGCTCGGGCCGTGGTACTTGAGGCCAGCCTCGATGCCCTGCCGGCGGGTGTCGCCGACGTTCTGGAAGAATCCCGAGCTCACGGAGGTGGCGATGCCATAGATGTCGTCGTGCAGCAGCGTGCGGAAAGCGCTCAGGTTCCACGTCAGCTCGCCGCTGCTCGCCGCGGACGCCGCCAGCTGTCCGCGCAGCCCGATCTCGGACGTATGCGCGATGACCTGGCGCAGCGTCGGCGGATCGCCCGCCAGGTTGGTCGGCAGCAGGCACGGGGTAAGCGGGTTCGAGCATTCGATCTCGCTCGCGGTGGGTGTGCGCGTGTTCGTCGAGATGCCACCGTAGAGCGTGGCGGCAGGCGACAGCTTGTAGGTGGCGCCGATCGCGGGGTTGAAATGCACGAAGCGGCTGAAGCCGGTGAGGTTGTCTCCCAGCTGGTCGACGAGGTTGATATGCGCGATGTTGTACCGGCCGCTCCCGGTGACCGCCAGCTGCGGCGTCAGGTTCAACGTATCGGTAACGAATGCGCCGAGATTCTTGTTGACGGAGTCGACACTCACCGGCGTCGGGTCGCCTTGGGCGATCGCCGCGGGTGAGTTCTCCGGGGTGTAGACGATCAGGTCAGTCGGCAGCACGAACAGGGCCGAGTTGAGGCCACCGATCTGCGCCCCGGTGAAGTAGTCGTTCGCGGCGTAATCGACCGCCGCCCCGAGGGTGAACTGATTGGCGAGGCTCCCGAGCGGCTGGTTGTTGCTGATCTGCAGCGTCGCGCCTCGGCCCCAGGCGTCGATCTGTTCGTAGTCGTTTTCACCGATGTAGAGCGAATTCGGGGTCGCAAGGCTCTGTCCGGCCGAGTTCATGAGCGGTGTGACACCGTCGGGCTGGCAGAGGATCGCCGGCGTGCTGGAGCAGGCCTCGTAGTTGGTGTTGTTGCCGTTCAACACCGACTGCGAGTACTGCCGGTAGTAGAAGACCCCCTCGAGTCCCCAGCCGCCACCGAGTTTCAGGGTGCCGTCGAGCGTAAAGAAGTTGAGGTTGTTGACGTTGTTCTGCGGGCCGGTAAAGACCAGCGAGCGGTTCACCGCCAGCTCCTGCACCGGGGCCGGACCCTGGCCATCCATCTCGTTGTCGGCGTGCGACCAGCTCAGGTCGAAAGTCGCCGCATCGGTGTGCCAGCTGAACGCCGCATAAAGGTCCCGCAGGCGGTCTCCGGAGTAATCGCGCCAGCCCGGCCAGTCGAGCGCCCGGCCGGCAATGTAGAACCCGAACGGGCCCGAGTTGCCGCCGAACTGCCCGACGACCGAGTGCTGACCGTAGGAGCCGCCAGAGAGCTCGAGCTCCGAGCCGCTGTAGGTGAAGCCATTCTTCATGGTGACGGATATGGCACCGCCGAGAGCATTCAGACCGTAGAGCGGGCTCGAGCTGACGAGCTCCACCTGGTCGACCGCGATGTCCGGAAACAGGTCCCAGTTGACCGTGTCGCCGAAGGCTTCGTTGATGCGCACGCCGTTCTGATAAACAGCCAGGCCCTCCGGTGTGCCAAGGACCGGAGAGGCCTCGAAGCCGCGGTAAAGGATGTCGGGCTGGAAGGGGTCGTCCTCATCATCGTTGATGTTGACGCTGCTCAGGTTGGAATTGAGAGCCTGCGTGAGGCTCGCCGAGCCCTCGTGGCTCAGGTCCGAGGCTTTCAGGATCTGGACGTTTCCCGGAACCTTATCAATATCGATGCTGGTGCCGGGGATCGCGGTCGCCGAGACCACGACCGTCTGCAGCCCGCTGCTGTCGGCACCGGCATCGTCCGCCGCCGCCGTCGCGACCGGCACCAGCAGCAAGAGCTGCAAGGGAACAATCGCGCGGTAATTTCCCGTCACTGGAAAACCTTACGTGACTCACCTATGTTTGAAGGGAGTCTCCAGAAGACCTGGCCGCCGAGCTAGGGAATGATTCCCGGCGCAGCCGGGACTTTTTCCCCGGTATCTGACCGGGAACGGGGTGTGACATGAGCGAGCCAACACTGATAGTCCCGGAGTCACGGATGACACACGAGCTGTGGCGCGACACAGCGATGGTGATCGCCGCGACCGTCATCAGTGTCGCTGCCGCGGCTCACTTCAATCTCAGCGAGACGCTGTACGCGCTGACGCGCCGCGCGGAGCGCTTTCAGCTCGACGAGCTGGGGATCGGTGTCGCGGTGCTGCTGTGTGGTCTCATCTGGCTGTCGTGGCGCCGCTATCGGCAGGCGCGCCGCGAGCTCGGCGCGCGCCGCGCCGCTGAAGCCCGTCTGGCCGGCGCCGTCGCCGCGAACCGCCAGCTCACGCAGGAGAATCTGCGTATTCAGGAGCTCGAGCGCAAGCACCTGGCCCGCGAGCTGCACGATGAGTTGGGCCAGTATCTGAACGCGATCAAGCTCGACGCGGTGTCGATCGTCGATGTCGGCGCAGCCGATGCCGCAGCGACCGGCCGGGCTGCGCGCGCAATCATTGCCGCAGTCGACCATGTGCACCGTGCCGTGAGCGACATGATCGCCCGGCTGCGCCCGGTGGGACTCGATGAGCTCGGACTGCCCGCGGCGATCGAGCACTGCATCGATGAGTGGCGCCAGCGTCTGCCCGGCACGCGCTTTGATCTGAGCGTGCGCGGCAATCTCGAGGGACTCGGGGAAAACCTCGACCTGACGCTCTACCGACTCATCCAGGAAGGCCTGACGAACGTCTACAAGCACGCCAACGCCCGGCGGGTGCAGATCGTCCTGGAGCGGTTGAGTGCGCCTGCGGACGCGGCCGGCGAGCTGCACGTGAGCGTGGCCGATGACGGCTGCGGCATGGACCCCGGCGCGCGCGGCCGGCGCTTCGGGCTGAGCGGCATGCGCGAGCGGGTGGAGATGGCGGGCGGCCGCTTCGAACTGAGCACGGTGCGGGGCGCCGGGCTGCGTTTCGAGGCTCATCTGCCCACGCAGATAAGCGCGCAAGCCGCGGAGGTACAGTGATGCGCGGCGAGGGTTCGCGCCTGAGCGTGCTGCTGGTGGACGATCACGCGGTGGTGCGCGAAGGATATCGACGGCTGCTCGAGCGGCGCGGCGACATCGTGGTGGTCGGCGAGGCGGCCGACGCACCCGCGGCCTACTCGCTCTTCTGCAGCCTCCGTCCACAGATAGTCGTCATGGACATCACCCTGCCCGGCGTGAGCGGCATCGGTGTGACCCGGCGCATGCTGGCGCACCAGCCGCGGGCGCGCGTGCTCATCTTCAGCATGCACGAGGACACAATCTTTGCGAGCCGCGCCCTGCTGGCCGGTGCAGCCGGCTACGTGACCAAGGCGAGCGCACCCAGTGTGCTGGTCGAGGCCGTGCACGCAGTGGCTTCCGGCAGGAGGTATCTCAGCCCGGATATCGCGCAGCGACTGGCGCTGCGCACCTTCGAAGTCACCCAGGTCCGCGGGCTGTCCGAGCGCGAATTCGAGGTGCTGCGCCTGCTCGCGCGCGGTCGGACGGTTCGGGAGATTGCCGAATCCATGGGTCTGAACGCCAAGACGATCGCCAATCACCAATCGGCGATCAAGCAGAAACTCGGAGCCGACACGGCCTTGCAGTTGTTGCGCAAGGCGAGTCAGCTCGGCCTGGATTCCGACAGCGACGCGTCCGCTGCGCCGGTTGCCGATCGCATGTGGGAGGATCGGTGACCTCCCCCGCGCGCACCCCCTGTCCCGGCCTTATGTACGGACTCGACCGTCCATAGTCGCGGCGGCACCGTCCGTCGGATCGCCCCGCTGATGTGACGCAATACCGGTTTGCCGAGCCGGAGCTTCCGTTAGATTGCGGGCCATGAAACGGCACAAGACCCAGCGGGGCTTCACCCTGGTCGAGACGTTGGTGGTGATCGCGATCGTCGCCATCCTGCTCGGCATCGCGGTGCCCTCTTACAAGTACATCACGAACTCCTACCGCATGACCGGGGAGGTCAACGGGCTCCTGGGCGATGCCCAGTTCGCGCGCTCGGAAGCCATCAAGGAAGGCAATCAGGTCATCCTCTGCAGCTCCGCGAACGGAACGAGCTGCGCCGGCGTGACGACCTGGCAGGACGGGTGGATCGTGTGCGTCGACCTCAACAACGACGGCAACTGCGATGCCGGCGACCCGGTGCTGCGGACACAGGCGACCTGGGTCAATACCGACACCTTCGTGTCCGACAACGCCACCGCCATCATTTTCAACCGTGAGGGCTTCGCCGTGGGCTTCCCTGCCGAGGCGATCCTCACGCTGCACGATAAGACCGCCAATCCCGTGTGGACGCGCTGTCTGGAGATCCAGACCGTCGGAATCATGACCGTCGTGAACCACGTAACAGCCCCGGCGTGGTGCATCTGATGCGCGCCTCCGTCGTCACCGCCGGCCGTACCAGCGGCTTCAGCCTGGTCGAGGTCATGGTGGCCGTCGTGGTCATCTGCGTCGGCCTGCTCGGGATCGCCAAGATGCAGTCGCTCGCCATGTCGAGCACCAACGCGGCGCGCATGCGCTCGCTGGCCGCGCTCGAGGCGGCGAGCCTGGCCTCCGCCATGCACGCCAACCGCAGCTACTGGGCGGGCGCCAACAACAGCGGCATAACCCCGCCCGCGGTCATCACCTACGCTCCGGGGGCCGGCATCACCGGCATCGGTTCCTACGCTGCCGGCAACACCTGCAATCAGTGCACCTCGACCCAGATTGCGGAATACGACTTCGGCAACTGGATAAACAACCTCGCGGTGCCCCCGAGCGGCGTGCTGCCCGGTGCCAGTGCCACCGTCACCTGTAACAGCGCGACGCCGCCGGTCAACTGCACGATCACCATCACCTGGACCGAGAACCCGGTGGCGATGTCGCAGCAGGAAGCGCAGCAGTCTGCGACCACCCCGCTCGCGGGCTTCAACAACCCGACCTACACCCTGGACGTCGAGCCATGAAGTCTCTGACGCAGCACCCGGCTCCCGTGCGCGGCGGCGCCCAGCGCGGCTTCACGCTGGTCGAGCTGATGATTACGGTCGCCATCGCCGTCTTCCTGCTGTTCGGGCTGTTCTCGATCGTGCAGAACGTGCGCGTGACGTACTCCAACCAGCAGCTGGTCGCGCAGCTCGAGGACGCACAGCGCCTGGCGATGATCATGATCACCGACGTCACCCAGGAAGGGGGCTACTTCCCGAATCCCGTTCTTTACACCTCCGCGAACCTGACGGCCACCGGTCCCTTCGAGCTCGGTCAGGCGATCTACGGCACTCACACCAACGCCACTACCCCCGACACGCTCGAGGTCCGCTACATGACCGCGAGCGGCGACGGCATGCTCAACTGCAACGGCACCTCAAACACCAGCGGCGCCACCATCGTCTATACCAACACCTTCAGCGTCGTCGCCGGCCAGTTGCTGTGCTCCGTCAATGGTGGCGCGGCGCTGCCGCTCGTCAGCGGCATCAACAACCTGCAGGTGCTCTACGGAGTGAAGCGCAACTTTGCGATCTCCGGCGACGACGTCGACAGCTACCTGACCGCGAGCTCGATGGCGGCCGCCGACTGGCTCAATGTCACCTCCGTGACGATCACGCTCACCTTCGTCAATCCCCTGTCCGCGACCGCCGGGACCACGACCACCGAAGGCGTCGCTCAGCCGACGACCTTGAGCTTCACGCGGGTGATCGATGTCATGAACCGCACCGGCGAAGGGGAAACCTGATGAAGACAACCCATGACAGCCGGGGCCCGCACGCGGCACGCGGCATAGCGCTGGTCACATCGCTCCTCTTGCTGCTGATCATCACGCTGCTCGCGCTCAGCATGTTCCGCAGCTTCGGCATCCAGGGCCGCATCGCGGGCAACACCCGCGAGAAGCAGCGCGCGCTGCTCGCCGCCGAAGCGGCGCAGCAGTACGCCGAGTTCTGGCTGTCGTCGGGCCTCGGCTCGACGACCAGTGACACCGTATGCAGCACCACAGCCAACAACCTGCTCAACGCCAACCTCGGTCAGGGCCAGATCTGCAGCAACGCACTCATCAGCGTCACCGCCGTGCCCTGGACCTACGACAATGTGGCGGGCGGCCAGCAGGTGGGCGTGCAGTACAACCCGGGGCTGGCGCTCACCATCGAAGCCGCGGGCGCCGCCGTCGGCAGCTACGCGCAGATCCCGGTTTTCTACATCGCAGACCTCGGCGCGTCCGCCACCGACGCGGGCAGCGAGGTGTATCAGATCGATGCGGTTGGCTACGGCGGCAATGCCAACACCGTTGCCGTCGTCGAGAGTACTTACGAGGTCGGATCGGGTGTGACCTGCAAAACCTGCACAGGAAGTAGCTACTGATGAACACCAAATTCACCGCAGCCGCAGCGCTGCTGGCCCTCGCCCTCGCTGCCGCCTCCGTGGCGCCCGCGCAGACCATCGTCAGCGAGGACTTCACGCGCGGCGCGACCAGCAACAGCTGGTACTACTTCAACGGCGCCTGCCTGACGGCGAGCACCGCTGCCGGCGTGCAGCCGACCGGAAGCACCCAGGGCCAGATTCCCGGGTGTCTGACGAGCTCCGCGCAGGCCTACTACAACTCGACCGGCTCACCCGCCACGCCGCACACCGAGACGCAGGTCGGCGGCTATAACGGTGCCCCCGGCAATGCGCAGACGCTCCCGGACCCGCTGATCGCGGTCTCTGCCGGACCGGGCGAGGGCGCACTGCGTTTCACCAACGGCTATGACAACACCGGCGCCGACCCGTACCAGGGCTATGGCCAGAACGGCCAGATCCTCTCGAACTGGACGTTCCCGTCCGGACAGGGGCTGGAGATCACCTTCATGACGGTGAGCTACCGCGGCGACTCGGGGGGCTACTACAACAGCACCGCCAACCCGGGCGACGGCGCGGACGGCATCAGCTTCTTCCTGACGGATGCCTCGCAGACTTTCTACCCCGGCGCCTGGGGCGGCAGTCTTGGCTACTCCTGCTCGAACAGCAACCCGCCTTACAACGGCATGACCGGCGCCTACCTCGCGGTCGGCCTGGACGAGTACGGTAACTTTCTCAACGGCTCGACCGCGATGCCGGCATCGGCGTGGCTCAACGGAGTTCTCAATCCCAACCCCAACACGATCGGCGGCGACAACACCTATTACGGCTACGGCGAGCGTCCCGACCGCATCGGCATCCGCGGCGAGGGCAGCGTCAACTGGTACACCCTGAACGGCGCCTACGGCAATAACCCGTCGAGCTCCAGCAAGCCCTACTACCCGAGCTCGCTCACGACCTCCTGCCAGATCAGCGGTGGCACCTACAACGCGAGCAACGGCATGTGCAATGGCTGCTCGACCGGTACCTACAACTCCACGACCAACCAGTGCGCAAGTTGCTCCAATGGCACCTACAACTCGGGCACCAACTCCTGCAGCACCGACACGACCTGCAGCACGGGCACCTATGACTCCACCACCGGCTTGTGCGAGAGCTGCAGCACCGGCACCTACGACTCGAGCAACAACAAGTGCCTGACCTGCAACACCAATTACACCCTCAACACCCCGACCGACACGGAGTGCACCAGGAGCGGGCACGCGAATGAGACTCCGACGCAGAGCTCACCGACAGGCACCGCGCCGCCGACCGACACGCTGACTACCGCCTCGCCAAGCACCGCCTATGTCGACTCGGTCTACGCGGTACAGAAAACCTGCGCCAACGGTACCCTGTACAACTACAGTACGCCGGCCGCGCCGACCAGCGCCGGCGCCACCACGATCACCAACACGGTGAATACCGGCTCGAACAGCTCGAGCCCGGTGGCAGGCATCCTGCCGATCCTGGACTACGCCCCGATCCCGCAGGCGTACGTGGAGCTCCCGGAGACCGGCTCGAACGCGGTGCACATCGCCACCGAGTACGCCGCGGGCGGCTACAGCCGCCAGTTGGCGAAGCCGATCTACTACCAGCTGAAGCTCACGCAAAACGGGTTGCTGTCCCTGTGGTACAGCCTGGGCGGGGCCAACGGCGTGTTCCTGCCCGTCATCAAGAGCCAGAGCATCACCGGGACGAACTCGAGCGGTACGCCCTCCAACGGCGCGCTGCCCGCGAACTTCCGCTTCGGCTTCGGCGGCTCGGACGGCGGCGCCAGCAACATCCACGAAATCCTCTGCTTCCAGGCGGCGAACCTGGTGCAGTCGGCAAGCAGCGCCGGCGCCAACGAGAAACAGTCCGCCAAGATCGAGACCGGCATCCAGGCCTACTTCGGCTACTACAACCCGAACGACTCGACCGGCAAGCTCACTGCCTACGCGCTCGGCACCAGCAGCACCGGTGCGATCGTGATCGCATCGGCGGCGACCTGGGATGCCTCCTGCGTGCTCACCGGATCGACCGCCTGCAACACCATGAGCTCCACCGGCACCGGCGGACCCGCGATCACGGTCGAACCGCCCACCAGCCGCGTGATCCTGACTCAGAACGGCACTGAGGGACTCGCCGGCGGCCTGGAGTTCGAGTGGAGCGCCCTCACCGCCACGCAGACGGCGTCCCTCGAATACGGCGACGCCGCGGGGAACGTGCCGACCTACGGCGAGGACCGCCTGAGCTTCCTGCGCGGCGTGCGCACCAACGAGATCCCCTCGACCGGGCCCACTTCGACCCAGTTCCTGCGCAAGCGCGACGGCGTGCTCGGCGACATCCAGGACTCGAGCCCCACCTGGGTAGGCCCGCCGGGCGCGCCGTACTCGGCCACCTGGACTGACCGGCTGTACTCGAGCACCACCATGCCGGAGAACACCGGCACGCAGACCTACTCGCAGTTCGTCACCGCCGAGGCGACGCGCCTCAACGTGGTCTACGTCGGCGCGAACGACGGGCTGATGCATGGCTTCAGGACCGGCGCCTTCAACTCGAACGGCAGCTACAACACCAGCGCGGCGAACGACGGCTACGAGGTGCTCGCCTACATGCCGAACAAGGTCGTGAACGACATCCACGAGGCGATGGACCCCCCGTCGCCCCCCACGACCACCGCCCCCACCTACGACGCGACGCTCGATTTCACCAATCCGTCGTATGGCCACAACTTCTTCGTCGACTCGACACCGGACGCCGACGACATCTTCTACGGCGGCGAGTGGCACACCTGGCTGGTCTCCGGCCAGGGCGCGGGCGGCAATTCGATCTTCGCTCTCGACATTACCGACCCGACCGGCGCCGCCACCGGCACCGTGCCCTTCGCGGAGGGCAACGCCTCGAGCCTCGTGATGGGTGAATGGACCGGATCCACCCCGACCTACACCGGGACCGGTGCCGCGGGCACTCCGACCAACGGCAACGTCAGCTGCACCGGCAATGGCACGATGGGCGGCGCCAACTGCAGCCGCAGCCTCGGCAACACCTACGGCACCCCGCAGGTGCGCCGCATGCATAACGGCCAGTGGGCCGTGATCTTCGGCAACGGCCTCGGGAGCTACAACGGCGATGCGGGCATCTTCATCATGCTGGTCAACGCGACCAACCCGAAGACCACGGCCCCGACGTTCTACTACCTGAGCACGTCCAACGGCAGCCCCTGCATGAATACCACTGTCAGCGGCAGTACGGTGTCCAACGCGCTGTCGACCGTCAGCGGCACCGGCACCGGCGCCAACGGCATCGGCTATACGGCGTCCGTCGATCTCGACGGCGATCACGTCATCGATTACATCTATGCGGGCGACCTGCAGGGCAATCTCTGGCGCTTCGACGTCACCAGCTCCAGCCCCTCCAACTGGGCGGTCACCTGCGGGGCGCTGTTCAAGACGCAGACCGGGCAGCCGATCACCACCCAGGTGGTGGCGGCTTCGGGACTCGCCGGCACGACCCAGCAGCGCCTGGTGGTCGTCTTCGGCACGGGAGAGAAGACTCCGGCCACCAACACCACCGCGGTGAGCTATGCCATGGCGCAGCAGGACCTGTACGGCGTCTGGGACTGGAACCTGGCCTACTGGAACAGCGTCTCCAGCACCCAGTACGCGAGCCTCTCGTCCTCGGGTGTGAGCGGCCCGCTCACGCAATCGAACCTGGCGGGCGAGACCGTCACGGTGGTCACCGGTACCGGCGCCGACGCCGGCGATCGGGACATCAACAGCGCCGCCACGATCTGCTGGAAGGGGACCACCACCTGCGGCACCGACAACCAGTTCGGCTGGTACCTGCCGCTGCCGGGCACGAACAGTACCGGCAGCACGGTCTCGAGCTACGAGCAGTTCATCTACAACCCCGAGATCGTCGGGCCAGCCGTCGTCATCAACTCGGTGCTGCCGGCGGCCAACGTACCGACCGCGTGCACGATCGTTGCCGACCAGGGCTGGACGTATGCCGTCCAGGCGTTGACGGGCGGCGCGCTCACCAACGCGTTCCCGCAGTACTACGACACCAACGCCGCGGGCGTGGAAACCAACGCCACCGGCGGCTCGTTCCCGATCCAGAACTCGACCGGTCAGACGTACCTCGTATACCAGACGGTGACGAATACTCCGACCGACACGCAATTCAACCCGGGCGCCAACACCACGGCGAAACGTCTCACCTGGGTCCAGCGCCGCTGATGGGTCACTGCAGCGGTTCAACAGAGGTTCAAATGCAAGCGCGCACTGTGTTCCCTCTCTCCCGTGCCGGCGGGTTCACGCTCGTCGAGCTCATGATAGTGGTGGTCATCGTCACTATCCTGCTGTCGATCGCCGTGCCGTCCTACATGAGCTCGATCCGCGAGTCGCGCCGCACGGATGCGCGCACGGCGCTCCTCGACCTCGCCGGCCGCGAGGAGAGCTACAACGCGTCGATGAATGCCTACACCGCCACCTCGACAAATCTCGGCTACCCGGCCTTCCCGGCGTCGATAGGCAGCGGCTACTACACGATCACGGTCGCATGCTTCGCCGCCTATGGGGCGGCTCTCGCCTGCGACCCGAATGCCAACCCTCCCGCAGGTCCGTCCTATTACCTGACGGCCACCCCGGTTGCCGGCACCAGCCAGGCATCCGACACTCAGTGCACCTCGTTCTCGGTCGACTCGCAGGGCAACCAGTTTTCGACCGGCACTGCGCCGACGACGACCTGCTGGTCCTCGCAGTAGTTCTAATCTCTTTGTAAATCAATCTTCCGGAGTGCCTTCTTCATCCGGGGGATGAGCACCGGAGCCGGTTAGCTGCGCACTCGCGCTCATCATCGCCGGGCGGTGCGACCGCCCCGGCCCCCGCGCGCTGCCTCGGCCTCGCCATAGCCTCGCGGCGCCGCGGCCGAAGGGTCGAAGCGACATATTTTTCCCCTAGATTCTGAGCTATATTTCGGCTCCAGCCGCTTGAGCGGCTTTGGATTCCAGTACCCACCGGACAACAAAAACTAACCGACGCCCACCGCGCAGGCGCAAACCCGACCACGCCTGAGCGGACTGCGTGCGACCGAGGTAGTGATGAGCACTACATGGGAACAGCTTGAAGGGGCCGCGCTGTCGCTTGCGCGTTCCGGCCCGATCAAGGAGCGCCTCACTGACGCGTACCGCAACCATCTCGCCTTCGTCAACACCGAGGATCTTCCGGAGGCGGTGCGCGAGCCGTTTCGCGCCTGTTACGAGGCACTGACGCGCGAGCCGCCGCTGCGCGGGGAAGACGCCGTGCGCGCGACGGTGCGCAAGCTCTCCAGCCAGGAAGCGGACGAGCTTGCCTCGAGCGTGGTGCGGCTCTTCACCGCGAACGCGCGCGAGGCGGTGCAGCGCGCGACCACCGCGGCACCTGTGCCGGAGGGCGTGGCGATCAACGGCCACGGCGCCGTGCGCGTCAAGGCACTGAAATCCACGCCGCAGGTGATTGCGCTGTACGCCGCGGAGGCGTAGTCAATCGAGCTTGAATTCGATGGTGTCCCAGCGCGTCGTCTCTTCGTGGCGCGCCTGGCGGCGGATGGCATCAACCAGCGCGCGCTCGTCCCACTCGACGGTCTCGTCGGCGAGCTGCAGGATCTCTTTCGGCACGTCGCCGCGTTGACCAAATGGCTTCATGAGGATGACGGGCTTGTGGCTCGCCTGCGCGAACAGCATCTGGAAGGTGAGGAGCTCCGCCTGCGTGTCGGCCAGCGCGATCACCGCCTCGACCGGTGCGATCTGCCGGCGCAGGTCCTCGCGCTGGGCCTCCTTGTCCGCGCCTGCCGGGGGTTTATCGGGCGTGCTGTAGTTGCGATAGAAGAAGTTGCGCGCGCTCTCGAGGTACTCGAACACGCGCAGGTAATCCTCGCTCGTCTCCCAGGCGTGCGTGACGAACAGACGGACAGGGTTCGCCTGCGACATCGGGAAGCCCCGCAAGACCCTTACAACGCCCGCCAGTCTCGCACAAGCCCAGCTGAGCGCAAGGCCTGCGGCCGGGCAGCGCGCCGCGGACAGGCGCGGAGCGGCTACAATCGTTGCCAGGGTTCGCTCGCTTTAGCCCCAAAGCCCGTCTACGTGCGTCTGCTCGTCTACAACATCCGCTACGCCACCGGAACCGGCCCGGCGTTTCATCTGCCGCTGCCCGGCGCCGGTTATCTGCGCAGCAACCGCCGGGTGCTCGCCGGCATCACGGACTTCATCCGCGGCGAGCGCCCGGACGTCGTCGGACTGGTGGAAGTCGATACCGGCTCGATCCGCACCGGCATGCTGAACCAGGCAGAGTACATCGCCAAGGAGCTCGGTCATTACTCGACGTTCCAGAGCAAGTACGGCGCCCGCTCGATCAACAACCTGATGCCGATCGTGCGCAAGCAGGGCAACGCCTTTCTCTCCGCTCCGACGGTGCATGGCGAGCGCTTCCACTATTTCGACATCGGCATCAAGCGGCTGATCATCGAGCTCGAGCTCGACGAGGTGTGCGTGTTCCTGGTGCACCTGTCGCTGAAGTTCCGCCAGCGGCAGTACCAGCTGCGCACGCTGCACGACCTGGTGGTGCAGTCCCCCAAGCCGGTGATCGTCGCCGGCGATTTCAACACCTTCTGGGGCACGCACGAGATCTACCTGTTCATGCGGGCGGCGGGTCTGCGCAGCGCCAACACCGCCGGCCTGCCGTCGTTTCCGACGCGCGTGCCGCGCGTTGAGCTCGACTTCATCCTGGTGAGCGCAGGCATCGAGGTCACCGGCTTCCGCGTGCCCGACGTGCGCTTCTCGGATCACCGGCCGCTGGTATGCGATTTCCGGGTGCTGCCGCTCCCATGAACAGCGACAAGACCCCCGGCAACGACACCACCGGCGTCTGGGCCCTCGACAGCGACGCCGCCGGCTGCTGGACCCTCGAGCGCGACGCCGACGGTATCGCGTGGCTGACGCTCGACAAGCCCGCCACGTCCGCGAACGTGCTCTCGAGCAGCGTGCTCATCGAGCTCGACGGCGTACTGGCGGGCCTCGAACGCCAGCTCCCACGCGCGCTGGTGGTGCTGTCGGCCAAGAAAAGCGGCTTCGTCGCCGGCGCCGATATCCGTGAATTCACCGCACTTACGGATGAGGCAGGGGGCTACGCGCTGATCCGCCGCGGCCAGCAGGTGCTCGACCGTCTGGCCGCTCTCCCCTGCCCGAGCGTCGCCGCTATCCACGGCTTTGCGCTCGGCGGCGGACTCGAGCTCGCGCTCGCCTGCCGGTACCGCGTCGCGGTCGGCGACGAGCGGCTCTCGCTCGGGCTGCCGGAAGTGCAGCTCGGCATTCACCCCGGCTTCGGCGGCACGGTTCGCAGCGTGCAGCTCCTTGGCGTGCGTGCCGCCATGCAGCTGATGCTGACCGGCAAACCCATGCGCGCCGCAGACGCGCAGCGCTCCGGACTCGTCGACCGGCTGGTCCCGCAGAGCGAGCTGAACTCCGCCGCCCGCGCACTCGCCCTCGCCGCACCGTCGCCGCGGCGCGCGCCGCTCGGCGAGCGGCTGCTGAGTGCCGCCCCCGTGCGGCCGTTCGTGCGCCGCGCGCTCATCAGGCAAGTGGCGCGGCGCGCGCCCCGGGCCCATTACCCCGCTCCCTACGCCATCATCGATCTGTGGAGCCGCTACGGCGCGCACGGCCGCGCGGCCTTTGAGGCCGAGGCGCGCTCCATCGCGCAACTGTTCCTGAGCGAGACCTCGCGCAACCTGGTGCGCGTCTTTCTGCTGCAGGACCGGCTCAAGAGTTCCGGCGGCAAGGGCGCTGCCGAGGTGCGCCACGTGCATGTGGTGGGCGCCGGCGTCATGGGCGGGGACATCGCCGCCTGGGCAGCGCTGCGCGGCTGTACGGTAACGTTGCAGGACCGCGCCGCCGAGTACATCGAGCCGGCGCTCAAGCGCGCCGGCGAGCTGTTCGCCAAGCGGCTGCGCGATCCGGCGAAGAGCGCGGCTGCGCAAGCGCGGCTGCGCGCGGACGTGGCCGGTGCCGGCGTGGCCGCTGCCGACCTGGTCCTCGAAGCCATCTTCGAGAACCTCGAGGCCAAGCAGGCGCTGTATGCGCAGCTCGAGCCGCGCATGAAGACCGAGGCGCTGCTCGCCACGAACACCTCCAGCATCATGCTCGAGCCGCTGGCCGAGAAGCTCGCGCGTCCCGAGCGCCTGGTGGGACTGCATTTCTTCAATCCGGTGGCGCAGATGCCGCTCATCGAGGTGGTGCACTCCGCGCGCACCGCGCCGGCCGTCGCGCAGGCGGCGGTCGCCTTCGCCCGGCGCCTCGACAAGCTGCCGGTGCCCTGCAGCAGCGCGCCGGGGTTCATGGTGAATCGCGTACTGACGCCCTACCTCAACGAGGCCATGTACCTGGCACAGGAGGGCGTGGCGCTGCCGGTGATCGATGCCGCGGCGGTCGGGTTCGGCATGCCGATGGGCCCCATCGAGCTCGCGGACGTGGTGGGACTCGACGTCGCAGCGCACGTCGGGGAGATCATCGCGCAGGGACTGAAGCGTCCGGCGCCGCAGCTACCGCTGCTCGCGCAGCTGCTGGCCGCCGGGCAGCTCGGCAGGAAGAGCGGCCGGGGCTTCTATTCCTGGGCTGACGGCAAGGCCGTCAAGCCGCCCGGTCCCTGGCCGCCCGCCCCCGCCGATCTCACCGATCGGCTCATACTGGCGCTCGTCAACGAGTGCGTGGCGTGCCTGCGCGAGCGTGTGGTGGAGGATGCGGATCTCGTCGATGCGGCGGTATTGTTCGGCACCGGATTCGCGCCGTTTCGCGGCGGCCCGCTGGCCTACGCACGTGCGCGCGGCGCGGCGGCGATCGTGACGCGCCTCACAGAGCTCGCGGGGCGCTACGGCGAGCGCTTCGCCCCCGATGCCGGCTGGCCGCTGCTCGGTGCGTCAGGCTGACCGGGCGTGGGCCTGTGCTACCATCCAACACGCCGCGCGAGCGCCTTACGGGAGCGCGAGAACAGGACTATTGGCGTGCGGCCTGAGGGGCAATGACCGAAGACGGCGAACCCAGTTGGCAACAGCTCACGTCCTTCGCGCCGCTCAACGGCATGAAGCGCGAGAACCTGGCGGCGCTGGCCAAGAAGATCACGGTGCGCAAGCTCCCCGCGGGGCGGCTGCTGTTCGACGCCGGCGACAGCGCCAAGCGTACCTTCTGGCTCGTGAGCGGTGCGCTCGAGATCAGCGAGAAAGAGCGCAGCATCGGGGTGATCCGCGCCGGTACCCCTGAGGCGAAGAACCCGCTCTACCCGCAGCTGCCGCGGCGCGTCAGCGCGCGTGCCGTGGCCGACGTCAGCTACCTCGTGATCGACAGCGATCTGCTGGACGTCATGATCACCTGGGATCAGACCGGCAGCTACGAGGTCGGCGAGCTGCAGACCGAGCTGCAGAACGCCGGCTCCGACGACTGGATGACGACGCTGCTGCAGACCAAAGCGTTCCACCGCATTCCGCCGGCCAATATCCAGGCGATCTTCCAGCGCCTGCAGCGCACCCCATGCCGCGCCGGAGAGGTGGTCATCAAGCAGGGGGGCGAAGGCGACTACTTCTACATCATCGTGAGCGGCAAGTGCGTGGTGTCGCGCGAGACGCCGCTCAAGCAGGAGGGCATCAAGCTCGCCGAGCTCGGGGTCGGCGACACCTTCGGCGAGGAAGCACTGATCGCCGAGGCCAAGCGCAACGCCACCGTCACCATGCTCACCGACGGGGTGCTGATGCGCCTCAACAAGCAGGACTTTCGCGAGCTGATGAATGAGCCGCTGCTGCAGTGGGTGACACGCGAGGAGGCGGGCGACATCGTGACGCGCGGCGGTCGCTGGCTCGACGTCCGGCTGCCGAGCGAGCACCAGAACCTCGCCATCGAGGGGTCGCTGAACATCCCCCTGTACCTGATCCGCCTGAAGCTCTCGACGCTCGATCGCGATACGCCGTACGTCGCGTACTGCGATACCGGGCGGCGCAGCTCCGCGGCGGCCTACCTGCTGGTCGAGCGCGGCTTCGATGCCTACGTGCTGCGAGGGGGGCTCAGTGGCGATGCCAACGCCACGCCGGCTGCCCAGGCCGCGGCGAAGAAGCCCGCGGTCAAGCCGCCGGGCGGAAAATAGTCGCGCAATCGGCGCCGAGGGCCTCCCGGCGCGCTACATGGTGTGGGTGGACTTGTCGCCCGACAGGGCGCCGGCGAGATAAGTCTCGATCTTCTTCTGCGTCTGACCGCGGTCCTGCTCGGAAAACTGTACGCCGATGCCGGCGGTGCGCTTACCCTGCGCGCCCTTGGGGGTCAGCCAGATGACCCGTCCCGCCACCGGCAGCTTCTCATCCTCCCCCATCAGGTTCAGCAGCATGAACACCTCGTCGCCGAGGCGGTAGTTGCTGTTGGTGGGAATGAACAACCCGCCGTTCTTCACGAACGGCATGTAGGCGAGATACAGCGCGCTCTTGTCCTTGATGGTGAGCGTCAGCAAACCCGGTTTGTTCGTGCCCGTTCTCACGTCGCCACCCAGAACCCTCACCGGCATTACACTCATCCGTGTCCCCTGGTCGCCGCAGCGCCTGCACCGGATGGCGCGAGCCGCCGCAGCACCGCCTCGAGCGCCAGTCCCCGGTTGAGCGGCGCATCGAGCCCCGCACGCAGATCGCGCACCTCGTCCAGGAGCCCAAAGAGCTCACGTATATTCAAGAACGCATCCATGGATGACAAGTAGGCCCCAGCACGCAGTTCTGCAATCTCGGGCGCAGCGTGCTGGCAGCGGCGAATACGTTCTGTGAGCCAATTCTCAATGCATCGCAACCGCAGCGCCAGTTCGCTCCGCGCCCAGCGCTCGGCGGTCGCCAGCGGGTCGGCCCGTCCGGCTGCCAGCTCGTCGAGCGTGCGACGTACTTCGGCTCCAAGCTGCGCGAGTGCGTCCGGGTCGGCTCCCGCGAGCAGGAACGGTGCTTCGCCGACGACCTCGAGAGCGGCCTGCCACTCCCCCGGCCCGTGGGTCGCGGCGAGCCACGCCACCGCCTCGGCGCGCGAGGGTGCGGGGACTGTCAGACGCTGACAGCGCGACAGCACGGTCGGGGGCAGGCGCGAAGGCTGCGTCGCCACCAGCACCAGGAGTGTCCGCGGCGGCGGCTCTTCCAGCGTCTTCAGCAGCGCGTTCGCGCCGAAGCGATTCAGGGCGTCCGCGGGGGTGAGGATGCCGACCTTGTAGCCGCCGGCGTGACTCGTGAGCGCAAGCTCAGCGGCGAGATCGCGCACCTGCTCGATGCGGATCTGGCGTGAATCCTCCAGCGGCGTGATGCGCGCGAGATCCGGGTGGGCGAGCGCGGCGGCCCGCCGGCAGGCGGCGCAGGCCCCGCAGGGCGCCTCGGCGGGCCGCGCGCAC
>Ga0209007_1000296_pt1 | contig 24051 bp, 18 predicted proteins | sample JacPinW_OM1H0_O2_FD_187961 | JGI IMG/M metagenome (GOLD analysis project Ga0209007, IMG submission 187961) | Forest soil microbial communities from Algoma, Ontario, Canada - Jack Pine, Ontario site 1_JW_OM1H0_O2 (SPAdes) (version 2) | ecosystem: Environmental > Terrestrial > Soil > Boreal... | reverse complement strand
CCGTTCAGCTGCCGCCGGCGGAATCGCGCCGAGCGGCTGGGCTGGTAGAACCGGCGGAACTTTTTCCAGCACGTCTGCGTTAATCACAGGCCCGGCGCCCAGGGTACGGACGCGCTTCATCGCAAGACTCTCAAAATAATTCTGCGGATAGCGCTCTTGCAATTTTCCGTAATAACCGCGCGCCAGCGACGGATTGCCGGCTTCCTCCGCCAATCGGCCTAGCCAGTACAACGCGTCCGGCGTGAACTGAGAACCTGGGAAGCGGCGAAGATGCTCTGTCAGCAGATCGCTTGCGTCTGGCTGGCGTTTTAGCACCGCAACCCACGCGACGCGCCACTGCGAAGGTTTGGCGTCAGCCATCATCGGGAAATTATCCGAGACGCGTTTGTAATAACCCGCCGCGCGGTCGCGATCCATCTCCACCCAATAATAATTCCCCGCTAAATACAGAGCGGCCTCAGTCCATTCGCTGGTCGGCGCACGCGATGCCGCCGATTCAACCGCGGTGGCCATTTCGGTGTCACGGTGTTGCGAGCGATACCATTGCGCCAACGCAAGATATCTTTCCGCGTCCACGTCCGCATCGGCAATCTTCAGATTTATGATCGCGGTGGGAGCGCTTCCCAGCTGCAATTCGCATTCCAGGACGCGCAAGGCGGCGCGCTCGCTCTCTGCGCCGGAAAGCTGCGCCACCATGTGCGAATACTCGTTGCGCGCATCACCCCAAAGTTTTGCGCCGAAAAGTATCCCAGCGTGGGTGAGCTGCTGATCTAGCGGAATGGGCGGAATTTGATCGCCATCTTTGCCGCTACGCAGGAAATTCAATTTTTCGCTGGCTTCGCGAGCCTGCGTGCTGGTGGGATATTGCAAATAAATTGCTTGATAATCCTTTGCCGCGTCCACCGGCTGGGCTAACTGCTCATGAGCTTCGCCGCGCAGAAAAAGCAGGGCTGGACGCTGCGAAGTGAGCGCATACGCATCGAGCGCGGCTAGAGCATCGGCGGGCTGGTTCAAAGCTAGCGTGGCCGTGCCGATTGCTTGCAGAGCCTGTTCCGTCATCACCGAGTCTGGATATTTTTCGCGAAATTCTTTCAGCTGCGCCAGCGCATCCGCGTCGTGGTTTAGCGCGATATTGGTTTCCGCGCTCCAGTACAGCGCGTAATCGTTCAGCAGCGGATCGCTTTTTGCGCGCGCCAGCCATTTTGCAGCGTCCTGATAATGCGCTTTGTTGTAATCGTAATAGCCCAGCGCCAGCGCGGCGCGCGAACCAAGAACTCCGGAAGATTTCTGCATGGCAAACGCGCTAAGCCGCGCATAAGCGACCGTCGGATTTTTTTGTTTCAGAGCGCGGGTTAATTGTTCGAGCTGTTTTTCACTCGGCGCAGAATTTTTTTTCGCCGCCGCATGCGCGGTCTTCGCTTTCGTAGTGTCTGTGGAGGTTGCTGCAATCGAAGAAAGAGAAAAAATCAGGCAGGCTGCCGCCACACCAGTAAAACGGACGGCGAATTTCATCCCAGCCTTCCTAGTGCCGCAGAACGGGCGAGGGATAAGGATATTCTCCGAGGGTCTTGCTGTCACCCTCACCGAGGATTTCCACCATCCAGTGATGGAAGTAATCCACTGGGTGGTCCTGAATCGCGCGGAAGCGGCGGTCGTATTCTTTGCGGGCTTTATCGATTTCTCCACGCAATCTGTGACAGATGTCTTTGTGCTCGCGGCCCAGTTTAACCTCTTTCGGGCGCAATAATTTGATGTCTTGCATGGAAACTTTGGCTGCACGATTCGCGCGGCGATGTAGCTCTTTCATTTCCGATGGAAGGCTCGAAACATCGAAGGCCACAACCTCTGGCTCCGCGACCACCGGTTCTAGAGGGATCTCTGTGGTTGCGGACTGCCCCGCCGGCTCTTCCAATGGCACATCTTCGGGAACCATAGTGCCCGCGGGCATCTCTGCGGGTTCTTCGGCCCATTCCGACTCGTATTCGGGTTCCGCTTCTGCAACACGCTGCGGTGCCGCAGCTTCCTCTTTCGCAGGCGCCGGCGCGGAAGTTTCCTCTTCTTGTTCCACCTGGGCGGTCGCTGCGGCAACCGCGCCCGCTCGCGCGCCAGATCCAGCTTCTTCCCGAGGGTTTAGCGCCACCGCAACGAAACTCGAAAGCACGGAGAGGCCCGCAGCCAGCGCTGCGGCGGAAGTCTGCGCGCGAAGCAGCGCAGGCAAGGCGTTGCTTGGACGGCTTGAGGAGCAAGCCGCGACCAGGTCGGCGTACGCCTGCTGCAGCTCATCGGCGGTACGCTGCAGAGGCGCCAGATTGTCGCGCAAAGCGCGCGAAACCGCCTCTTCCAGAGCGTGCTCCAGCGAATTTTTCCGAGCTGTCAAATGGTTCTACCTATTTGAATTATGGAAACGGTAGAACAGAGTGTCAACTGACATTCCTCCCACGCGTTCCTGAAGCAAAAAACGACCTTTGCGGTCGAGCAGTCAGCTCAAGGGGTAACGTCGCACCCGAGCCAGCGTCCATAAATCGCTGCCATCTTCGGTCTGCCTGACACAAGAGACGTTCAGAGCAACCCGCTATCGTCTGTCCGCCCTCGCACAACACCAGTCCCATCGCCGCACACTATCGACGCGCGGGTATTCCAACGCACGCGTAATCTGCGAATTGTTGGTTATTTCTGGGAATTCCAGAGTGGCATTGAATATGCTAACTATTACGCGTGACGATATATTATACCGTCGCGAGATATAGCGAGGTTGCCGCATATAACTTCGCAACCAGGGAGGTCATAAGCTGATGATTAACCGGCGTAAATTCCTGGCTACAAGCGCTGCGACGGGACTTGCTGGATGTGCCGAACTATTTGGAGTTAGGAAAAGTATGTTGGGCCAGTCCTCTGCATCTGCCTCTTCAACATTTCAAAAATATGCCCAGCTTTTGACGTCGGACAGGCTTCGCTCCCGCCTCTACTTCATAGCATCCGATCTGTTTGAAGGACGCCGGACTGGCTCGCCAGGACAGCAGCTAGCGGCCTCTTATCTCGCATCGGAATACGCGCACATGGGTTTCACTTCCGCAAATCGCACGGCAGGCAGCACGCTTCCGGAGAGTTTTCTTCAACGTTTCTCATGCTATTGCAAATTTCCCAAGACCGCGTCTCTGACCATGACCTTGAGGACTGGCAACACATTGCAGAGTTCCAGTGTTGGAAGCAATCCGCAATTGTATTTCGCCGGAGCGGATTTTCGCGACCTGACTGCACCTTTAGTCTTCGCCGGCTATGGCATCGAGGATCCGGATAAAAAGTATCAGGATTACGGCGCGCTTCGAGATCGTGGAATTCCGATCGACGGAAAATGGGTGATGATACTCGAAAGAGAGCCGGCATTCTTTTCCGCAGACGGCAAGCCCTCCAAGTGGAGTGGCCTCATCGCGAAACGTCTTGCAATGATGCGTCCGGAAAGCCGCAAGGCCTTCTGATCGTGAGCAATCTTGATTCAACCAATCCTGAATTCCAAGCTTACGTCAAGCAAGCCTCTGGTTCCACGGGACACTTGCTACCATTGCGTTTGGATTGGCCTCCATCTTCAAATCCCGTGACTCTTGTGATTGCGCGCGATGTCGCCGATGAAATATTCAAGAACGCAAACACCACAGTCGCAGATGTCGCTAGTAAAATCAGCAGGACTCAGACTCCGAAAGCGGTTGATCTCGGTGATTTGCCGGTAAAAGCCGAGTTCGAATCGTTTCCTCCGCTGGAATCTGAGAATGTGGTGGCAATCCTGCCAGGGTCCGACCCGGAGCTTCAAAAAGAATTCGTCGTGGTCAGCGCTCACCACGATCATCTCGGCACCGATTCGACTCTCGCCGGCCATCAGATATATAACGGCGCGGCCGACGATGGCTCTGGAACAGTTGCCCTGCTGGAAATGGCCTCAGCTTTCGCGCACGCCAAATCGGAAGGCGCGGGACCATGCCGATCGTTGGTATTTCTTCACACCACCGGCGAGAAATCCGGTTTGCTTGGCTCCACGTATTTTGTGGACCGCGAGCCGCTCGTCCCCCTGGACGCCGTCACGGCAGATCTAAACCTCGACGGCATCGCGGGCTTTGATCCCAAGCATCCCAGGCAGAGCAAGAACTATCTCTATGTGGTCGTGGGACCAACTGAAATGAGTGACGTGGTGGCTCGCGCCCAGAAGCTAATGCCAAATTCGATCGAGATCGACCCGCATGAAGACTTCAGTTCAGATAACCGCAGTTTTTGGCGGCATCAAATTCCCTTCATCTATTATTCGACCGGATTCGTCAAAGACTATCACCAGCCTTCCGACCAGGCAGACGCCATCGATTACGAACAATTTGCTCGAGCGGCGCAAATCTCGTTTGCTACCGCCTGGGAATTGGCCAATCAGCCACACGCGATACCCCACAAGCCTCAGTCCGAGCTTAAGCTAGTCGGATATGTCTGCCCGCCCTGCGACCTGCCGTGCGACGACGAAATCCACAATACCCCGGGATCGTGCCCAATATGCGGCATGACTTTAGTGGAGAAGTTTACGTGACAAACACCGCAGAGATATTGCATCCCTGAGGCTAAATCACTTTCTCTGGCCCCATACGAGCGCGAGTTTGGCCGCCGTTGGCAGCGGATGGTAGAATAGAGGTTCCCAAGGGGGCGACACGGTTTCGACGGAAGCTGTCGCGGCCCGAAGGCATGCCGGGGCTCACTCGCCCGTAACAGAGTGAAACAACACAACTGGCAACTCACAGTTGGCACTCGCAGCCTAACTTAAATTAGGCTACGCGCTTCCTCAGGCGTCACCTACGCGTTTGAGATGAGGCGTCACACAGTAGGCTGGTTGCCGCGTTTCGGTCCGTAATGCGGCGGCGAGATCATCGGACTAGTTGCAGGCGCGTCTTGCCCGCTCTGAGCGCTTGCGACGAAAAAATCGGAACGGGCTAAGCATGTAGTCTTCGCGTTGCAAGGCTTCTCGGACGGGGGTTCAACTCCCCCCGCCTCCACCATATTAATTGATTTATTTCAGCCTTTACGAAGACAGAACGAGCGTAAAAGCGGTGCGTCCGCGTGGATTATCCTGGCCGAATACTTCGGAACCTGCTGCCAACAGTTTTGATGCGCGCGGAACTTCCTCAAAAAGTTCTCTCGCGAACTAGGTCTCTCTCCTGCCCGCTCAGCTCACTAGGATGAAGTAGGAACCTGGCTAGTGGCCCCAAGTCCTGATTAACGCGCAAACCGGACAAGTCAAATACCGGAACGAACTTGTTCCGGTTATCGGACTTACCAAGACTCAATGAGTGAAGCGCCTGATTACGACAGTTAGTAAGTCACAGCGCGACGTGATGAAGAAAAGTCGGCCGGACATCAGGCGGCAGGTCTCGCTTTCGCTGATGCTCAAACTCAGCAGCCGCCGAGGCTGATCGAGCCCACGCTGTAAAACGAGTTGGCAGGATTCGCCGCGTTCGGCTTGCCCGCAAGTCCAACCTGTGCACCCATAATGGTGTTGGAGTGAACGTTGTTTCCCCCATTGCAGAACAAGTCTATGCCGCCCACGGACTGAATGATTTTGTTGTCTGTGACCAGTGCTACGGCCGAGCCTAGGCTGACGCCGAGTTGCGTCGAGTTATAGATTGCGTTGGAGGTTACCGACAGCTCGTCGGCACCGACGAAAATTCCCGTCGACGCACCAAAGATAGTGTTGTTAGAGATAGCTCCCCCGGTGCGGGCATATATACCCGTACCTCCCCCGAGAATCAAATTGTCGCTTACGGTGGCAGTTGCTCCCGAGTCGAGTTCTATTACATTGTCTAGACTGTCCCCGAACATTGTGAGAACGTTCGCCTTGACGGTCGCCGTGAGTTCAGAAGTGCTGGAATTGGTTTCTACCTCGATGCCGCCACACCCGAGGCCTTGTAGATAGCTGTTCTCCAGGGTTACCGAAGGCTTGTTACTGCCTCCCTCTAACCAGACTCCGTAACCGCACGCGGCGGCTCCAATCTGGTTCTGGATTATGAGGTGATTCACCGTACCCGAAGAGTTCTGATAAAAGACGCCAACCATTTCCGCGTCGGTGACATTGTTGCCGCTTCCGTCCACAGTGAGATTGCTGAGGCTGACTATGCCAGCGGCATTCTGGATCAGCACCTGAGCGGCGATGCCGGCCCCATAATCGCTCGTGGCATTAACCGCAAGCCCGCCAGGCGGCACGACGATAACCGCTTTTGACGAGCTGCCATTAGAGACGCCTCGCAGGGTAAGCGACTGGGAAATGGTGACCTGCTCGTAGTACGTTCCGGGGCAGATGTTGATGGTGGAACCTTCGGGCACGTGGGTTACCGCATATTGGATGCTGGGAAACACTTCAAATCCGCCCTTTGCGCTCGTGCAGGCGTTTGCGAGTGGAGGCGTCACATAGTACGTAGTCGCGAAAACAGGCTTGCCAGCCAGAACCAGCACCAAAGACAACAGAGCAAAATGCCATCGCCGCATTGCGATACCCCTCCTCTTGAAAGCCACCGAGAGTTTCTGCCTCTGCTTAATGAAATCGGAATCAGCGGGCAAAAGACGACAGGGTGGCAAGAAAAATTTAGTGCTCCGGCGTGCTTGAGGGTGGGCCTGGACAGTCTCAAGGCCCCGCGCAGGACGCCTTTTCTCTATTGGCTGGACACAGCGTGGAGGTTGTGCGCGGAGTGATCTGGCTTAACGACTGGCGAAGCAGGAATTGGGCATTCGGGATCTTGCTCTGCCAGTGGTTCCAAAGTTCTGTTCTCTGCGCCTCGAGCCGCGCGGCTTCGTCAGTCCGTCCGATTCGCCGCAGGAGATCGGCAAGCGCCGTCCACGTGCGAGAAATACACGTGGCGTCACGGAGATCGTTTTGAGCATCGGCCTTCCAGGCCATAAGCTTGCCCAACAATTCCTGGTAGGCTTGGACCGCTTTCATCTGCTGGCCGGTTTCGGCGTACGCATCAGCCTGGGCTCTCAGAACGTCATACACATCGCTCATCGGCTCGACTTTTTCTGCGGGGAATCGTTGAGCGTTGGTAAGCAACTGAAGTGCCCGGTCAATGCGCTGCTGCGCTTCGTCCTTGCGACCCACCCAGCGCAGCGCGTAAGAGGAACCGGCCAGTAATTGCGCCTCGTAAATTTCCGCGGCCGCGCTTGCTTTCGTTTCCCGTATGCGCGCCAGCCCATGGTCGTAGTCGATCAGACCCTCCCGCGGCCGGCGGTGCCGCAGAATATTTCCGAGCTCCAACTCGAATTCCGCGATCTTTTGTCGTGACAGAAAATCGGAAGCATCTGTTTTCGCGAATTTCTCAGGAATTTCTAATGCCTCCTGAAAGGCCGCGACTGCTTCCCGGGAGCGGAGAAGGCTCGCTTCGGCATCCTGGCGTCCCAGGATCATGCCCTTGATGCAGCGCGCTAGAGCGAGATTTACCTGAAGCGATACGTGGCCACCGAGGGCTGCTTTTTGGTCAACTTCAATGGCTTGGTCGATCGTTTTGAGCGCGCTATCCAGACTCCCCATTTGCCAGAGGGCGATGGCCCAGACGTAGTAAAGAATGCCGTGGTACCTATGTGATTCCTCAACCGGTTGAGAGATGTCGAAAGCCCGCTGGCAGTATCGTATCGCGTCAGCAAAATGCCGGGCGCTAACAGAGATACCCGCAACATTTCCGTAAAAGTACACCATGCTGGCCACATCGTCTGCTTCGACGTTCCCCAGGCTCATGAAGCGCTCGATCAGCGACGCCGTTTTGGCGGCGTCCGCAGAGGCCTCTTCGTGGCGGTTCTCTAGATCCGCCAAAACCATCCGATCGTGCGCGATGGTGGTTGCGATGAATAAGGCCCGGCGATTTCTCGGATCTTGCGCCAGAACCCCGTCCACCAGTCTGCCCGCATTGTTCAGGCTTTCCTGTGCCTCCACGAACTGCCCCAGATTCGGGGAGGTGGGGTCACCTTGAGCATGCGCCACGCGCACGTAGGCGAAGGCAATTTCGAGCGCGAGATCGTTGTCGCCGTGAACGTCACTGCCCAGCGAAGTCAGATATTGCAGAGAATCGGAAACCATCTTCATTCTGACTTTCGTCGATCCCTGCAAGCCTCGGATGTCTTCATCGAGCGCGATGAACTTATTAGCCAGTTGACGTACCTGGGCGAATCGCTGCTCGGCGACCTTGCGCTCGCGATTTGCAACCAGCAGCCCCGTGGAGAGGCTGGCAATCACAAGCACAATGGCGGTGGCGGTTAGTCCCGCCACGGCGCGGTTGCGGCGGAGGAATTTGGCGGTGCGATAGGCGAGTGCGTCAGGTCGCGCGCTAATCGGTTCGTGCTTCAGGTAACGCTGAAGATCGTCGGCAAACCCGGTCACTGAGGCGTACCGCTCCTGCGGATTTTTCTTCAGCGCCTTGGCGACGATGGTGTCGAGGTCTCCGCGGAGCAGGCGGCGGAGCTTGTCGGGCGTAGTGGCCCGCTTTTCGGCCATGCTCTCGGCATCGGCCGATAACACTGTGTCGGATGGCCGTAGCGGTTCGGTCTCCGTGATGGCCTTGAGGAGACGCGCTGGCGAGTGCGAGCCTGGGCCTGCGGGGTGCTGTCCGGTCAAGAGCAAGTACAGCAGGACCGCCAAGGCGTACACGTCGGTTGCCGTCGTCACCGCTCCACCGGTGACCTGTTCGGGCGCGGCAAACTGCGGAGTCAAGGCCCCGCCCCCTTCCAGAGTAAGCTGTGTCGCGGTGGCGGAGCTTCCTTCGTCCGCGAGCAACTTGGCAATCCCGAAGTCCAGCAGCTTCACTTCACCGCTGGCGGTGACCAGAACGTTGGAAGGCTTAATGTCCCGATGGACGATCAGATTGGCGTGGGCGTGCGCCACTGCGGCCAACACATCCAGAAAGAGGCGGATGCGCGCCTCCACATCGAGCTTGTGCTCGTCGCAATACTGATCGATCGCTTCGCCATCAACGTATTCGAGGATGAGATACGGCTGGCCATCGGAGGAAATGCCAGCATCGAGGAGTTCGGCAATGTGCGGATGCGTGAGTCGGCCAAGGATGCTGCCTTCGCGTTTGAATCGTTCTTCAATCGCGCGCCCGGCGAGCGCGATGTTCACGAACTTCACCGCAGCTTGCCGCTCGAACCGGCCGTCACTGCGACGGGCAAGCCAGACGCTGCCCATTCCGCCTTGGCCAATCTGCGAGATTAGCGTGTAGGGACCAAGCGTCTGGCCGGCAAGTCCTGTGGCGTTCGGCAACGCGAATCGCCTATTCTCTAGAAAACCTTCCTGCGCCAGCAGCCGGTGTTCGCTGAGAAGCGCCGCCAACTGCGTGGCTAGTGCGGGATCTCGCTCGCCTAGCGAGGACAACCACGGACCACGCTCGTCCTCGGTCATGGCGAGCGCCTGATCCAGATATGGACTTACCGCCTGCCACTGCTCGGGGCTGAGTGTGGACATCGCAATTCCTTAGAGCGATAAATCCGTGCGAAGTTTTCGGTGCAAATAAATGCGGGCTTTCTCCCAGTTCCGCTGCACCGTGCGCTCCGAAACGGCACGCATGGCAGCGATTTCAGCGAAGGAGAACCCGCAGAAGAATTTCAAGTCCACTATCTCGGCGAGAGCAACGTCCACCCGGGCAAGCTCTTCGAGCGTCTCGCCGATGTTCTTAAGCTCCTGGTAATCCGCGCAGCCTTCCAGGACGTCCGTGCGCAGTGAAGTGATCTCGAATTGACCGCCGCGCTTCTGAGCTTGCCGGTTTCGAGCATGATCGATAATCAGCCCGCGCATCACCCGGGCTGCATAACCCATGAAGCGCGCGCGGTCGGGGAATGCGGGGCCTTCCCGTTCGGCCATGCCCAGATAGGCCTGATGCAGCAATGTGGTGGCGCTAAGGGTTACCGGGAGACTTTGCCTGGCCAGCTCGCGTTTGGCCAGCCGGTGCAGCTCCGAGTAGAGCGCGGAGAAAAGAGCGTCCGCAGCCGAGCGGTCACCTTGATCGGCAGCGCTAATGAGCAACGTGACCGTGGAGAGATTCGCGCCTGACATACATTGCGCATCAGCACTGGATGCGTCTTTACGCAACAGCCTAGTCGTACCTCACTTGGATAGTCAAGCTGAAAGCTGCTTAAGGCGAATCGGCGCACTGCCCTGACTGGCGCAGCCCCCGGAACGGGCTAAGCACGTAGTCTTCACGTTGCAAGGCTTCTCGGACGGGGTTCGCCTCTCCCCGCCTCCATTTGTCATTCAAACTTCCTGCTTCTCTAATCAGCACTTGTAAAAGAAAAGCGTTGCGCGCCTGATATTTGGTATACAATACTTCGATATGGTATACCAAGTGAATGCGGCCGCCGGGAGCCAGCGCACCACCTTGCGCAGGAATACACGGGATGCCCTCCGATCCCGTATTGTAGATGGCCGGCTTCTTCCGGGCGCTAACATCGTCGAGCGCCAGCTTGGCAAGGATCTCGGAGTCAGCCGCACTCCGCTCCGCGAAGCGCTGCTCGGCCTCGAAGCCCAAGGCCTGCTCCGAGCAGAACCACAGCGTGGTTTCTTCGTGCTGGAAATGTCAATCAATGAAGCTCGGGAAATTTATCCCTTAATCGGATTGGTGGAAGCATTCGCCGTGGAACAAGGCAAACCTCCGGCGAGCGATCACCTCAAGCGCCTTAATAAGAGATTCCGCACGGCAATCGGCCCTGCCCAAGCCGTTCAACGCGACCGAGAATGGCATGAGGAACTATTACGGCAGTGCCAGCTTCCGCACACTGCCGCCACCCTGGAAGGGCTCCGTACGGCTGCTGCGCGTTATGAGTACCGCTTCTTCACAGGTCGTCGCGTAATAGCGGAATCAGCACGCCAGCACCATTCGATCCTCGACGCTCTTAGGCGTAGACAATATTCGCGGGCCGCCATTCTCATCAAACGCAACTGGGAGCAAGGACTGCAATGGGTAGAACGAAACTTCAGTCGCTGATTGCCTGTGCCATCCTGTGGCTGATGCCCATCGGGGCCGCTCAGCAGGTTGGGCCCGTCACGGCCTGGACCAACGGCCGCTGGTTTAACGGGTCCTCCTTTGTTAGCCACGATGTGTATTCCGTAGGGCCACGACTGACCCTGAAGCGGCCGCACCGGATTGACCACACTGTAGACCTTGGCGGCGGCTACGTTACGCCGGCGTTCGGAGAGGCGCACAACCACAACATTCCCAGTGCGGACACGCAGGCCACCCTGCGCACGTATCTCGCGCAGGGGATCTTCTACGTCATGATTCAGGGGAACGTGCCGCAGGCGCGCCAGCAACTCGGAGATCGGATCAATCATGATGGTTCTGTCGACGTGATTTTCGCGAACGGTGTATTCACGTCTCCCGGAGGTCATCCGTCGGGCTTGGTCGAATGGAATATCCGAAACGGCAGCATGACCGCGGAGGATCGCGACGGCGGCTTCCTCCATCCGGTTGCTTCAATCAGTGATATAGACCGTGTCTGGCGGACGCAAATTCGGGAGCAACGGCCGGATTTCATCAAGATCATCCTGGTCTATTCCGAAGACCGAGTCGCCGGTATTCCCAGGCCTGCCGGTAGCGATCGCCACGGACTTGATCCTGCATTGGTTCCCCACATCGTCCAACTCGCTCACGATGACAATTTGCGGGTCTCCGCTCACGTGGAGAGCGCTTTTGACTTCGACGTAGCCGTGAAGGCGGGCGTCGACATCATTGCCCATATGCCTGGGTTTTATCCGGATACCGACCGCATTGCGAAGCATGGCCTTGGAATCTACAAAATTAGCGAAGACGCGGCGGAGAGAGCTGGGCGGCAGCATGTCACCGTCGTCACGACCTTGGGCGAGGCTCTGCAGTCAATACTTCCCGATCCGGTCCCCATACGCACATCTGTGCATTCGGAGCTTGCGCCTATGCGCGATGCGCTGCTCGAACTATACCGGCAAAATCTTGCCATTCTCATCAGGCATGGTGTGCGGATTGCAATCGGCAGCGATCAATTCCGCGACACGTCAGTGTCCGAGGCGCTGGAGATTTATAAGGCCGGATTGATGGAAGCCGCGCCGCTGCTTCAAGCTTTGTCAACCAATACCGCTTCCACCATTTTTCCGAAACGTGGGCCGTTCGATCTGAGCGATGGCGCGACTGCGGATTTTTTGGTCCTGGACGACGATCCTCTCAAGAACTTCAACGCCATCACCAAAATTCGTATGCGAGTCAAGAGCGGCGAGGTCCTGCCCTAGAGTCAGGGTTCAAAGATTATACGGTTCAATATTCTCATCCGTGAGCAGAAGCTCTGCGAACAGCCTGTCTCGAACTAAACCGAACTAGTTGCCGTATTGCGCTTTACATTGTTCGATCGCGTCGCGTTTCTGCTTTTCGATGTCGGCCGCTGTGGCGCCATCGCCATGCTTCGCGCCGTTTTGGTCAAGGCTTGCTTGAAACTTCGAATTCGCTTCGAAGATGCACACCTCAAGCTGGGTGTGGCGTTTGGCCTCCGCCTCCGTAATTTTGCCTTGGGCCATTTGTAGCGATTTCACGGACTGTTCCAAGGCCTTGACTCGCTGATCGAGGTCTGACACACGCCGGTCATCACACCCCTGCGCAGCCACCAATAGAAGAAGGGCAACCGGCAGCAAGGCTTTCATAGGCGCATTCTGTAGCGGCTGTCTGTAATTTTCTTGATCCCCTTTGTAGCGTGCGTCAGCGACATCAGTTCAACGACCCAACCCCGCGTGGCCTGCTCTGCTTCACGTTATTTCGCTACGGGCAGCGAAACCGGCTGTTGCAGGCGGAACTCCAGGAGCGATTCGCTTGGAATAGAGATTTGCTCGCCCTTCTTCGCCGCCGATATCGCGGTTCCAGCTCCCGCACCGGCAAGCGCTCCGATTCCAGCTCCTTTACCTCCGCCTGCTACGCCGCCAATCAGCGCACCCAGCCCGGCGCCGCCCACCACTTTCTTGGCCGTGTTCCCGCCCTCTCCCTTTCCTTTCACTTCATAGGTGCTGGTTAGAAGCGGATACGTGGTTCCATTTATGACGATGTCGGTCAGCTCCAGAATCAGCTGCGAACTGCCTTTGAGTCTACCGGACGAGGACGCCTGCGCGAGCACTCCGTAGAGCTTGGTTCCCCTCGGCGCGACGGTTGTTTCGTAGGCTTGCAGGTTTGCTTCCAGCGTGGCCGTAAAACGGAAGCCCGCTTTCTGTTTGCTCGAATCCACGGAGTCCACCATGCGCACCAGGATTCGCGTGCCGGCCGGAACGGTGACTCGATTGGATTTCTGCGCCGATGCGAACGGCGTAAGCGTTACCATGGAAATCACCAGCGTCAAAATTGTCGCAGCTCCAATTCCCAGGCGCGTCATTTCGGCTCTCCTCTTTTCGACCATCATGAGCCCACCACCGGAAGCGACGAATCCACCTTGAGATCGATCAATAGAAGTAACTGGTTCTCCACTAGTATGAACCGCGCCGCCGTCATCGCGCCCAACTCCTGCTTCATGCGCTCGTAATACTTTGCCAGCAATTCGTTGCGCTGCTTCTGATAGGCCATCGCGTTCTTCACCAGTTCGTCGGCCTTCTCATCGGTCATTTGCGAGTACGTTCGCGAGTACTCCAGAATGTTGGCCACGCGCAGATCGTTTACCTTGCTCAGCTCGGCATCATAGTCGCGATAGATGGGCCAGAATTTGGCCGCATCTTCGGCGTCCAATTCCATCACCGAGCCCATCACCTTCACTTTTTCCGCTCCCACATCCTCGCGCAGCAGTTTGATGTACTCCTGCATGTTCTCTTCCTGCGCCGTTAGAGGCTTGTGCGCCGCCTTTGCGGGAGTCTTGTCGGATTCGGCCTTCGTTTGTGCCATCAGCGCAGGAGCAGCCGCCGCCACTGCCAGCACGAAAAACCACATCGCTAATCGCTTTGTCATTCTTGTCCTCCCTGCGTAATCACTCCGAGTTCAGATCTCACGCATATCCTCGGGAGAGACCATAAGCCCACTGCACTTTTCTGTCAATTTCAAATGAAATTCAACGAAGACAGGCAGCGAAGACGCAATATTTCGCGTCTAACAAAGTATTGCGGGGGTGCGTATGGGCAGCGGAATGCGGTTACAAAAACTGGAATCCTTCGGACACGCGCCGGCGCTTCTCTCAACCGTGCTGCGAGATCTGCCCAAACAGATGTGGCTCTATAAGCCTTCGCCGGAGCGCTGGAGCGTGCATGAAATCATTCTGCATCTCGCCGACAGCGAAGCTATCGCCTACATGACCTGCCGCCGCTTCATCGCCGAGCCGGGAAGCCCCATGCTGAAGATTGACGGAGCGCGTTGGGCTGAAACTCTGGGATATTTTCATCAAAGCACGCGCGAGGCGCTTGAAATTGTCCATCAACTTCGCCGGATGACCTATCAATTGCTTCTGACGTTGCCGGAGCCGGTGTGGGAACGTGCCGTAGAGGTTCCCACGGAAGATCCTCTAACCCTAAACCGCTGGATCGAAATTCAGGAACGCCATATCCCGCATCACATCGATCAAATGAAAGAGAATTACGAGAAGTGGCTGGAAACAAATCCGACCAGGGAAATTCCCACGACATACCGGCGCCCGCGGTCTTCGACGCGGAAACTGAACTCTCAAGCTCGCTCAACCGGAAAGCCGAGAACATCCCACGCGGAAAAACCTCAAAGGTTTTAGCTCGAACCGACCTGACGCTCTACACTTCCCTTTCGCTGTTATCGCTTATTTGTCTGTCTCACAAACGAATTGAACTAACCAAAGAAAAAGGCGGCCCTGGGGGCAGGGCCGCCTTTTTTGTGCTGCGTTACAGTAAGGTTAGAAGGTGAACTTAGCCATTACCTGGAGGATTCGGGCGCTGGCCAAGGAGCCCGCGAACGCGCCATACGGCGTGGTCGGTGGGCTGGTGGTTTGTAGAATGGTTCCAAACACTCCTGGACCGAATCCCGTCGAGTTGATTGGGTTCTGGAAGTTCGGATGGTTCAGCACGTTGTACGCGTTGGCGCCGAGTTGAAGTCCCATTCTCTCAGTCACGCGGAAATCCTTCCGCAGGCTGAAGTCGGTGTTGAAGTAATCCGGCCCACGGAAAGTATTCCGGCGGATATCCCCGAACCCAGTCGGCGCGGGATTCGAGCACGGGTTGCAAGGCCCGCTCAGCGCCGGGTTCTGTTGTCCGGCAAACTGCCCCAATGTGTAGCAAGGAACACCCGGGCTAGTGCAAGAGTTGGCTACCGGCACGATCGGCTGTGCCAGAAGTGCTCCGCCAGACCCGTTGTTCGTTGCAAACTCGTTGAAGAAATCACCAGCATCAAGCAGGCTGTACGGGAATCCGGTGTGGAAATATACCGTTCCGGACATAATCCAACCGCCGAGCGCTGCATCCACCAGGCGATTTTCACTGTGGAACGGCATCTGGTACAGGTAATTCGCCGTTAGGTTGTGGCGCAAATCATAGTCTGAGTTCGAATAGTTCTGGCACCTCAAGCAGCTCGGGTTGATCTGCGTGAGAATGCTGGTTTGTGACAGCGTGATTTGGTACGGGAGAATACCGCCGTTTGAAACATCGTCGAGCGCGTGGCTATAGGTGTAATTGAACCGGCCCATAAACCCGTGCCACATGTTCTCCTGTACCGATAGCGTTATGCCGTTGTAGTTGGAGACGTTGCCGTTGGTGAGCTCCGCTATGTTTGCCACGCGAGTGTCCAGCGGGGCGGTTGGAAGACCGCCAAAACCGCCGGGATTGAACGCATTCTCGGTGTTGTTGAAAAGCAGTCCATCATATCCGCGATTGCCAACGTAGTTCGCGGATACCACGGTCCGGGTGCCGATGGTGCGCTGAATTTCCAGGTTCCATTCGGTATATTTCGGATTCAACAACTTCCCCACGCTGTTCAGGTTGGGAACCGCGCAGTTCGCATTTGGCGCCAGATACTGCGCCAAATTTCCACCCGAGTGATACACCGATTGAAACGTTGTATTGCAAGCGGCCACTGCATTTACCGCCGAGCCCGGATCCGTGAAGGCAAAAGTGGCCGGCGCGACATAGTTATACGACGTGACCTGCGGGAAGTTTGTCGTGTAGTTGTCCAGGATCGTGCCGGGATAGAGATCGGAGAACTGGCCTACACCGGCGCGAATGACCGTTTTATCTCCGAATGGCGTCCAAGCCACTCCGACACGCGGCTGGAACACAACTTTTTCGATCCCGGGCAGGATACTGTGCGAGCCCGGATTCGTAATTGTGTCGAACGGCAAAGCTGCGTCGTGGCCCATTTCTGCAAACGGAATCAACGGAGCGGAGCCGCAGTCCGATTGGCAAACGCCGCTTGAGTTGCGGTCTGCTCGAAGAGCAAGCGTCAATTTCAACCTTGGCGTGACGCGATACTCATCCTGGAAATACAGTCCGAAGCTGTAAATCGCGATGGGCTGACGGTCGTTAACCGCGAAGGACTGAAACACGGAGTCACCAGATCCCGGAGCTCCCATTATATCCTGGGAAAAATCCAGCGCGGTTAGGACTACGTTTGGAATTGCGCCTTCGCTTGCTTTGTAGTCGCTGACGTCGTCGCGGCGGAAATTCACTCCCATCTTGAAGCTGTGATTTCCACGAGTGATCGAGAGGTCATCGACGATTCCCCACTGCGTGACGTTGCGGCCCTGCGGGAACGGTGAAGGCAGACCTGCTCCGGTGTCTGCGCAACCTTGTCCCAAGCACGCTATGCTCATGTCGCTGAACGCCAACAATCCCGGAAACGTCGAACTTGCCAGGCCTGCATTGGGACTTTCGAAAAGCGCGGAATACCACAACACGGATCCGACGATGTTGTTGACAACGTTCGGACTGAACACGTGCGTATAATTCAGCTGCCCTTCGTCTTGCGGCTGAATGCTGTGAATGTTAAACGCAGGACTGACCGGGTCGGTGAAAGTAGGCTGAGTGCCCCGGTCGAATTTGGTGCGTCCGAAAATTTTGTTGTTTTCGTCGATGTTCCAGTCCACGCGGCCGGAAAGCAACCACTCCTGGTTGCCGTTGGGACTGGTTTGGAATGTTTGGCCGGCGCATGCGTCATTCGGGATCGCGCCGCCGCTCATGCCGTTCAGACTCCCGCAACTTAATGGGAGGGGATTCGCATTCGCGGCAGCGTAGCCCTTCGCGTTGTTATACACATTAAAAATGTTCTGATAGAAGGGCACCGACAATGGTGACAGGGTGCCAACGTTCCCCAACACGTAATTCTCAAACGCCGTAGTAGGATATTCAACGTTCCCGCCAGCGCCCAAGGAGTACCTGAGCCCTTCCGTGTTTGCGTAGAAGAATACTTTGTCCTTAATGACCGGCCCGCCCAATCCGGCCGCCCACTGGTTATTCGTCTCGGGACTGTAGCCCGCAAAGTAGTCCGTGCCGTTCATGCCGCCCGCGTTGTAGTAGTACACCGCGTCGCCGTGATAAGCATTGCCGCCCGACTTCGTGGCGTAGTCGATCTGCGCGCCTGCCTGCCGTCCATACTGGCCGGTGTAGGCGTTGCTGATCACCGAGACTTCCTGAATTTCATTCGAGCCCAACAGCAAGTTGCTCGCGCCCGAGTTGTTCAGGTTCAGGAACGGATCGTTGTAATCGTTTCCGTTAATGGTGAAAAGGTTCGCGGTTCCCGGCAAGCCGAACGCGCTGAAGTTTCCGTATCCGCTGCCGGCCGTGTTCATCGTAACGCCGGGAGCCGTCTGTGCGATGTTGCTCAGGTCCCCGCCAGGATTGGGGAGGTTTTCGATCTCGGCGGTCTCGATGCTGGTCGAAATGTTCGCGTTCTCGGTCTGCAGCAGGGCGCCTTGCCCGGTCACTTCGACAGTGACCGAACCGCTGCCCAGTTCTAGTTTCACGTTGGCCACGCCCGTTTCGCCGAGCGCGACATCGACAGCCTGTGTGGATTGCTTAAATCCCGTTTGCGATACACTGAGCGTATAGCGGCCCGGCTTTACTAGCCCAAAGGAGTAGCCGCCGCTCGTACCGGTCTGAGTGGTCAGCGATGCTCCAGTATCGCTACTCGTCAACGTGACGGTACCGCCAACGATTACCGCGCCCGACGGATCAGTTACCGTGCCGTTGAGAGCGCCAGTAACCACGCTCTGCGCCGAGAGCATAACTGGCAGCAGGAGCAGCAGGGCAGCGAACAATGCCCCCAGCCTAAAGTATTTGTTCAATCGCATGTTCATCATCTCCATTTTTCCCTCAATTTATGGGGTGCCTTTCCCGAGAAGTTAGCTCCCCCCGACGACTGCTATGGCATTTTCATCGCCAAGATTTGCGTGAAATAAGATGTTTGCTGACAGTAAGCTACGTAAATTCGGATATGTGATGTATATGCAGGAGGATATTTCTATGTTATCCAAAAATAGGATACCGAGACCCGGAAGGATGTGTCAGCTCATACCGAATCTGCGTCACAATTCCGACTCTCAAATAAGAGGAGATAAAGATGCGTTACAAACAGATTGCTAGTGAGCCTAAGACATTCGCCTTAATCATGGATACCGGCGATGAAATCGGCGAAGTACTAAAACAATTTGCATCCGAGCAAAAACTCGCCGGAAGCAGCTTCAAAGCCATCGGGGCCCTCTCGCAAGTGAAGCTCGGATGGTTCAATTGGGAAAGCAAGAAATACGAAGTGGCTGCTGAATTTAACGAGCAGGTGGAACTGCTTTCGCTCATCGGCGATATCGCGCTAAAAGACGGCGAGCCGCAGGTACACGCGCATCTGTCCATAGGGCGTCGCGACGGGACAGCGCACGGAGGCCACCTCTTGAAAGCTCTAGTTCGTCCGACCTGCGAACTAATCCTCACCGAAAGTCCCGAGCACTTGCAGAAACGAATCGACCCCGCTTCGGGCTTAGCTTTGATCCGGTTCTGAAACGCGCTTCACAACCCGGCATCATGCTTTGGCCGCGCGATAATAACGCATTCGAAAAATCGCCTTTGCAGAATCTACCGCTTTCAAGCTCGGCTCGTCTAAGCCATCATCTTCGATCGAGATGCTTCGAGCCGGAAAATCCAGGTGACCGCCAATATGTATCGCATAGCTCTGACGTTTCTTCTATTCACCAGTTTCCTCTTCGCTCAAACTGCGCTCCAACAGCAGGTGCGTGCCATTGCTGCTGACGCCCACGGCAAAGTAGCCGTAGCTTGCGCGCTTCCCGACTCCACCCTGAATTGCGATCTCAATCCGCACGCGCGCCCGCCCATGCAGTCGGTCTTCAAATTCCCGCTGGCAATCACCGCGCTTCATCTCGTGGAACAAGGCACGCTCTCGCTCGACCAGCCTGTGCGATTTCTCCCTAGCGATCGCATTCTTCCTCACACCCACAGTCCCCTGCAGGACAAATATCCCGAGGCCAATGTCGAGATCCCGTTGCGTGAATTGCTCCGCCTCGCCGTTTCGGAATCCGACAACGTCGCCACCGACATTGTGTTGCGACTGGTCGGCGGCCCGTCCTCTGTCACTAGTTACATCAATTCAATCGGCATAACTGGCTTTCATCTGGAGGATGGCGAGGACGGCTTGGCTCGCGAGCTTGCAGCCCAATACCGCAACTGGTTTGAGCCCACCGCAGCAGTGCAATTGCTCCGCCGCATCAGCGACAATTCCCCGCTCACTTCCGAGCACACTCAGACTCTCCTGGACTGGATGAAAGATCCCTCCAGCGGATCGCGCAGAATCAAGGGCAACCTGCCCGTCGGCACAATCGTCATGCATAAGACCGGCACCTCGGGGACCCGCGGCGGCGTGACCTTCGCCACGAACGATATCGGCCTCATCACATTGCCTGACGGCCGCCGACTCGCGATCGCCGTTTTTGTCACCGATTCCACCGCCGATGATGACACCCGCGACGCGGTCATCGCCCGCATCGCCAAAGCCGCCTACGACCAAAGCATCCACGCCAACAAATAAAACACAACCTTGACAACGCTATGGACTGGCTTATGCTCTAGGCGCTGAAGCCTTGGAATTCCAAGTGCCGTTCGGGGGTTGCCATGGTGCGAACGATCCAAATTCCGCGTCTCATACTGGCATGTCTGCTCCTGACGTTCCTTGCCGTGTCGCCCTTCGCGCACGCGCAGACCACGCCCGCACCTGCGACGATCGGATCGGGCAACACCATCACCGCGGATCCACCCGTCCCGCACCCCAACACCAACCCATGCGTTGTCACACTATTTAAGAATCAGGAGTTCGCCGACTATAGCTCCCAAACTTTTACTTACACGCCGCCGGCGGAAAGGTGCTCTCCTCCCTGGGCCAAAGTGATCTTCGTCGGAGATTTCAACGTCACTGAGGGAATTCAATACGACCACACGGCCGCAATTTACGTCGGCCATGTAAACGTTTACTACGGCACCACTCCCGAACCCAATCCAACGCTGGGCCCCACATGGCATGTGGAGCGCAACATCACTGATTACAGCGCGCTTCTAACCCAGCCGCAATCCGGCGAAGCTGACATCTACAACATCGTGAATTCCACTTACACCGGAATCATTTACGGCACCGCGAAAATCGAGTTCTATCCTCCGGACGCTCTGAACCCGGCCCCCCGAACTCCCGATGACGTTCTGCCCATTCCTGATGCCGCTGGTGGCGCCGTGGGACTGAGTACGCCAACACAAACTCTCTCTGAAACATTTACGCTGCCCACCAACGTCGAACGCGCTTATCTCGATGTGATCGCGCAAAGCCAGCAGACTGACGAACAATGGTTTTTGTGCCCGCCAACAGCGCTGGAGACGGAGTTGGAAGGTTTCTGCGGCAACACGGCATTCCGCGAAACTGAAGTCACCATCGACGGTACGCCCGCCGGCGTCGCGCCTGTCTCCTCGTGGATTTACACCGGCGGAATCGATCCTTATCTTTGGGCGCCGATTCCCGGGGTCCAAACCCTTAATTTCATTCCATACCGGGTGGACTTGACCCCCTTTGCCAGCCTGCTCAGCGACGGCGTGCAGCACACCATCGCGCTGAGCGAATTCAACACGGAGTATTACTTCAACATGTACGCCACGCTGCTGCTCTATCAAGACCACGGCTCCCGCCAGGTCACCGGCGACCTCACTCAAAATACGATCTCCGCCGAGCCGAGTCCGACGGTTACGAACAATTTGTCGGTAAATTCCAGTCGTGACGTGACCGGCTCGCTAATCGTCGCGTCCAAACGCAATTTCACCGTCGAGGGCTACGTCAATACTTCGCACGGAAGAGTGGACACCAAAGTTACTCAGGCTCTCCATTTTTCGAACACGCAGCAATACAACATCAACGATTCGCTCGACGTGGAAAACGTGAATCAGACCAGCACGGTGGACTCGACCACCACTACCCGTACCGCCGCTCTTGTGTTCGAGCAAACCAGGCACTGGTCTTTCCCCATCGTCGCCGACATTAGATTCGTCGCCTATCCCGACGGCAATTTCGCGCAGATCTCTAAAATCACGCAGAAATACGAAGTCTCGGACACCGAGAAGGCCGGCGGCGTCCCTGTTTACTACGGCATCGTTTCCAATTCCGTTTCCTCCACCGACGACTTGCTTGTCAATTCATCCTTCGAAATTACCGGCAATCAGGACCAAGCCAGTTCGCAGGATTATTTCTCCTTCGACACTTTGCACGGCTGCTACAGCCGTTCGCTCACCGCGGCGGACAGCGTCCTCACCGGAAACTCCAAAGGCCCAGGTTGCAGTTCGGGGCCTAAACTGACTGGAACTAACTGAAGTTTGCGGCAGGAAATATAAAGCGATCTTTCTCGTTCGACGAATGACGTAGCTTGGCTTCTAACTCGAGGCTTTCCGTTTACAACGCCCACAGCCTCCTGATCGACAAGGCAACAAAAACGGGCCACATCAGCGGCACAACCGCCGCCACTCTTCGCATCCCATCCAATCCTTGTCTCGCCCCCGATTGCGTCACAACCATTAATCCTTTGCGCGCCGCCTTTGCATCTACACCCGGCTGAGTCCCCAAATCTCGCGCATCCGTAATCCGCAAGCGCCCGAAAATATCCAGCGCGCCCAGCAGATTCGCTATTCTGCGCAGCCGTTCCGACCCGCCATCGTAAATCACAGTGATCCGTTCACCGAGATACGCGCCGACATGCGCGCTAATCCAACTCCACGCCTTCTCCAGATCCGCCCCATCAATGAACAAAACGTACGCCGACAAAACGTCCCACTGAAACATCGGAATGTTCATCGAATATTCGATCGAAAGATGAAACACCAATCCAATCGCCAGCAAATAGTAGCGAATCTCCCTGATCCATATCAGCACTCCCAACGCGAATTCCAAAACCAGCGTGAACCACGTCGCCAGCTTCATCAAAGTGTCATTCAGAAACCACGACGGCAGCGGAAATCGCTGCAACTCATCCAACCTATAGATGTACGAAAGCGCCGTCCCCTGCACCCACATGGCGCCCGCCACTTTCCAGCAAAAACCCACGAAATACACCAGTGAAAGCTCAAACTGGATCATGCGTTGCGCCCAGGGCCTTCGCGGCTGAATCTCGACGCCTTCTCTTCCGCGCCATATCCGGATCAGCCGGTCCACGGAAAGCGCCGCTCCCGCGGCCGAGAAAATCAAAAAAAATCCGGCCACGCGCAAAAACGTGTCGCCGCCGTGCAGAATAAATAAATTTCTCTGTTGGATCGACGCGAGGCAAATATAAACAACCACACTATTCAGCCGTGTGAGAAATCCGATTGTTAAGCACGCCGCCGACGCCAGGAAAACCCAAAACAGCAACTGCACCCAGAAGACACTCGCGGGCATCACCGTAAACAAATTCACCCGTGGCCCCGGCTCGAACGCTTGCATCGTTCGCAAGCTCACCCACGCATGCGGCCCGTACCAGGCGATCCAGTCGTCGCGCGTCAACAACAGCGTCGCGATTACCGCCATTCCGTACAGTATGCGAAATAACGCAATCGGAATCGGCGACTGTTCCCCAAAAAAGAATTCGTTCCAGGCTTCGACGAACGACTTCCCCGTCACTGCAAATCCTCAGACTTCACGTCGTAGCTGTAAAAAACGTGCTCGTCCCACGGCGCGCGCGTGAATGTTCCATCCGGCTGGCGCACGATGTCCGACCATTTCACCACCAGCATCACTTTTTGCGGCTGGCCCGCGCGAATCTCCGGCACCCGTGCCACATAACGCGCCACATCCGGCCACAGCGCCGCATTCGTGTTATCCAAAATCGTTTCCACAAATTTGCGATAGCGCTCTTTCGAGTATTTTCCCGTCAGCGTCAACTGCTCCATCCGCGGAAAACTCCAAATCTTGGTGGACCCATCCTTGTACAAAATCAGCGCCTCCATATAACTATTCGTCGCCTTCGGAAGCGGAGAAAACATGTCCCACGATTGAAATAGCCCGGACCAAACGAAATACGGCCGCAGCGCGTCTCGGCACACCGCAATAAACGGACTGCTCAACGGCATGCACCAGCAGCTAATCGCCAAAATGTGAAAAATCAGGAAGGTGTTAATCGCGATGTACTGCCACTTCTTCAACCCGAATCGCCGCGCGCGCGTTGGCTCTGTTCCCGCCGGAGCTCCTGCCGACTCTTTCTCGGCGAGCGCCTTGCTCCCCGATCGCAGCGCGTTTCCTTCGTCAGCACCCTTCGCCCTCCGCGCCATCCGCGCATCACCTCTCGCCACCATGTTGCCTCAGACGAGGAGCATACGCAAAATCAGAATCCCGCGTTGAGCAGTTTTGCGCGGCTGGCTAACCTTTCACACCACGGACGCGTCGGGGTTATCTTTTGCGGGTGCCACACTCTTCGGTTTTGGAAGGGTGCGGTTGTTGACGTCGCCCTCGTCTATTGCGCGCTCAATCTTTCACTTCGGTTCCACATCCCGAACCGGTAGCTGCTCCACGGCCACATCTTGGCGTCTGTCACCAACCCCCGTTTCACCGGGTTCATGTGCAAGGCAGGAATCCAGACCGCGCACCCTTTGCCGATCCCAAAGAGTGCGGC
>Ga0209007_1000295_pt1 | contig 24083 bp, 17 predicted proteins | sample JacPinW_OM1H0_O2_FD_187961 | JGI IMG/M metagenome (GOLD analysis project Ga0209007, IMG submission 187961) | Forest soil microbial communities from Algoma, Ontario, Canada - Jack Pine, Ontario site 1_JW_OM1H0_O2 (SPAdes) (version 2) | ecosystem: Environmental > Terrestrial > Soil > Boreal... | reverse complement strand
AACCAGCCACAAGAATGGCAATGACCGCGACGCCACCGAGAGCGGCAGCCAGCACCGGCCACTTGCGGGATGAGGATTGCGGGCTCGCAACCGTGACCGATCCTGAAACCGCTGCGATCTTGGACGACTGCGTATCGCGCTTGAGGCGCTGCAAATCGGCGCGCAGGTCGGCGGCGGTCTGGTAGCGAAGACTGCGATCCTTCTCCAGACACTTGCTGATTACGGATTCGAGTTGAGCAGGCAGGTCGGAATTGAAGCGAACCGCCGAGGTTGGCGGCTTATTAAGGATGGCATCGAAGATAATGGCGGAGGTGTTGCCCGTGAAAGGCTGGCGTCCGGTAGCCATCTCGTACAGGACTGCTCCGAAGGAAAACAGGTCGGTGCGTGCATCCAACTCTTCGCCGCGCGCTTGCTCCGGCGACATGTATGCCATCGTTCCCACGGTGCTGCCGGGGCTGGTGAGGTTGGCGTCCATGGCGGTGGGCATCGTACCGCCCGCCGTTTCGAACTGCGCCACCGGTCCCGTGGTAACTTTGGCCAATCCAAAGTCGAGGATCTTGGCTTGTCCACGCTTGGTCAGAAACAAGTTCGCAGGTTTCAAATCGCGATGCACAATGCCCGCCGTATGCGCCACATCAAGCGCATCAGCAACTTGAGCGGCAAAGTCCACGAGCTGTTCAACCGGAAGGGCTTTTCCCTCGATGCGGTACTTCAGCGTCGTGCCTTCAAGGCACTCCATCACGATGTAGAGCCGATCCTCGTATTCGCCAATGTCGTAGATGGTGCAGATGTTGGGGTGATTGAGAGCCGATGCGGCCCGGGCCTCACGCTGAAATCTTTCTCGCGCCTGAGGATTCTGCGCTAATTCTTCGGGAAGGAACTTCAGGGCCACGCGTCGGCCCAGACGCTGGTCTTCGGCCTCATAAACCACGCCCACCGCCGCCTAACTTCGTCAAGATGCGGTAATGAGAGATTGTCTGGCCGATCATCTGGCAGCCATGTTAGGGGCTGGCCCGAGGCAAGTCAATTCTTCTCGCCGATCATTGCGAGGATTCATTCGTCCAACCCTGATCCTTGCCGCAGCCCGCCGGGATCGTATCCTCCAGGCGCGGATGACGGCATTCGGCTGCCTGCGGTATGATTCCATCCCATAGCGAAAACAGAGGTTTGTTACATGAAGATTCGGTGGATGATTTTGTTTTTCCCGGCGGTTTCAGTGATTGCGCTATCGCTGCTGGTACAGCACCATGCGGCCAGGGCCGCGGCTCCGCAAGGAGCCTTGGCGGCGGCCTCAGTCGCCAATGCCGCGTCCGTCGCTCCCGGGCCGCTGACGATTCCCGACACCACGCTGGCCATCAATTCAGACAAACCAATGTCGCAGCGCGTGGTGCATTACGAGATCGACGCGAAGTACGACGCGGCTCAGCACGCTGTCAACGCCACCGAAGTGCTCACCTATCGCAATCTGACCGGTCAGGCGCTCGACCATTTTCCGTTTCATCTTTATCAAAATGCATTTCAGCCGAACTCCACGTTTGTGCGCGAGGCTAAAGTCGCCGGCAATCGCGATACCGGATACGACAAGTGGGAAGCGAAGGAATACGGGTCGGAAGACATCAAGAGCCTGGAAGCAGTGGGGCAAGGCGATCTGACTTCGCAGATTCAGTACATTCAGCCCGACGACGGCAACAAAGACGACAAGACCGTAGTCGACGTGCATTTACCGAAGCCGGTTGCTCCGGGCGATTATGTGCAGTTCAAGATCGCGTTCCAGACCAAGTTTCCTGAGACGCAGGCTCGATCGGGCTGGAAGCGCGATTTTGTTCTGGGCGGGCAATGGTTTCCGAAAGTTGGAGTGTGGTGGCACGGCGCCTGGAACTGCCATCAGTATCACGCGATGACCGAATTCTTCGCCGACTTCGGCGTGTACGACGTGAAGTTAACGGTGCCACAGTATGAAGTAGTGGGTGCGAGTGGAATCAAAGTCGGCGAGGTTAGCAATCCTGACAGCACGAAGACGGTGACCTATCACGGCGACGATATTCACGACTTTGCCTGGACTGCGAGCCCACGCTACAAAGTGAAAGAAGACGGCGTGTTTCAGGGACAAATGGGCCCGGTTCATATGCGCATCCTGATGCAGCCCGCGCATTGGAGCCAGGCGGAGCGGCATGAAAAAATTCTGCGCGAGTCACTGGAACATTTTGAGAACTGGTACGGACCATATCCTTATAAGACGATCACGCTGGTCGATCCCGAGCCGGATTCGGCCGCGGGAGGGATGGAATATCCCACGTTCATCACCGGCGATTCGAGCTGGTTCATGCCGGATGGCTTGTACCTGCCGGAAGTAGTGGTAGAGCACGAGTTTGGGCATCAGTATTGGTATGGCATGGTGGCAACTAACGAATTCGAAGATGCCTGGATGGATGAGGGCATCAACAGCTACACGGAAGTGAAGGTGCTGGATTCGATTCTCGGGAAGAACACCTCCATCATGAATCTTGCAGGCGCCACCGTGGGAGAACGCGAGCTGCAACGGCTGGGTTACATCAGAGTGGCCGACCTCGATCCCATCGCCGAGAAAGCTTACGACTATTACAGCTATGGCTCCTACGGAGGAATCACCTACGGCAAGACGGCATGCGTGCTGCTGACGCTGGAGAGTATTGTCGGCGAAGACACGATGGCGAAGGCGATGCGCACGTACTTCATGAAGTATCGTTTCACTCATCCTACGAAGGAAGATTTTCTGAAGACGATCGAGGAAGTTTCCGGCAAGGATTTGCGCTGGTACTTCAACCAAGCAATCTACGGCTCGCAGGTGATGGATTACGAAGTGCGGAAAATCGAGTCCTTCCCGGTGAACTGGTACGTAGAGAAAAAAGATGCCGGCAAGAAGGGCGACAAAGACACCGTCTATCGCTCCTCCGTCTGGCTGCAACGCAAGGGAGATTTTGTGATGCCGGTGGATGTGGAAGTTAAGTTTGAGAATGGCGAAAAAGTTCGCGAGATCTGGGATGGCGCAAGCCGTTGGACGAAGTTCACCTACGAGAGAAAATCCAAGGTCGAATCGGCGGAGATTGATCCGGACCACAAAATCGTGATCGACCGAAACGATTTCAACAACAGCTATACGGACGAAGCCAATGGAAAACCAGCCCGCAAATTGGAAAATTACTGGCAGTTTATGACCCAGTGGATAGGCCAGGCGCTGGCCTGGTGGGCGGTTTAAGGGGACACGCATGAGCGAGAACAAAGGATTGTTGAGTAGCGGCTGGAGCATGGTGGCGCGCAACAAGCGCTACATTTTTTGGTTCTATGTGCTGAATGTGGCGCTGGCAAGGTTTGGCGCGACCGCATTTAGCAATCAGGTTCACGAAATTCTCGATCATAGCTTGCACGCCAACCGGTTGGTGCAGGGCTTTGATGTGAGCGTTCTCGTCGAGATGTTTATGCGCCCCGAGTTTGGACCGACTTCGGCTTCCGTGGGGTCGGCAGCGGGTTTTGCATTGCTCTTCCTCTTCGCGACTGCTCTCTTTCTGCCCGGAGTGCTGCAAGGTTACGCTTCGACTTACCGGCTGCCACGGGAGGATTTTTTCCGAGCCTGTGGACGCAACCTGTGGCGGTTTGTCCGGTTGCTGATTGTGGCGTTCATCGTTTTCCTGATTGTGGGTATACCGCTGTTCGGCCTTCACGGCGTGCTGGAAAGAAAAGCCGCGGAGAGCACGAACGAACTGCTTCTGCCCGAAGTGCAATTCGCAGGCTTGGCCGTGATCTTTCTGGTGATGGCGGCGCTGCGCATTTGGTTTGATCTGGCTCAGGCGGATGTGGTTTTGAGCGATCAGCGCGCGGTGCGAAAATCAATTGGCACAGCTTTCCGGCATACCTGGAAAAACCTGGGCCGCCTTCTCGCAAGTTACGTGGTGATTACGATTTTTGCGGCCGCCGTGCTGGTGGCCGGACTCTTCGTGTGGATGAAGTTTGTTCCGGCGGCGAGCGTGGTGGGCGCAATCGTCGTTGGCCAGTTAACGCTGCTGTTGTTGTTGATTCCTCGTTTCTGGCAGCGTGGCGTGGTGGTGACGTACTACCTGCAGCATATGGTTGCGCCGATTGCGGTGCAGTCGTTCACGCCCGCGCCGGTCGTGCTGCCGGTGGTTAGCGAACCTGTTGCTGTGCCGATCGTTCCCAGCGCGCCGCCGGAGCCGCAGGCTTCTTAGTCGCGATGGTTACATTCCGCTTGGAAGCTACAGCAGAACGATCGTGATTCCACGATTGCGGCGACCGAGATCGGAATCTTGCTTAAGTTGGGGCTGTGATTGCAAAAGCTTCCAGACCATCTCATCAGACTTCGACCAGTTCTCGCCGAAGATGCAGCCGCGAATCCGACCGTTCTCCGCCATCTCCAGCAAACGCTTTTGCACGGCAATGCGAATGTCGCCGCCCGCACCGGTTGAGCCGTAACCGTGGACCAGCTTTAACAACTTTGCTTTCTCCTGTTGCGCGATTGATAGTTCGCGGTCGAGGCGCTGCAGAGCTTCGTGGACTTGAGGCATGTCGGATTTGAGGTTTACTGTTTTCATGTAAGACAGTTGCCAGTGACCAGTGGCCAGTTCTGAATTTTAGTGGCTTCCGTTCAACGGCTACTGACCACTCGCTGTGGATTCCGACAGGGAAATAAGGTTCAGGGTGTTGTCGCAGCGAGCGTTCGGCACCTTGCTCCGCGGTCGAAAATTGGGGGTACCCCTACCCATCGTTAGTAGTGGAATCACCACGTTAGCAGGAAATTCTCTGCAAAATATGTTTTTCAAAGAGCTTAGATACCAAAGTATTTGAAACAAATGACTTCGGGGCTCGGCATGTTGGCTTGTGCCAACCGTCATGGCCTCGACCATCATTGCGCATGAGCTGGGCTGTGGACAAGGTTAGATGTCACAGAGGCCTGTGAAAAATTTCTCCGCCTCGTAGCCCAGCCCATGGCTCCAAGCCACCGTATGCAAATGCTGCAGCGTCCTCTACGGATTCTTCCCGGCCCACTCTAGAGAATCTCAAGGATTGTCGAAAATCCCGCCTTCGAGCAGATTGGCGTCTGCGTCCGCCGCATATTGAACGATCCAGGAGAGTTTCTATGAGGTTCACGCCCTTCGTCTGCAGCCGCGCGTTTTTCTGGTTGGTCTTTCTGGCGATTACTACCCTTTCGAGTGCAGCCACCGTTCCGGTGCTAACGGTGCTCTCGCCCTCGTATGCCATTTCCTCAGGTCAAAACGGTAACAGCTATCGCGGGGATTCACCCACTCACATCGTGGCTTACGCCACCAGCCCGGATTGCACCTCGGGCATTTCTGCTATCCAGATTTATACCGCTGATGGAGTGCTGGCCTACTCCACGGCCTCAAGCTACATCGACGTTCAACTGGCGCTGAGCCCGAACTTCTACCAGATTGACATCAAAGCCTGGGACAATTGCGGCGGCGTTGCCAATGACGTCATCCAGGATTACGTGCAGAGTGGCAGCGGTCAGGTAACCGTGGCCGAGCCGATCGCAAACTTTCCCTATGCTCCGCAAATTGGCAGCGGCACCCCGCCGAATATCAGCGTCATTGCCTCGGCCACCACCACTTGCCCGAAGGGCGTTTCTGCCATGGGCGTTTATGACGCGCCCCACCATAAGGTCGCAGGCCAGAGCGGCAACCAGTTGAACGCCGGAGTCACGCTTTCGCCGGGAACCACGAACTTGGTGGTGGAGGAGTGGGACAATTGCGGCGGGGCCGCGACGACCACCATCCCAGTGACGGTCGCGAACGATGGGTTTCCGGGTCAGTCCTTGTATACGTACATTCCCGATGCATCGACGGGGACTCTCCAAATGTTTTGGGCGCCTACCAACAGTTGCGCGCTGAATCCGAGCCTGGGGAATCCCGCACCAGCGCACTACGACCCGATTTCGGTGGTGTTCAATTTTCCCTATATCTTCGTGCTCAACCAGGACACTGCAGACATCAGCGTTTACTACCAGGATCAATTTGTTGAGGGAGACCTGACTCAGGTTCCAGGGTCGCCATTTTCGCTGAAAGAGCCCGCCGGTTACACCCCCACGGGATTCGCAGTCCCGAACGACGGATCTATTCTGTATGTATTCGTTACCAACAAAAGTACGAGCGGGAGTGGCGCGGGGAGCATTGGCGAGTACTCCTACAACCTCAATACCGGCGAATTTTCTGAGGCCCAAGGATCTCCGCTGATTCTGAAGGGCAATGTACAGCCCACCGCAATTTATGCTGAGGGCCAGGGTTTTGCCGGTCCGCTTCTGTTCACGGCAAACGGATCGAGTATCAGCGTGTTGAACGGATCTCAAACGCCCACGCTCATCGAGTCTGACGGCTCGCCTTTCCCGGTACCCGGCCGATATGGCGCAAGTGCCGGCGTGGAGGACATTGGCTTCGATGGGTACCTGTACACGGCGAATTCCGAAGGCACGATCTCCGGATTCTCGATTAACAATGACTACCAGCTGATCCAACTGCCGGGCTCGCCTTTCGTGAACCCCGACAACCCTAGTGGCACAACCGGAAACCCGGCGTCGATTGCCGGAGGACTGTCCCCTGACGCCGATCTCTATACGTTGAATGCCGGCGCGGAAGATGTGGGCGTGTTCTCGGTGGATCAAAGCACCGGAGCGCTGACTTATGTGCGCAGTGAGCAGAAGAGACTCGTGAAGGTGACTTCGCAAGACCGCATCCGCATCTTCGAATCCTATCCGCTGCTGTGCCTCATGACTTCGAATGGCTACGCGATGTCAGTAAATTCGACCACCGGGGTGACGACAATGGAGCCTGGATCACCATTCCTTGGCCCCGGAGTTTATCGCGACATCACGGCGGGGGCTTACTAAGCCGGGTGCTCGCGCGGCTTAAGACTCAGCCACGTCGTTTCAATGCGGAGAGTGACCGGCCGGAGATCGGCGATGGCAGGACTTTACGATAGGTGCTGGAGCGAGTCCCTATGAAGCGGTGGCGTCCCTCCGGAACTTTCTGCAAAATGCACGAAGGATGAGCCACCCGGCTGTCCCCAAACGTTATGGGGCGGCGTCGAACTCTTTCTTATAGGCTCCCCAGCGCTGGCGGATGTCCGCCATTATTGATTGATACTCGGGGTCGGAGCGCAGGCTGTCGTAGTTTTTATCGCGTTCGAACCAGGGGTAGTTCACATCTCCGAGGGCGACGGTGCGGTTGAGCCAATCGAGCGCACCTTGTCTATCCCCGAGCAGGGCATGGATTCCGCCCAGCCAGTAAGCGCCGTCGCCGTCGATGATCTGTTCGGGACGATATTGGAGCAGGCGGGCATCGATCTTCTGCCTTTGCCCGCGCGACGCGTACAGAAATGCCCCTAGCATACGCGGCGTGTCGTCGTCGGAATCATGACCGAGCGCAATCGCCCGATCCAGGTAGGGTTCGGCTTCATCGAGTTTGCCTTCGTAATAGAGAATCATTCCCAGGTACGCCAATGCTTTGAATTGATCGGGATTGGCCGCCACGACCGTGCGCATTTCTTCTTCAGCATCTTTTGCGTTGCCGCTGAACAGCAGGGTGCGAGCGTGCATCCAGTGGGGCTGCGGGACGGGATTCAATGTGACCACTCGGCCCCACGCTTGCGCAGACTGCTCATTGAGACCTGCGTAGCCATATGAGTATCCCAGCGTCTGCCAGGCAACTGCACTGTTCGGCGCCAATGCGACCGCTTGCCGTGCGGTACGGATAGCATCTCCCTCCTGACCACCCTCGCCGTAAGCAAAGGCCAAGGCGATCAATCCTTCTGACGACTGGGGATTGATCCTCAGGGCGTTCTGGGCAGCATCCACTGCCCGCTTGATGTTTGCCGCACCGTCCTTGGTGAAGTTTGCAGCTTGATACCCATAGAACTGCGCGAGCGCTGCGTAGGCATCGGCGAAATTATTGTCCAGAGAAATTGCATGCAAAAGCAGTCGCTTGCCCTGCTCGATGCTGTCCAACTGAGAGCGTACAAAGTATTCATTCTCATAGAAACGTGCTTGCAGGTAATCGTTGTAGGCGTCAACGTTTGCGGTTGCGGGCTGCTGGATCGCCTTTTGCTCTGTGGGTGAGATTTCGATCTGGAGTCCCTCGACGACCTTGGTGGCAATTTGATCTTCGAAGCTTAGAATGTCGGCGCTGCGCAGATCGTAGCGTTGCGACCATTTCGTGTTCCCAGTGCCGCCGTCGATCAATTGCACGGTCACACGGATTACATCGGAAGAGCGCTGGTATGTGCCTTCCAGTACGCTTTCTACATTCAACGCTTTGGCCGCTTCCGCCGGCTCGGGCGCTTCCTTGGCGTACTTCAAGACGGATGTGGTTGGCCGGACCGCGAGGTTCTGCAAGGCGGTCAATCGACTTATGATGGCGTCGGTGATTCCGATGCCCCAACTGTCTGAGGCGGCGGCGGTAATATCGCGGAATGGAAGAACAGCAATGGTTTCCGGAGCTTTTGAGGCTGCCTTTTCCGCTTGCGGCGGATGAGCGGAGGGGCCGTAGTTGCGGACCGCAATCGCAGCCAGAGCCGCTACTAGAAACGCGGCGATGATCAGAATCGCCGCCGTGCGGTACTGTTTTGAGGATGACGAGCCAGAGGTTGCAGGAGCAACGGGGAGCCGCTGAGACTCGGTATCGCGCTTGACCCGTTTCAGGTCGGCTTTTAGTTCCGTGGCGGACTGGTAGCGAATGTCGCGATCTTTTTCCAGGGACTTGGCGATGATGTCTTCGAGCCTGACCGGGATATCCGGATTCAAACGAACTGCAGCGGCAGGCTGCCCGTGAAGGATGTAATCACAGATTGCGCCCGAGCTGTCACCACGAAAGGGCAGCGTGGCCGTCGCCATTTCATAGAGCACGACTCCGAAGGAGAAAAGATCGGTACGGGCATCCAGATCTTTTGCCAGGACTTGTTCGGGCGACATGTAGGCAACCGTGCCTAAGGTACTGCCGGGGCTGGTGAGATGCTCCTCGGCTACCACGGTTGCAGTCGCTTCGATGCCGATCGCGTCGGGTTTGGGCGTCACCTTGGCAAGTCCGAAGTCGAGAATCTTGGCGTGCCCGCGTTTGGTGACGAATATGTTGGCGGGTTTGATGTCACGATGAACGATGCCCTCGGCATGAGCCGCATCGAGCGCGTCCGCGACCTCGATGCCGATTTCCAAAAGGCGATCAAGCCCCAGCGGACGGTTGCCGATGAAATGTTTCAGCGTTGCACCGTCGAGAAACTCCATGGCGATAAAGGCTTTGCCGTGCTGGTCGTCAATTTCATAGATCGTGCAGATATTAGGATGGTTTAGCGCGGAGGCCGCCTTGGCTTCGCGCTGGAAGCGGGCGAGTGTCTGCGGGTCTTTGGCTACGTCGTCCGGCAGGAATTTCAAGGCTACAAAGCGGCCGAGCTTCACATCTTCGGCTTTGTAGACCACCCCCATGCCACCGCCGCCCAGCTTCTCGATGATGCGGTAGTGCGATATGGTTTGGCCGATCATGGTTTAGCCGACACTGGCGCAGAATCTTACGTTGGCGGAATACGCAAGTCAATGAAACCCGAGAAGGTTTGCTGGGGCAGCCTCAGCACAACAGATGGGTCGGCTCCCTACGCCTTTCGGTTGCGGCTGATGGCTTCTCTCGCTTCTTTATCGGCCGTACGGCGGCGTTCGGTTTCACGCTTGTCCCACAACTGCTTGCCTTTGGCCAAGGCTAGTTCGACCTTCACTTTGCCGTTTTTGAAGTACATGCGGACCGGGATCAGGGTCAGTCCTTTTTGCTGGGTTTTGCCGATCAGCTTGCGGATTTCCTCTTTGTGCATCAGCAGCTTACGAGTGCGGAGCGGGGCGTGATTGTTCATGTTGCCGTGCTCGTAGGGGCCGATGTGGGCGTTGAGGAGCCAGAGTTCGCCGTCCTTGATCAGGCCGTAGGAGTCTTTGAGGTTGGCCAGGCCGCCACGGACTGATTTGGCCTCGGTTCCGGTAAGAATCACGCCACATTCAAATTTTTCCAGCAAGAAGTAGTTATGTGAAGCGATCCTATTAACGGCGGCATCGCGCTGGCCGGATGCCGTAGGCTCGCGGCGCGGAGATTTTTCCGGGCTGGGCTTGGTTTGGTGTGTAGATTGGCGGGGCATGGTTTCAGTTCGCCTTCAATCTTAGCAGCAAAGAACGGAGCTTCGGGCTTCAGCTAGCGGGCTTTAGGCAAGCTAGAGTGTGAAGTGTCTTAAGCGGGTGAAGATTCCGAAGTCTGACGGGAGGGTTCGCCCGAAGTCCGCTGTTTCCCCGTTGGGACTAGGACTAAAGAGTGTAACTGCCATGTGTGCAATCACATGGGGAGTCAGTGATGCGATGCTATAATCGCTGCAAAAGCACCTTTTATTAGATGCGCCAATTACGTCCCAGGTTCGCGGGCCGAAGGCGTAAAGATGGTTTGTCCGGCGACGGACTTCCGGCGAAGATTTTTAGACGAGGAATGACGAATGAGACGTCTGATGCCTGCGGCCGTTGGGCTGCTGGTTTTTCTAACCATACTGCCTGCCATCGCCGATAAGGCCAAAGGTATCTACGAAAAGGCTGAGGATGCCGAAGCGCGGCAGAACTACGAGGCCGCTTACGATCTCTACAAGCAGGCGTACGACCTGAAGCCAAAAGACCTGCGCTACCGAACCTCGTTCGAGCGCATGCGGTCGAGAGCCGCTCAGGAGATTGTGCATCGCGGACAAGTGTTACGCGAACAGGGCCAATTGCAGGAAGCGGTAGCCGAATTTCAGAAAGCGATGCAGATCGATCCATCGCTGTTTATTGCGCAGCAGGAGTTGAAGAACACGCTGCAGATGATTCACGATAAGGAAAATCCCCCGCCGCAGGCCGCGGGTCCGCCGCCCGGCCTGGAGCGGAGGATCAAGGAAGCTGGCGGCCCGGTAGAACTGGTTCCCATCTCGAATACCCCCCTCACAATCAAAGCCACGGACGACAGCAAGGTGATCTATGAAACCGTAGGCAAAATCGCCGGGATCAACGTGCTGTTCGATCCTGATTACACTTCGCGGCGCATTAAGGTGGAGCTGAACGGAGTGACTCTGGAAGAGGCGCTGGAGATTACGGCGCTGGAGTCGAAAACCTTCTGGCGTCCGGTGACCGGAAATACGATTTTCGTGGCGCAGGACAATCCTGCCAAGCGCAAGGAATTGGAACAGAGCGTTCTAAAGACGTTCTATCTGACAAACCTTTCCCAGCCCACCGAGTTGCAGGATGTAGTGAACGCGATTCGCGCCGTTTTGGATGTGCAGCGCGTGCAGCAATTGCTCTCGCAGAATGCTCTGGTGGTGCGTGGTACGCCCGATCAGATTGCGCTGGCCGAGAAGTTGGTGGATGATCTGGATAAGGCGCGTCCTGAAGTTATTGTGGACATCGCGGTCTTGCAGATCAGCAAAGACCGATCGCGCACCTTGGGCTTCAGCCCGCCGACCAGCGCCACCGTCACTCTTCAGGCCAATGTAAACACCGGGACGACTTCCACTACCACGACCACCACCTCATCCACGGCGAGTTCGAATGGGCTGGAGTTGAATACGCTGGGCAGCTTGAACGCCACCGATTTCCAGGTGTCGATTGGTACCGCCAACTTGTCGGCTGTGATGGGTGACAGCGATACCAAGATGCTGCAGAACCCGCAGGTTCGAGCGCTCGATAATCAGAAGGCTACGCTCAAGATCGGCGAACGCGTGCCGGTGGCTACGGGATCGTTTCAGCCGGGAATCGGTGGCGTAGGTATTAACCCGCTGGTGAATACTCAGTTCCAATATTTAGATGTGGGCGTGAACATCGATGTGACGCCGCACGTACACGGGGACCGCGACGTTACGCTCAAGATCTCGATGGAAATCTCCTCGGTTGTCGGCCAGTCCAGCATCGGCGGCATCAGTCAGCCCATCATCGGCCAGAAGAAGGTCGAGCATGAAATCCGTCTCAGAGACGGGGAACCGAGCATGATTGGCGGAATCCTGGATGATTCGGAAACCAAGTCGCTGGCCGGAATTCCGGGGCTGACACAGATTCCAATCTTGAAGTACCTCTTTGGACAGACGACGCAGGATCATGAGCAGGATGAGACCGTGTTCGTGATCACTCCGCACGTGGTGCGTGGAAGCATGGTCAGCGAGTTGAACCAGCGTCAGCTTGATATCGGTACCGCGAATACAATCTCGCTTCGGCACATTAGCAAGCCCGCGGTGGTTGCTCCTGCAACGCAGAATCCCGCAGGTCAGGCTCCTGGAGGCCAGACTCCGGTAAATCCAGCTCCGAGCCAGCAACCGTCCACTCCTGGCACGAATCCAGCAGGCGCGGGTGCTACCAACTTCCTGTTTGATCCGGGACAAATCACCGCAGTGAAAGGCAATACCTTTGTCGTGAACCTGCTGATCTCCGGAGCGCAGAACGTTTACTCGGTGCCGGTGCAGATGAACTACGATCCGGCCAAGCTGCAATTGGTGAACGTTTCAAACGGCGGCTTCCTCTCGCAGGATGGGCAGGCCGTGGCGCTGGTGCATCGCGAAGATGAGACCACAGGAACGTTGCAGGTTACGGCCACGCGGCCGCCGGGAGCGGGTGGAGTTTCCGGGCAGGGTGCCGTGGTCACACTCACATTTCAGGCGAAGGCCAGCGGACAGACTCCTCTGACCATTACCCGGGGCGGTGCGCGGGATCCCGGTCAGCAGGCCATCACGGTAAACGGAGCGCAGGCATCGATCACCGTGCAATAAATCGGCTTGCAATAGATGAATGATCGGAGCGTTCTCCGAGCAGAGAAGATGAAGTCACGCAGATTCCATCACGGGCAGGGAACGAGGCCCGATCAGGGCTTTACGCTCCTGGAGTTGATCATAGCCACAGCCATCCTGGTGGTTCTCTCCACGATGGTGATTCCGACGGCGCGGCTGACCATTAAGCGCGAAAAGGAACGCCAGTTGCGCTTCGATTTGTGGGAGATGCGCGACGCGATCGATCGCTACAAGGATGCGGCCGATCGAGGTGGATTCCAAACCAAGTTGGATAGCCAGAACTATCCGCCCGATCTCGAAACGCTGGTGAAGGGCGTGGATGTGCAGGGTAAGAAAGTTCGCTTCCTGCGCAGTATTCCTACGGATCCTATGACGGGCAACACCGAATGGGGCTTGCGTTCGATGCAGGATGATCCGGATTCCGATTCCTGGGGCGGGCAGAGTGTCTTCGACGTCTATACCAAGTCGGATGGCGTTGGGCTGGATGGTACGAAATATAAGGATTGGTAAATGGCAAGAAAGATCAAATCCGGGCGGAGCTTTACGGTGCGGGGTTTCACTGGGCAGAACTTCAGTCGGAAGAGCCTCGGTTACACGCTGCTCGAAATGATGATCGTGATCGTTATTATCGGCATACTCTTGTCGATTGCACTTCCCATTTATAACCAGTCGATCCTGCGCTCGCGGGAGTCCGTTCTGCATAATGATCTGTTCGAGATGCGCAAGCTGATCACGCAGTACACTCTCGATAAACAAAAGGCTCCGCAATCGCTGGATGATCTGGTGCAGGGTGGCTATATTAAAACCATCCCTAAAGATCCGATGACCAACGAAGCGAACTGGGACGCGCCAACCTGTGACGAACTCGAGTCCGTCGATCAGCAGGATCCCGGCATCTGCGATGTGCATTCGGCATCAAATGCAATTTCCAGCGAGGGTACGGCGTATTCCTCGTGGTGAGCTCGTTTCGCTAAGCGTCCATCTCCCGCTATCCTTCCAACGTTGAACTCTTTCACGCTCACCAAGTAACATCTATTCATGCCCGTTGAAACGGAACTCACCCAGGCTTCTGCGCCCATGTCCATTCGTGCCCCCCGCGGCAACTCGATCACTTGCAAAGGCTGGCAGCAGGAAGCTGCCATGCGCATGCTCATGAACAACCTCGACCCCGATGTCGCCGAGCGTCCGCAGGATCTTGTCGTATACGGCGGAACGGGCCGGGCGGCGCGCAGTTGGTCCGCATACCACGCGATTATTGTGGCGTTGAAGAAGTTGGGAAACGACGAGACGCTGCTGGTGCAGTCGGGTAAGCCTGTGGGCGTGTTCAAGACGCACGAGCATGCGCCGCGCGTGCTACTCGCCAATTCGAACCTGGTGGGCCATTGGTCAAACTGGGAGAAGTTCAACGAACTGGAGCGCGCTGGTTTGATGATGTATGGGCAAATGACGGCCGGCTCTTGGATTTACATCGGCTCGCAGGGAATTGTGCAGGGAACGTTTGAAACATTTTCCGCGGCGGGCGAAAAACATTTCGGCGGAGATCTCGCGGGCAAGCTGATTGTTTCTGGTGGAATGGGCGGGATGGGCGGAGCCCAGCCGCTGGCGGCGACCATGACGGGTGCGGCATTTCTGGGAATTGATGTCGATCCGGAGCGAATCAAGAAGCGGCTGAAGACCGGCTATTGCGACTTCATGGTCACGACGCTGGATGAAGCGCTGCGCATTTTGAAAAATGCGGTGCGCAAAAAAGAAAACGTGTCGGTCGGTCTGGTAGGGAATTGCGCGGACGTGATTCCGGAACTGGCCGCGCGCGGCGTGGTGCCGGACATTCTTACGGATCAGACTTCGGCGCACGATCCGCTGAATGGATATGTTCCGAACGGCATGACTTTTGCCGAGGCCGTCGAGTTACGAAAAAATGACCCCAAGGCTTATCAAGAAAAATCGCTCGATGCCATGGCGGCGCATGTGGAAGGCATGCTGCGGTTGCAGAAGATGGGATCGGTGACATTCGATTATGGAAACAACATCCGCACATTTGCCTTTCAGCGCGGCGTGAAGAATGCTTACGATTTTCCCGGGTTCGTGCCGGCGTATATTCGTCCGCTATTTTGCGAGGGGCGCGGACCGTTCCGCTGGGTGGCTTTGTCGGGCGAAGCCTCGGACATTCACGTAACCGATGAATTAGTTTTGGAATTATTTCCCGAGAACCGCATTCTGCGGCGCTGGATCGATCTGGCGCGCAAGCGTATCAAGTTTCAGGGACTGCCAGCGCGCATTTGCTGGCTGGGCTATGGCGAGCGCGCACAGTTCGGACTGGCGATGAATGATCTGGTGAAAAAAGGAAAGATTAAAGCGCCGATTGTAATCGGGCGCGACCACCTCGATTGCGGTTCGGTGGCGTCTCCATTTCGCGAAACCGAGAGCATGAAAGATGGCTCGGACGCGGTCGCCGATTGGCCTCTGCTGAATGCTTTGCTGAATACGGCAGCAGGTGCGTCGTGGGTGTCGATTCATAACGGCGGGGGCGTGGGCATTGGCTATTCGCTGCATGCGGGACAAGTCACAGTTGCCGATGGTACCGATGAGATGGCGAAGCGCATCGAGCGCGTGCTAACCACCGATCCGGGGATGGGCGTGATTCGGCACGTGGACGCGGGATACGACGAGGCAAAGGAATTTGCGAAGAAGAACGACGTTAGCATTCCGATGGCACGATCCTGAAATATGCATCCGCCTGTTAAACTGATTGCTGCTTGAGTCCAAACAGGAACGCCAAATCCCGAACTGACCGAGCGTTGTTATTGGTCAACATCGGCCAGTTGCTCACGTTACAAATTTCTTCCGGCAAGTCCGGCCCGCGTCGTGGCTCCGATCTCAAAGAACTCAACATTATCGAAGACGGCGCTGTGCTCTGTCTGGGCGGAAAGATTGTTTCCGTCGGCAGAACGAAAGATGCTCTGCGCGATCCCTGGCTGAAACAGAATCGAAAGAAAGTTACCGAGATCGACTGCGCCGGCAAAGTCGTCCTCCCCGGGTTTGTCGATTCGCACACCCATCCCGTCTTTGTCAGCCCGCGGCTGGTGGATTTTGAGAAGCGCATCGAGGGTGCTTCTTATGAAGGGATCGCCGCGGCCGGAGGTGGTATCCGGTCGAGCGTGGAAGGTGTTCGCGGGGCAGAGAAGCGGGTTCTGGCAGAAAAAGTTCTGGCTGTGTTGCACGATATGGCAGCGCACGGCACGACTACGGTTGAAGCCAAGTCAGGCTACGGGTTGACGGTTGAGTCGGAAATGAAGTCGTTGGAGGCGATCCGAGAGGCTGCGTCGCGCTGGCCAGGGACGGTTATCGCGACTCTGTTAGGAGCGCACGTGGTTCCGAAAGAATTTCAGGGGCGCTCACAAAAGTATGTTGAGATCGTCTGTAAAGAGATGATTCCGCAGGCCGCGAGGCGGGAGCTCGCCCAGTTCGTCGATGTTTTCTGTGACAAAGGGGCATTTACCTCGGCGGAGACCGAACAGATTTTTGAAGCCGCCGCGTGGCACGGCCTGAGCGTGCGAGCGCACGTGGGCCAGCTTTCGGAGACGCTTCTGCGTCCGTTTTTGCGTTTTAATCCGGCGTCGTTTGATCACATGGATCACGTCAGCGAAGGCGACATTGCAGAGTTGGCCAGGCATGACACCGTTGCCACGCTGGTGCCGGGAGCGAATTATTTTTTGGGGTTGAAAGAATATCCGCAGGCGCGCAAGCTGATTGACGCTGGCGTTCCAGTGGCGCTGGCAACGGATTACAACCCGGGCACGTCGCCGACCTTGAGCATGCCGATGGCAATGTCGCTGGCCTGCACGCACATGAAAATGTCGCCGGCGGAGGCGATTGCAGCCGCCACGATCAACGGGGCGTGGGCGCTGGGAATTGCCGATCGAAAGGGAACGATCGAGCCGGGAAAAGACGCGGATCTGGCGGTATTCTCGGTTGAAGACTACCGCGAGATCCCTTACTGGTTCGGCTCTAACCGTTGTGCAATGACGGTGATGAACGGGGCGGTTCTCTGCCCGCAGTGAACTTTTATGGCGAGCTCTCCGTATACCTGAGGAACGGGGTTGCATCTCGATGTGCGCGGCCAAATTCCTTTCATGCGATTAGTGCCTGAAGCCCGTTCTGTGACGAAATGAATGCAGATGAATCTCCGAGGAATTCTATGAAGCGAATACTTGCCGTAATCATTTCCGTGTTGGCAATATTTTCAGTGGCAGGAGCACAGCGGCTGCCCGAGGTCGCCCGGCCAGAGAATTACAAGCTTACCTTCACCCCCAATCTCGAGGCGGCGACATTCGAGGGCGATGCGACGATTTCCATCCAGGTTCTGAAGCCGACTTCGGAAATCACTTTGAACGCGGCGGAGATCGACTTTCACGACGTCACCATCACCAGCGGCGCGAGCGTGCAGAACGCTAAGGTGACGCCCGAGAAAGGTAAAGAGATGGCCGTGCTTACTGTCGAGAAGCCGCTGCCGGCGGGTCCAGCCACCATTCACATTACATACGCGGGCATTCTCAACAGCGAGATGCGCGGGCTTTATCTTGGCAAGGATGATCACGGACGCAAGTACGCCGCCACCCAATTCGAGTCCACCGACGCGCGTCGCGCATTTCCGTCGTTCGATGAGCCCGATTACAAAGCCACCTTCGACATCACTGCAGTTGCCGACAAGGGTCTGGTGGCAATCTCGAACCAGAAAATTGTTTCCGATACGCCCGGCCCTGGCGACAAACACACGGTTCGCTTCGCTACTACGGCCAAAATGTCTTCCTACCTAGCAGCTCTGATAGTGGGGAATTTTGAGTATATCGAAGGCGAGTCTGACGGCATTCCGATCCGAGTCTACAGCACACCTGGCAAGAAGGAGATGGGGAAGTTCGCTCTGGAATCGGCAGAGCACATCCTCAGCTACTATGACAAATATTTCAACATTAAATATCCCTACGGGAAGCTCGATCTTATCGGCATCCCGGATTTTTCCGCTGGTGCGATGGAGAATACCGGCTGCATTACGTTTCGCGAAGTGATTTTACTGATCGACGAGAAGCAGGGTGCCGTCGATTTGAAGAAGGAAATTGCTTCGGTAATCGCGCATGAAATGGCGCACCAGTGGTTCGGGGATTTGGTCACGATGAAGTGGTGGGACGACATTTGGCTCAACGAGGGGTTCGCCACATGGATGTCGACCAAGCCGGTTCAAGCCTGGAAGCCCGAATGGAATTTCAATCTGGACGATGTGAGCGAGGCGGGCGTAACCATGAACACCGACTCGCTGGCGAACACGCGTCCGATTCACCAGGCAGCGGAAACCCCGGCGCAGATTAATGAATTGTTCGACGGAATCGCCTACGGTAAAGCCGCCGCGGTGCTGAGTATGCTGGAATCCTATCTGGGTGAGGAGACTTTTCGTGCTGGCGTCAACGCCTATATTCAGCGGCATCAGTATGCCAATGCCACTGCGGATGACTTCTGGGAGGTGCAGGCCAAGACCTCGAAGAAACCCGTTGACCAGATCATGCCGACTTTTGTGAAACAGGCGGGCATACCGATTATCAATTTAAAGTCGCAGTGCTCGGGTGGTTCGACTACCGTTACGCTGGATCAGCGCCGCTACTATTATGATCGCGAGAAATTCCAGGCGCCGAATGATGAGCTCTGGCAGGTTCCATTGTGCATGAAGTCGTCGGCTGGCAACGGTTCGCCCAAGTGTGAACTGCTCACTAGGAAGCAGGAAACCTTCACGCTGCCGGGTTGCTCCACCTGGGTGCTGGCAAACGCCGGCGCCACTGGGTATTACCGTGTGGGCTATCAGCCTGATGCGGTGCGAGCCCTCGCGAATGATGCTGAGAGAAAGCTTTCTTCGGCAGAGCGGATCGCTCTGCAAACGGACATTTGGGCATCGGTGCGAATCGGACGCGAACCAGTGGGCGACTATCTTGCTTTCGCTCAAGGCCTGGAAAGCGATCGTAATCGCGCGGTGTTGGAAGATACTCTCAGCAGACTCAATTTCATTCGCCAATATCTGGTAACCGATACCGACCGCGAATCGTATGAAGTATGGCTGCAGCAATATCTTGCGCCAATCCTCAAAGACGTTGGTTGGGAGCCGAAGCCCGGCGAAAGCGATGAGCAGAGTACACTGCGGGCGCGCGTGTTCAATGCCCTGGGCTATGATGCCCGTGACCCTGAAGTGCTGGCGCAGGCGCGCAAGATTGCAGACAAAGCACTGGATAATCCAGCGTCAGTCAACCGGGAACTCGCAGCCAGCGCATTTCGGCTGGCAGCCTTGACCGGAGATCAGACATTTTACGAAAGGATGAAGGCGCAGTTGAAGAATGCGAAATCTCCCGAGGAATATTACATCGCACTCTCCACGCTGGCGCGGTTCGAAGACCCCAAGTTGCTGCAACGGACGCTGGACTACGCTGTCTCCTCGGATGTGCGTTCGCAGGATGCGCTGGGCCTGATCGCCAGAGTGATGAGCAATCCAGCCGGAGAAAAACTGGCTTGGGATTTTGTTCTAACGCACTGGGACGCCGTGCAGAAAGCCGGTGGAGTCTTTGCCAGCGCTGAAATCGTGGGCGCCACCGATTCGTTCTGCGATGTGCATATGCGCGATGAAGTCGTGGAATTTTTTAAGGCACACAGAATCGAGGCGGGAGAAAGAACCTACCGGCAGTCGATCGAACGAATCAACAACTGCATTGATCTGAAGTCGCAACAGGAACCGCAGCTCGCGTCCTGGTTGGGACATCAGGGCACCGCTGCTGCCGGACAATAGCCGGAAGCGATTCGCCTCCCAAGTGGCCTGGTGGAGGTCAGCCTCAACTGAGCAATTCCTCACAAACGTAGCAGCTTTCATCGTGTGAGCTTCCGTGGTTCAGCGCAGCACTGGAGCTGTTCGACTGTGGAGCTTGAGGGAATGCCGGGCTTTGCTATAATCAAAACGCTGCGCGCGCGTCCAGCATTGGAGCTGTTTCTCGATTGGCAATCCCGCAACAATCGGCGTGAAGCGAATACCTACTTGTAGTTGCAGTAGCTGAGTGTGTTTCGAAATGTGGCCAGGTAGCTCAGGTGGTAGAGCGCAGCCCTGAAAAGGCTGGCGTCGGCGGTTCAACTCCGTCCCTGGCCACCATCATTCTAAAGAACTTGGCGGCCGAGAGCCGAAATTTCCAACCCACGATCCAACCCATGATTCTCACTGAACTCGCTCTGTGAGCAGGTGAATTCTGTCCCCCATCAGCTGTTCGAGGAACTTGCCTTGCGCATCCCGCATGGACTCCATGTCGGACTGCGCATAGAGTTCCATCGTTGTGCCAAAGTCCTCGTGCCGCAGAACACCCTGCACGGTTTTGGGGTCCACTTTCAGCTTCACGAGTGCCGTCGCCAGTGAATGGCGAAAGTTGTGAAAACCGAAGCGTCCCTTCCAGTTCGCAGCAATCACGCCGGCGCTGATGGCTGCGGGGCGCAGGTATTTCTGCACCATGATGGACGCGGACAGCGGCTTCTTGCCTCTCAGCTTGACACTGGGAAACACATAGTCGCTTTCCTTGGCGTACTTCGTTCTCTCGCGCCACGCGAGGAGGAAGCCAGCTAAAAGCGGATGCATGGGAACGGGAGCCTTTGACGCTTTCGACTTCGGCTCTTTGAATCTTCCCCACACATAAGCTCGTCTCACGTAAATCACCAACCCCTCGAAATCGAGATCCATCCACATCAAGCCCAACAGTTCTGATACGCGCAGAGCAGTGGCCGCGTCGCTTAGAGTCAACGTGCGCCTTGGCTCTGGAGTATTGAGAAGAACCTCGAACGCCTGCTTCGGCGTCATGACTATCGCCCGGTAGTCGCTCGTGGTTCGTTGGCTCACCCAATTCATGGGATTGCCTTCCTGCTGGCGAGGGAGGAAATTGCATCGCTGCCCGTGCTTGAAGACCAGGCTCATGATGCGGCGGATTTTGTCGATCGTAGGATCGGCTAACGGTTTCACCTTCTTCTGAGCATTCCCCTTGCGTAGTTCCCGAAACCACGACTCCACATCCCTCGATTCCACGGTTAAGGGTGCTAATCTCCCCCATCGTGGAATGATGCGTTTGATAAGGTGTCGCTCGTAGGTTTCGACTGTGGGAAATGCTTTGGGACGCGCTGATTCCGATTGGTCGATCCTCAGCTCGTTTTCGATATAGTCCTGACAAAGCTGACCAAACGTTCTCGGCGTTCCCTGGAAGGGCTGCAATTGGTTGATGGTTTCGCGCAGCTTCTGACGATCGACTTCTCTCGATGCATCCGCCGGGCTGGGACCGACATCTTTGACAAGACCTATAGCGGTCGTGCGTTCGACTCGTTTCCCATCCGAGCGGGTAGCGTAATAGCGAAGCACCCACGTCAGACCCTCCGCGCGCATTATCTTGCGTAGACTGCCTATTTGATACCTGGGCATCAAACCCTCCTTGGTGGTTTGCGTGCTCCAGGTGGCCGTGTTTCGCAGCTTACCATGTAGGCGTGGAGTTCCGATAAGAGAAACCTCCAGTCCTTCTTTTCTGCCGATGGATCGAGCGCGTGACCGGGAATTTTGCCATCGCGGACTTTTTGCAGCAGCGTACGTCGCGTGATACCTAGGAACGTGGCCGCTGTGTCTCCGTCGACGAAGTGTTCGAAGGTTGGGGCTGGTGCGGCGGCACCGAGGATCTGGCTGGCTGTCATGGAGGAACCTCAAGAAACAACGTTGCCCTTGACATTAGCCCATACATACCCATACAGTCAACATGTATCGTTACACCATTTCAACGAGGATGGCGCATGGCAAGAAAAGCGGCAACCGCTCATCAGCCGGTGATTTCCATCCGTATCTCCGAAGAACTCCGTTCCAGGCTGGAAACACTGAAGGAAGTCATTGCCCAGAAGACCGGCCAAACCGTCTCGACATCCGAGGCCGCAAAGCAACTGCTGGAGTCGGCTAGAGACGACCGTCTTGAGTTGGCAAACCTGCTCACTGAGCCGACCGATTCTCTGCTCAACATTCGCGGGAAAGCGGAGGCACACATGCCGCTCACCCAGGCTGAATGGGCTCTCGTTGCCTACTATTGCGCCAAGGGTGCGCAGTCATTTATGAGTACCGAACAAGGCCAGCTTTCTTATTACTCTCTGGCCGAGATTCTTGAGGCATTTCTCGCCGTTTACGCAATTGCCCGCAGAAGGAAGAAGCTTTCCCTAGATTTCCTCTATTTGATGACGCTTCCCGAGGACAAACAAGTCGCTGCAAAGGAGCCGGACGATGTCGATAGTGACGACCTCCGTCGAGTCGTTACGCGAACGATTCAGATGCTCAGAGACCCCGCTCAGAAGCGCCGACGACCACTGCTCGCCGTTCGCAATCTCTACACGCTCTTGGATCAGGAAACGTTCTCGAATATCGAAAAGCTGAACGAAGTACTTTGGCCATACTGGAATACCCTCTGGCGCGTCTGTGCCCGAGGCCATTACGCAGTTCACCGCAAGCCCTTACGACCGAAACCCGCTCGCGACGACGATGACTTTGAAGCCCCGATGCAGCGCGGATTGCCATCCCAGGAGGAGGGCGGATACCGCCTCGATCTGGTGCGAGAGGAGGGGAACGATTTCTCTCCCTACCTGCATTTTCCTGGCCCGCTCGCGCCACGCTATCCGGTAAATGGATACGCGAGAACTGCGGAATTTCGAAGGATGCTGGAAGGGCTCGATTTGACTCGCCCACTGGCTCAATGGAAAGGACACTATTTCTACGCCCACGTTGGAATCATGGAGAACCAAGAGTTCGATGTGAATTTCTGTGCTTGTGACAACGGAATTAGTTTCGTCTTCCCCATGGAGCACTGGAAGTCCATTCAGAATCTGTTTCGCCGTGCATGGCAATCGCCAGACGTGATGCAGGCGTGGGACACGTTGGCGTTGGAATATGGCGAGATGTGAGCGAGGCGGTGCTTCGCACCGGAAGAAGGGTGGGACACGTCACCCCCAAATTGGGAACTGCGAAGCGCCAGACGACGTTTCGATGTTTACGCAGGTTAACGTTCGTTGCGTCAACAAAATTCGTCACATGCTAGGTGACTGCGATATCGAACGATGCTCTTTGTTCGCGACAAAGCGCTCCTTATCGTCAATCACGTAAACGCGTTGAAGCGCAAGACCTTGCTGTGAACTAACAACTACGCAGCTTAATCGCAGCGGAATCAAGCGCAGTAGTGCAGCAAGGAGGTTCGCCCAATGAGTAGTCCCCGCGTTCAAGCTAATCCGCAGTCCAGCTTGCCGTTCGGAGAAGAGGCGAAACCCGGCTTCCGCACCAAGACTGCGGCCACGAGACTGACTCCCGAAGAACTAGGAGAGATAGAAGCTGCCGCCGAATGCGCGGGACAGCCTCTCTCCGAGTGGCTGCGCGGGACCGCTCTGTCCGCTGCGCGACAGCGGCCCGCTGATCCCAGCGAACTGGTGTTGGCCGAAATCTGGGCGGTACGTTACACGCTGCTTAATCTCTTCCACGCAGCCGCCGAGGCCGCAGCGGAAGGTAGACAGCTTGCGCCGGACTCTGTCCTCAAAATTCGCGACCAAGCAGACGTACGAAAGCTCCAACAGGCACACAAACTGCTCGATGACTTCTTCGCGCGCAGGACGAAGGAAACGGGACGTATGCCATGACTGTCATGCCTTTTTCCAGATGCTTTTCGCTCTTGACGCCGTTGCTTTGGCTAGCCGCGATGTTCCTTTTGCTACTGGCTGTGCGCAGTGTGTTGCAGAACCGATCCTCACGTAAATGGAGGGATCGGGAGACGATCGAATGGGGCCAACCTAGGCCAATTTTGATCCAGAGATGGAGGATAAAGATGGGCAGAATGCGATTCAGACTGCCGAGATTTTCGCAGCGGCAGACCCCAGAGAGCGCCCCGAAACCAGCGCCATCAGTGCCCGCGAATTCTCCCGCCGATCCGTTGAAGAAGCCTACCCAGCCGATGCTCGGGCTCTTTGGATCGACCGTCAATGGTTCGACCATCGGTGCGCCCGAGACCAAAGCCAAAGAGGCGTTCGCCTGGGAGAAAACGAAGGGAATCGAATGAGAAACAAATTCGCAAGAACACCACTTCACACTTGAGGGACGCTCCGTATGCTCACGATCTCGAAACCGCTGTCAGCCAGCCAGGCGCAGAGCTACCATGTGCGGGAGTTTGCCTCGCAGGAACAGAACTACTGGAGCCGCAATC
>Ga0209007_1000293_pt1 | contig 24326 bp, 19 predicted proteins | sample JacPinW_OM1H0_O2_FD_187961 | JGI IMG/M metagenome (GOLD analysis project Ga0209007, IMG submission 187961) | Forest soil microbial communities from Algoma, Ontario, Canada - Jack Pine, Ontario site 1_JW_OM1H0_O2 (SPAdes) (version 2) | ecosystem: Environmental > Terrestrial > Soil > Boreal... | reverse complement strand
GCGGCATCACGCGAATTGTGGCGCCGTGGGCCGATCTGACCATCGCCCAGCTGACCGGAAGGCTGGAAATGGACTCGGGCGATATTCATCTTTCCGACGCGGGCGGAGCCGCTCGCATTCAGACGCACAATAAGGATATCGAAACCGAAAACGTGGCCGGACAGATCGATATTTCTAATTCCCACGGAGACGTGAAAATCTCTTACGCGCAGCCACCCCGCGAAGCCCTGAACATCACCAACGATTCCGGAGAGGTCGAAGTCACGCTGCCTTCGCGATCGAATTTTCAGATTTCGGCGTTTTCTCGCTCCGGCGAGGTGGAAAGCGATTTTAGCGATCCGTCGCTGCACACGACGGGCGAGGAACAAAACGGGCGCCTGGAGGGGCAGGTCGGCGGCAAATCCGGAATGCCCGGACCGAAAATTACGATTACAACCACTTACGGAACGATTTCGCTGCGCAAGACTTCCTGAGCGGCGCCCGCCCGCTATTTCTCCGAGCCCCGTAGGCGATCGAGAGTTGAAAAGAAATCCGGAAATGAGACAGCGACGCATTCCGCGTCGAGTACCGTGGTATCGCCCTCGGCGCCCAGCGCTGCAACGGACAGCGCCATGGCAATACGGTGATCGCCGTGCGGATCGACCTTCGCGCCGCGGAGCTTTCCCGCGGAGCGGCCTTCGACGCGCAGGCCATCGGGAAATTCTTCCACCTTCGCGCCCATTTGACGCAGGCCCTCGGCGAGCGCGGCGATGCGATCGCTTTCCTTCACGCGTAGCTCCTGCGCGTCGTGGATTTCAATTCCCTTCTCGGTGTACGCGCCGAGCGCAGCGAGCATCGGCAGCTCGTCGATCATCTCCGCCACTTTCGAGCCGGAGATTTCGCCGCCTTCGATCGGAGCGTACCGTACGGAAACGTCGCCGACCAGCTCGCCACTGCGCATCTGCACGGTGGCGATCCGCACCGGAGCGCCGATGGAGTTGAAAAAATCGAGGACGCGGGAGCGCGTGGGGTTGAGGCCGACGTTGTGCAAGAGCAGCGAGGAGCCGGGGAGCACAAGCGTCGCGCCGATCAGGAATACCGCGGTCGACAGGTCGCTCGGCACGACGAGCTGGCGTGCGGTCAATTTCGGGCGCGGGCGGATGCTGATCGCGCCGCGGGCGCCATCAAGCGTGGCGCCGAATTCGCGCAGTGCCACTTCGGTGTGGTCACGCGTGGCGATCGATTCGCGGACGGTGGTGATGCCCTCGGCAGAAAGCCCCGCGAGCAGCACGGCCGACTTCACCTGCGCGCTGGGTGTCGGCGGCGTGTAGTCAATGCCGCGAAGGTTGCCGCCACGGATTTCAAGCGGGGCTCGGTCACCTTCGGCGCTGCGGACCTCGGCGCCCATCTGCCGCAGTGGGTCCATCACTCGCCGCATGGGGCGCTTGCGGAGCGAACTGTCCCCCGTGATCTTGGACGCGAATCGCTGTCCGGCCAGCACGCCCGCCAGCATGCGCAGGGTCGAGCCGGAGTTTTCGGCATCCAGAGGACGCTTCGGCTCGCGGAGGCCGTCCAATCCCTTGCCTGCGATCCGCACGACCCCGTTCGCCGAGGTCACCTCGAGGCCGAGCCCGCGCACGCATTCCAGCGTGCTCCGGCAGTCCGCCGCGGACGCGTAATTGGATATCTCGCTCATACCCTCGGCCAGGGCGGCCAGGATGGCGTAGCGGTGCGATATGGACTTGTCGCCAGGCAGTTCGATGACACCCTCCATCGTCCCGCCCGGTGAAACCACCTTCTTCCCCATCATCCAAGTCTAACATGCTCATGGGGCGTGACTTGGCGCCCCTCCATTTTCTGGGATAGCCATTTCTTGACGAAAATGGCGATTCCTGTTAAAAAAGTGTGCTCGATATTTGAGTTCTCGCACGTAAGGGCTTCCGTTCTGGGAGCTTTCCTCCGGGGGAAGGACGCCGTTGCTGAATGCGATTTGTGGACTTGCGGGCATAGGCGAGCGCCCGGCGCGGCAGACGGCGAAAGAGCGATTGTCCCCCGATAGTTAGCCAGAGAAATCTCAATCGAACACACTTGACGGAGGAACCACTGATGCGCACTAGATTGCAGACCGCCGAACGGACGAGCGAAAACGCGCTCGTATCGCGGCTGGCGAAATTCTTCGCGGCCGGAGCCGCGATGGTGGCCGCGCTGATGAGCGCCGGGGTGGCGCGCGCGCAGGAGAGCGCGGGCGGCGAGGCCAATTTGAAGCTCCCGGACCTTTCCCAGGTGAACTTCCTTGGGGTCGACGGCCACAAGCTGCTGGTCTGGGGCATTTTGTTCTGCGTGTTCGGTCTGGCATTCGGTATGACGATTTACGTGCGGCTCAGGAATCTGCCGGTGCATCGCGCGATGCGGGAAATTTCCGAGCTGATTTACGAGACCTGCAAAACCTACCTGATCAACCAGGGAAAATTCCTCTTTTTGCTGTGGATCTTTATCGCCGCGGTGATCGTGCTGTACTTCGGTGTGCTGCGTCACTACGAAGCGGCCCGCGTGGCCATGATTTTGTTCTTCAGCGTCGTCGGCATCCTGGGCAGCTACGGAGTGGCGTGGTTTGGAATTCGCGTAAACACGTTCGCGAACTCGCGCACGGCATTTGCGAGCCTCCGCGGCAAACCGTACCCCATTTACCAGATCCCGCTGCGCGCGGGCATGAGCATTGGAATGATGCTGATCAGCGTCGAGCTGCTGATGATGCTGATTATTCTTCTGTTCGTTCCGGGCGACTACGCGGGCCCGTGCTTCATCGGTTTCGCCATCGGTGAATCGCTGGGCGCGGCCGCGCTGCGTATCGCGGGCGGTATTTTCACCAAGATTGCGGATATCGGCGCGGACCTGATGAAGATCGTCTTCAAGATCAAAGAAGACGACGCGCGCAACCCCGGCGTGATCGCGGACTGCACGGGTGACAACGCGGGCGATTCGGTGGGACCGAGCGCGGATGGATTCGAGACGTACGGCGTCACCGGCGTGGCGTTGATCACGTTCATTTTGCTCGGCGTCTCGAACCCGGTGGTGCAGGTACAGCTGTTGGTTTGGATCTTCGTAATGCGCATCGCCATGCTGGTGGCCAGCGCCGTGGCGTACTTCGTCAACACCGCGATCGCCAAGGCCCGCTTCGGAAATGCGGATCACATGAATTACGAATCTCCGCTGACCTCGCTCGTGTGGATCACCTCGATCGTCTCAATCGGCATGACCTATTTGATTTCATATTTCATGATTCCCCATCTCTCCGGAGACGACACGCAGTGGTGGAAGCTGGCGACGATCATCTCCTGCGGAACGCTCGCCGGAGCGATCATCCCGGAATTGGTAAAGGCATTCACGTCCACCGAATCGCGGCACGTCCGCGAAGTGGTGGCTTCGGCTCAAGAGGGCGGCGCATCACTGGGAATTCTCTCCGGCTTCGTGGCGGGCAATTTCTCGGCGTATTACCTCGGCCTCACGATGGTCATCCTCATGGCCATCGGCTACATCGTCAGCCTGGGCGGATTGAGTGCCATGATGATCGCTGCACCGGTGTTCGCCTTCGGCTTGGTCGCGTTCGGCTTCCTGGGAATGGGGCCGGTGACGATCGCCGTGGATTCCTACGGACCCGTGACGGACAACGCTCAATCGGTCTACGAGTTGTCTTTGATCGAACAGGTGCCGAACATTCAGCAGGAACTCAAGAGGGATTTCGACATCGATGTGAATTTCCAGCGCGCCAAGGAAATGTTGGAAGAAAACGATGGAGCCGGCAACACCTTCAAAGCCACGGCCAAACCCGTGCTGATCGGCACGGCGGTCGTCGGCGCGACCACCATGATCTTTTCGATCATTATGGCGCTGACGAACGGTTTGACCACAAACGTCGAAAAGCTTTCGCTGGTGTACGCGCCGTTTGTTCTCGGCTTGATTTCTGGCGGGGCGATGATTTTCTGGTTCGTGGGCGCGTCGACGCAAGCGGTCACCACCGGCGCGCACCGCGCAGTTGAGTTCATCAAAGCCAACATCAAGCTTGAAGGCATCGATAAGGCCTCCGTCGAGGACAGTAAGAAAGTGGTCGCCATCTGCACGAAGTACGCGCAGATGGGAATGCTCAACATCTTCATCGCCGTATTTTTCGCCGCGCTGTCGTTTGCGTTCGTCGAACCTTTCTTCTTCATCGGATACCTGATCTCCATCGCGATCTTCGGGCTGTACGAAGCGATCTTCATGGCGAACGCGGGCGGGGCATGGGACAACGCGAAGAAAATCGTCGAAACCGAGCTAAAGCAGAAGGGCACGCCGCTGCATGACGCCACGGTGGTTGGCGATACGGTGGGCGATCCCTTCAAGGACACGTCGTCCGTGGCACTGAACCCGGTCATCAAGTTCACCACGCTGTTCGGATTGCTGGCGGTCGAACTGGCTGTGGACCTGGCGTCCAAGAACGCCATGCTCACACACATACTGGCGGCGGTGTTCTTCCTGATTTCGTTCTTCTTCGTCTACCGCTCATTCTATGGGATGAGGATTAAAGCCGGCGAGTAACAATCGTTCCGTTTGAATCGGAATACTCGCGTGAGAAGGGGGAGGGCTTCGGCCCTCCCCCTTTTCTGTTTTCGGATGGAAATTACGTTTTCATGACGCCGAGGAATTGGCCCGGGTCGCTGTTGAAGCCGGGAAAGACCGTTTTCAGGTTGCTGCCGGCCAGATGCTTGGTCATCACTTCGCTGAGGACGCTGCGATAGTCCGTGGTCACCGCGAGATCGCGGCCTTCGTACAGCTGGCCGTCGCTCATTCCAGGCCAGCGCGAGTAGACCCGGCCGCCCTGGATGCCTCCGCCCATCAGAAACATGCAGTTGGCGTGGCCGTGATCGGTGCCGCGATTGCCGTTTTCGTGCGCGGTGCGTCCGAATTCGGACATGCTGACGAAGACTACGTCGCCCATACCTTCGCCCATGTCCTGATGAAACGCGGCGATTCCCTGCCCCAGATCGCGCAACAGGTTCGCGAGCTGGCCCTGCACGCCGCCTTCGTTCACGTGATGGTCCCAGCCGCCGCTATCGAGGAACGCGACTTCCAGCCCGAGGTCGGCTTTGAACAGCTCGGCGATTTCCATGAGGCTCTTGCCGAATCGGCTGGCGGGATAGTCGGCGCCGTTTTCCGGCTGATAGGTGTCGGGATTGATTTTCTTGAGCTGGTCGATCGCCTCGAAAGTTTCCTGGCCCACGCCGCGCAGCGCTTGATCGACGGTCTGCGCGTACATCGCCTCGAATCCGCCTTCGGTGGTCTGCTGCGGTCCGAACATCTTGAATTGCTTCAAATCGGGAATCGCCACGGCCGGAGCGGAACCTGCGAGCGTTCGCGGCAAGTACGGGCCAAAGGCCACGGCGCGGAACGGCGACGCCTGATCTTCCGGCATCGATTGCAGCGCGCGATTCAACCAGCCGTCTTCGGTCGATTTCACGCCGGGAGTGCCGGACTCCATGAAATCCTGCGCGTCGAAATGCGAGCGCGAGGGATCGGGCGAGCCGACGGCCTGCACGATGGCAAGCTGACGATTCTGGAACAGCGGATACAGCGGCTGCAGGCTCGGGTGCAGGCCGAAAAAGCCGTCGAGATCAAGTGCGGCATCGGTGCCGCCGCGGCGCGGCTCCGGAATTGAGATCGTGGGGCGCAGGCGATAGTAGTTCGGCTCGCCGAAGGGCACCACGACGTTGAGGCCGTCCATCGCACCGCGCTGAAACAGGACGACCATTTTCTTCTTGCCGGAGCCGGCGGTGGCGGCGACTGCGCGCTGGAGGAACGATGGGAGCGAGGCCATGCCGAGCATGGCGATGCCGCCGTTTTTCAGAAAGTATCGCCGTGAAATAGTCATCGCGATTCTCCTTACCGTCGCTGGAACTCGGGAGTTCCGAGCACCAGTCCGGACAGCAACCCTTCGTTCACTTGCTTGACCGGATCGTCGAGCCTCGCCTGCAAGACTTGCGGATCGCTCAAGCGGCTCTTGAGCGTTTGCACCGTTTGCGGATCAACTTGTCCGCCGAGGAAGAGGTTGAGCGAGCGCGTCAGAGCGATTTCCGGATCTTTCGCGGCATCGTCACCATACATGGGATTTAGATCCACGCTGGTCCCCGCGAGATGCCCGGACGAAAACGTCAGTGCAAAGTTCAGCCGGTTGAGCAGCGCGCCGGTATTGACCCAGGTCGCAGCTTTATCGGAGTAACCGGTCGGGGGCTGGCACAGGAAGAGCGGCTCACCCATGCGTCCCACCCACTGCGCAAGCGGCAAACTGACCTCCACGTCCGCCTGTAGCGCACGGGCGGTGCTGGCGACCAGTTCGAACGGAGTCTTCACCTTCGCGCGATAGGCCTCCTTCGACCAGAATTCCGGCGAGTAGATCATTATCCTCATCACGCTGCGAATGTCGCCGTCGCTCGATTCATATTCCTTCGCCATTCGATCCACCAGAGCAGCCGGCGGATCATCCGAGACGAAATGCCGGGCGAGTTCGTTGGAAATAAAATGCGCGGTGTGCGGATCGGCGGCCAGCATCTTCAGCGCTTCCTCGCCGTCCTTTTCGCCGCCGTAGTTGAACGTATGGCCCATCACGACTTTCTTGCCCTCGGCGTGAAACTCGGGCTTGAAGACGAATTCCGGATCGCGGCGCGGCTCGCGGACAGTCCATCCGGTCAGGCAGCGCGCCATTTGGATGACGTCGTCCTGCGTGTATCCGGTATCGACGCCCACGGTGTGGAGCTCCATCACCTCGCGGCCGTAGTTTTCGTTAAGGCCCCTATCCTGCTGTTGTCGGGCGGCAGCACCCTGCCCCTGCGCTCCCCCTGGTCCAGTGACCGGCCCCGGAAACGTTCCTGGCGTGGGCGGAAATCCGTCGGCAAACATGCCCTGATAGCGCGCGCGGCGCATGGCGATTTCCTGCTGGTGCTCCTTGAACGCGACCGGATCGACGCTCTGCCAGTTGTCGAGGAAAAAGAGCATCGCCGGGCTCTTGGCCGTGGCTGTCAGCAGATCCTGGAATTTACCCAACGTGTGAGGGCGGATCGTTTCGCGCACGTAGTCCGCAAGCATCCACTTGTCCGCGCCTTTGTTCGCGAACACATTGAAATGGTTGAACCAGAAATCTTCCATCACCGCTTCGAGCTGGCGGTTGCTGTAGATCGCGCGATCGATTTTGGCCATCGACAGCTCGGCAATGATGCGATTGGGCCCGACCATTTTTCCCAGCTGCTGCAGGGCCCGATCCATATTGTCGTTACCCGTGTCGGCCATTTGCGCCATCGCTTCGCGGCGCTTCCCGATCAGTTCCTGTTTGTACTCTTCTCTGGTCTCGCCTTCCTTCTTGGCAGCCTGCGCGGGCGGCGGATACTCCGAAAGCAGCTTGCTGGCGGACTGATCGAGCGTCGGGTACTTTGCCAGGCGCTCGTCGAGCGCCGCATCCTCGATCGATTCAGGATGCAGCTGCTGGTCGATCCATTTTTCTAGGCCCGTCTGGCGGATGCGCTCCACGTCGCTGGGACGAGGGCCGTAGCCCAGGCGATTCAACGCATGGAGAATGGCCTGATCCTCGGTGAGTTCCGTTATCGGGAGATGGCCCTTGAACTTCGCATCCAAAGGAACAGGCGCGGGCGCGGCAACAGAGCTGACGGCGGCGCTGGGCTTGCCTTCGCCGGAAGGGGGCGCGGCAATCGCGAATCGGGCGGCAAGACCCGCAGAGATAGCTACCGCAAGAAATGCGGCGCCAGCCCAGTCAAGGCGTCCGGGGCTGACTTCGCTATTGAAACTTCGAGGTTTTCGAGCCCGAGCCATGGGTTCCAGCTAAGTGTAACCCCGCAGCCCGCTAAAAGTTGCTCAGGCGTACTGGCAGTTACTGGGCGGGCGGCGGCAGTATGTTTAGAAGTGCTAGGGAACCACGAGCGTGAGCTTGCTTTGGGACCTTCCCCCCGCTTCGCGCTCTTCGCGGGCTTCGGCGTTATAAGCAGCGCCCAGCAGTACGATCATGGCCGCGAGAAACATCCAAATGAGCAAGCCTATGGCGGACGCGAGGCCGCGATACATCACGTCGTAGGGCATCTTGCGGACGTACCAGCCGAAGGAAACATCCATCGCCCACCAGAGGATGGTGGCCACGGCAGCGCCCGGCAGCAGGTGGCCAAATCCCGGGTGGCCGGGCCGTCCGATTCGGTAGAGCAGAACGAGAACGGCCATGGCCAGTACGAATACAGCGACGGCGTAGCCGACCCACTCCACGTAGTGAGTAAAGTTCGGCGAGGCAGTTTTCTGAATCAGCCACGCGCGTGTCTGTTTGCCAAACACCGTGAGGATCACGACCAGGAGCATGGGCACGATGGTGAGACACAGCAGACCGAGAGCGCGGGCCTGGCGGGGCCAATAGTCCTGTTCGACCAGATCGCCTTCGATCACGCGAAAGCCCTCCATCAGGCCGGCCATCGTCTGCGTGCCGGCAAGGAGCGTGCCGCCCAGCCCCAGCGCGATCCAGCGGCCGGGATGCACCGTCCTGCGCACGAAATACTCGGCGACGACCCGGGCGCTGCCGGGCGGAAGAATCGCCATCAGGCGGTTGGGTATTTCGCGGATCGCCTCGGGAAAAAACGAAGTGTTGCCCAGCAGTCCGAGCGCGAGCAGCAGCAGCGGGAAAAACGCGAGGAACATGTTGAAGGCGACGGCCTGACTCAACGTGACGCAATCCGGAAAGATCCGCCCGAAGGCTCGTATCAGATTGCGCAATACACGTTCTATTGCCATCGGCGCCGATTATACGGGAACTCGTGCGATTCCCAGCGCCTGTTTCGCGCGCCCTCTCACGTTTCGCGCCTTTCGACCGCGCTTGCCCGGCCGAGATTCCGTCTGTAAACTGCACTGCGACATGACGACGCCGCCCAAATTGACCGGCAGCCGCAGCGAAGAAGTCCTCCGCAAACATAAGGAATTCCTCTGGCCAGCGGTGACGAATTACTATCGCGAGCCGCTGGTGGCCGATCACGCCTCGATGCAATATCTCTGGGACATCGAAGGCAATAAGTACCTCGATTTTTTTGGCGGCATCCTGACGATCGGCGTGGGGCACGCGAATCCTAGGGTCACCTCGAAGATCAAGGCGCAGGTCGACAAGCTCCAACATACGTCCACGCTGTTCCCTAACGAGGCGATCGTCGCGCTGGCGGAAAAGTTGGCGGAGATAACGCCGGGCACCCTGCAGAAGAGCTTCTTCACGAGCTCGGGCACCGAAGCGAACGAAGCCGCGATCCTGCTGGCGCGGATGGCGGGGCATAGCTATGACATCGTGGCGTTGCGGCACGCTTACGCCGGATCGTCCGCGCTGGCGAAAGGCGTGACCGGGCAAGCACCTTGGCGGAAATCGGGCGTGATCAGCGTCGGGGTTGCGCACGCGGTGAACCCTTACTGCTACCGCTGTCCGCTGCATTTGAAGTATCCGGAATGCGGCGTGGCCTGCGCGAACGACGTCGAGAATCTAATTCAGACCGGCACGAGCGGGACGATTGCCGCATTTATCGCCGAGCCAATCCAGGGCGTGGGAGGATTCATCACGCCGCCGCCGGAATATTTCAAAATCGTTTACCGCATCGTGAAGAATTATGGCGGGCTGTGCATTTCCGACGAGGTGCAGACCGGCTTCGGCCGCACGGGCAAGAAATGGTTCGGCATCGAGCATTGGGAGGTGACTCCGGACATCATTACGTGCGCCAAGAGCATGGCGAACGGAGTTCCTGTCGGCGCGACGATCACCACGGCAGAGCTAGCGGACAAATTCCAAGGGCTGACGATTTCGACTTTCGGAGGAAATCCGGTTACGTCGGTCGCGGCGCGCGCGGTGATCGAGGTGATTGAGGAAGAAAACCTGCGCGAAAATACTTACGTGGTCGGAGGCTATTTGCGCGAGAAACTCGAATTTCTGAAGGGAAAATATCCGCTGATTGGCGACGTGCGCGGAATGGGAATGATGCAAGGGCTCGAGCTGGTTCGAGACCGGGAAAGCAAGGAACCGGCGCCGGTGGAAACCGCAGAGCTTATGGAACGGGCGCGGGCCAACGGCCTGCTGATCGGTAAGGGCGGGCTCTACGGCAACGTGATTCGCCTCGCTCCTCCGATGAATATCTCGAAGGCCGACGTCGACGAAGGTATGCGCATGCTGGAGAAGTCATTCAGCCAGATCGTCTCGCGCTGACCGGTTCGAGCGCCGATGGGAAGGCCGGCGCACTTTATCTCAGGGGAACATTTGGCGGGACTTTTCGATCGCGAGATCTTTTTGGACATTGAAACCCTGCGCCTGGCCCATGAAGTCCAGGGCGGCTCGTCGAATATTCGACATTTCGGCATCGCCGTCGCGGTCACCTGGGACAAGGAGGGCGGTTTCAGACGCTGGTTCGAGCCGGACGCGAAACAACTTCTCGGGGAGCTGGAGAATTTCACACGCGTTGTCACTTTCAATGGCAACCGATTCGATCTCGAAGTCCTGCGCGCGTATGGCCCGGTGGACGGCGTCCGCCGGGTTTCCTTCGATGCGCTCGAAGAGCTGCACAAATTATTGGGGCATCGCGTGAAGCTCGACCAGCTGGCCAAAGATACGGTCGGCAAATCGAAGAGCGGCGACGGAGTCGAGGCGGTTGGCTGGTGGCGGGCGGGCGATAAGGATCGCGTGGCGGCTTACTGTGAGCAGGATGTCGCGATTCTGCGCGACGTCGTCGAGCACGACCGCGCCAAAGGTTATGTGGTGGTGGCAACGAGACAGGTGACGGTGAGGTGGGAATAGGGCGGGGCGGCGAGTACAGGGACCTCTGCTGATGTATTCTTCTGAGTGATGAAATTTCTCTCACGCACATTGGGGCGCCATGACGCGCGCCATCCAGCGCGGAGCAATGCGCGCGCCGGCCTGCGCCCGGCGGCTCATATCGCTGTTCGACTTGTCGCGATTGCGTCGCTTAGCCTAGCGCTCCCGGGGCTTTGGGTGCGAGACGCAGGGACAGCGGCAGCGCAAGACAGCGGCGCGCAAATTCGCTGGAAGTCCGTCGAACAGGCGCAGCTCCGACTGGACGACAAGACCCCTCTGAAATGGAGCGTATTCCAGCCTGACAAGAAAAAGGACAAAAAGCTCGCCTCCGAGCTGATCCTCGTTTTGCTGGGCCACCGCTATCTGATGCTGGACACCAAAGCGCGCCTTGTGTACGTGGTGCCCCTGACCGAACTGCACGCGCAGGGCAACGATTTTGAGAGCGGCGACCTGGCGCAACCAAATAACGCAATTCCGAGTACGGATTGGACGCAGCGCGATGTCGGTCCCGCGGAACTCTACCGACTCACCCTGGGCGACTACAACCATGTGATGGAAGTTTCGCTGCCCCATCCGCCCGACTTGCGCGCGTTCTACTGACCGGCTGCGTTTCCGGCCGGCTTTGCCTTCACGCTGCGCACAATGAACCACGCCAGCGTCCCAATCATGCCAAGCCAGCCGAGCACCCTTACCCCGTGCGCGATTTGCGTATCGTGATCCAGCACTCCGAGCTTCCCGAAGAGGTACGCCCAGTCGTGAATCACGTTGTCGCTGTCACCGACCGTGAGCAGCGGCAGTTCCTGGGCGCGAGCGTCAGCCATGTACGTCGCGATGGGCAGAAATTGCTCGAAGAAGAAGAACACGCAGAACGCGGTGCCGGGAATCTGCCGCTGAAAAATGAAAAACGCAGCCAGCATCAGGGGAACGGCCAGTTGCAGGATCGTGCCGCCTGCCACCGCCAGGAATTCGCCGAAAAATCGGAACAGCAGATGGCCGCCTTCGTGAATCGGCACAAAAACCAGATCGATCATGAGCATCGGACCCGATCCGTGCGCGGCCTGATAGAGGAAGAGCAAATAAAACGCGGCGGCGATGGCGAGAATTGCGCGGTGGACCGGCCGCCACTCATCTTCGAGCGGTTCGAGGAACGGAAAGCGCTCGGTCCACCATTCCGGCAAGTTCATCGCCGGGACTTTATCACGCGACCACTCGCGCCTCAGCGATGAAAAACGTCCGCCACCCAGGGAATGCCAACGAGTCCACTCTGGACCTTGATCTCGGCAGTGTCGCCGCGGCTGAAGGTGTCGAAGTTCACGCGGTCGACTGGAATGCGCTCGATGCGATGTCCATCGCGCCACGACGTAACGACCAGGCGCCGGCTTGGCAACGCGCCGCCCATGGAAAACTTCCCCTCCACGCGGGCCTCATGCATTTGCGCTGGGGCGCGGTCGAGGGCCCCGTTGCTCCAAATCATGAACGCCAGAATCCAGGTGACGGGAACAAGCCCGTAGTAAATGCGCTTCAGCGCTTCGACTTCCAGGTGGCGCAGCGCTCGGCGCTCGACGAGAATCGCCAAACCTAACGTCAGGAAGAAAAGCACACCGATGAAGATGAGAACTCCATCAAGCTCCAGGGGCGGGTAGCGAGTCGCGGCCGCCACGGCCGCCAATGCTCCCAGCACGAAAATCGCGGTGCGATTCAGGAGGGTTTTTCGGAGGGCGAACTCGGCGGCGGTTGCATTTAGCCCGCAGGACTCGCACACGTCCGCGCCGCGATCGGCTCCGCAATTCAGGCAGTGAGTCATTTTACGGAGCGCACGCTCGCGGGAGGGCTGGCCAGGCAGACCATATTTTCATCGCGTCCGTTGGAAAGCAGCTGGCAATCTATTTCCTGGGCGCTGCGGACGGCCTGATCGTAACTCGACCCGGTTGCCGTTGCGCAATGCGATCCGCTCTTGAACTGCACGCAGACTTCATATCTCTCGTGCGTCTGCTGCATGGTCGAATACGCGAGCACCCCAACCAGCGCGACCGCACCGACGCCGACGATCCAGCGAACGTGATTTTTTCTCGTGGCCATGAATTTTCACTCGATTTCGCGAGCCGCGCTGCCCCGCGCGGCCGTTTCGCTGCCGTTCGAGCGCCTCAAGAGCTCGTCGCGCAGCTGTTTCTTCAGATGCGGCGCGAGTCCTTCCAGTCTAGCAATCTGATTCAAATCGCCAGGCGTCAATTGCGGCAAGAAGCCCTGCACCGCCGCAGCAGGAGTGTGCGGGTTGCGCACCAGCGCGATCCGGACAGTGTACTGAGAAGACCACTTCGGATGCTGCGCGATCGCGGCCACGACGCGCTCCGGCACACTGGCTTTCGCCAGCACCTTCAGCACCTGGCTTTCGGTAAGGAATGCATTCGCGAGAGCCAGCTTGATTGCCTGAAGATGCCCTTCGGCGAGAATCGCTCCCGTGACGCGCGCGGGGCCGCGGCGGGCGAGCGTTAGTTTCTCGCCGATCGCTAGATGTGGCACACGCGTGAGGATCACCTCCTCCGCCACGCGGCGAACATCGGCCGGCGCTGAGGGTAACAGGCTGAGCCGCACGAGATCGAAAAGGAAAAGTTGGCGGACGGCCGCGAGCGCGAGACGTTTCGGTGTTCGCGGGTGCCGCGCCAGGCGCAACCGCACGCCTTCGCTCGACGTCCACTTCCCTTCCTGCGCGATGGCTGCGAGCACCGGCGCGGGCAGATCGAGGCGTTCAAGCATGCGGGCGACGTGAGGTTCTTCGAGGTGTGGGTTTTCGAGCAGCGCGCGCAAGACTTCCTCGCGGGCTTCCTGCAACAGGGACTTCAGTTCCTCGGCTGTCGCGGATCGTGCACGCGCGACGGCGGATTCGGAATCAGGCAGCATGGCCCTCGGCGCTGGCCTGCCGCACCGCCATGCGGACGGCGGCCTCGGCGGGCGAAGTTTCTAGGGTGACGTTCGTGACGCGCGGGATTTGCTTCTTCAGCTCCGCGTCAATTGCGGAATCGAAAAACCTTGACCGGCTGGAGGCCCCTCCGACCTTGGCGATTGGCACGTCACGGTCGCGCCATCCGAGCTCGGCGGCCACGCAGGCCGCCAGTCCGGCCAACGACACGGCGGCCGAAGCAAGAATTTCACGGGAGACAGCGTCGCCCTCCGCGGCTAGCCCTGCGACGAGAGGAAACGTCTTCGGAAAAACCGAGTCGGCGTTTTTCGAGATCTGCTCGCCCAACTGATCCCAGGTGCGAGCCTGATGAATCTCGAAGATGCGTCCGGAAAGCGAGGTCGCCGGCCCGCGACGCTCCTCCGCCAGGGCTACGGCCTGCACGGCGCGACGCCCGATATCAAACGCGCTGCCCTCGTCGCTGACCCACGGGCCGCGCCCGCCGGCGCGCGCGGTTTTTCCGTTCGCGTCGCGCCCGAAAGCGGCGGAGCCGGTCCCGATGAGGAGGATGATTCCTTCCGAGACGCCAAATGCGGCCTCGAGAGCCAGCTCAAGATCAGTGGTTACGTGAACCTGCGAGTTCGGATAGCCGCGCTCGAAAAACGTCTTCACGCGCCGCGCGACGCCCGCGCGCCCGGCGCCTCCAAGTCCGGCGCAGATTCCTCGGATGTGGCGCGAGGTGATCTTCTCGTGTTTCAGGACGGCGTCCGCGGCTTCGCTCAGAGAAAACCAGGCACGCGCGTAACCCGCACGCACCGGATTCGAAGGGCCACCTTTGGAGCTCGCGATGATCCGGCCGTTGGAATCGGCCAGCACGCATTCCGTCTTCGTGCCGCCGCCGTCAAACCCGAGGAAATAATTGGCATCGGCTGGCGCGATCTTTTCGGGCATCGATTTTCCTCAGGTTGCTTGACAGTCTCGGAACAGAGCGGTTAGCATCGCGCGACCTGCCGGTCCCCGCCCGATGCAAATTAGGACTCTCGACTTCGCGATTATCGTTCTTTATCTCGCCGGCATCACCCTTTTCGGCATTTATTTTCGCCGCGGCCAGCAAAGCCTGCGCGACTATTTTCTGGGCGGCCGCACGGCGCCGTGGTGGGCGATCGCCTGCTCGATCGTCGCCACGGAAACATCGACACTGACGATCATCGGCACGCCCGCCATCGCCTTCGCGGGCAATCTTTCCTTTCTACAGCTCGTTTTCGGTTATGTGGTGGCGCGGGCAATCCTGTGCGTGGTGCTCGTCCCTCAGTATTTCCAAGGGGAATTTTACACGGCTTACCAGCTTCTCGAAAGGCGCTTTGGCGCGCGCATGAAATCGGCGGCCGCGCTTGTGTTTATGGGCACGCGCGCGCTCGCCGAGGGCGTGCGTATCTCCGCGATCGGGAAAGTCGTCACCGTGGCGTTCGGCACAGGCGAGCGACGGTCGATCGCGATCGTCGCCGCACTCACGCTGATTTACACATTCGAGGGCGGCATGAGCGCCGTGATCTGGACGGACGTCGCGCAACTCGCGCTCTACCTCACCGGCTCGATCGTGGCGTTCCTGCTGCTGCTCCACAAAATCCCCGGCGGATGGCCTGAGGTGACTCAGGCAGCCGCGGCGGCCGGCGGCAAGCTCCGCATTTTCGATTTCGCGTTCAGCCTGACTAAAAGCTACACCTTCTGGTCGGGATTAATCGGTGGAACTTTTCTCACCATGGCCAGCCACGGAACCGACCAGACCATGGTGCAGCGGTTGCTCGCAGCACGCAACGAAGGCGACAGCAAAAAGGCGCTCCTGGCCAGCGGCGTGATCGTCTTCGCGCAATTCGCGCTGTTCCTCGTACTCGGCGTCATGCTTTTCGTTTTCGCTCAGCAGCACGCGGGGCTGCCCGTGCCTACGGATACGGATCGCATTTTCCCCGAGTTCGTCGTGCGCGAAATGCCGGTGGGCCTGGCCGGGCTGGTGCTCGCCTCGATTTTCGCCGTCGCAATGTCCAACGCCAGCGGTTCGCTGAACTCGCTCGCGTCGTCGAGCGTCATCGACCTAGGGCGACACAGTGGCGACCGCGCCGCTGTCGCAAGCCCAGCCGACGCAGCCGCCCGGGACAAGCGTCAGCTCAGCCGCTCCCGGCGAATGACGTTGGCATGGGGCGTCGTACTCGGCTTGCTCGGACTGGTCCGCTGGGGCGGCGTACTCGAAGCCGGCCTAACGATCGCGTCGATCACCTACGGCGGCCTGCTGGGGGTTTTCCTGCTAGGCAGTTGGAACCGCCGTGCAAACGAGACCGGCGCGCTGACCGGCTTCGTAATCGGCATCGCGACCATGATTGCCGTCCGGTTCTACACGCCGCTCGCGTTCACCTGGTACGTCCTCGCCGGCACACTTGTCACCTTGGCGGTCGGCTCCCTAGCGAGCCTCGCGAACCCGCGCCGCGATTAGCGCGCCCGCCCCTGTCGCCTGTGCTTCCGTACAGGTTGGCCTTTCGTAAATCAGCAAGCCCGTTATGTTGGACGCAGGCGCCGAACCAGGAAACAATGACATCAGCGTCATGATCGTCCCTCTCTCTCACGAAAATCTGCGCGGCCGCCGCTGGCCGTGGATCACCATCGCGCTGATCGTCCTGAACGCGATCGTCTTCCTCTGCACCAACGGAACAATGGAACAACAGATGACGGAAACGGGTCAGGTCGAGCTGCGCGTCCTCTTCCTCAGCGCGCAATATCCCGATGCCCAGCTGACGCCCGCGGCAAAGGATCTGGTGGCCGCAATCCGTCTCCAATATCCCGACCAGTATCATCAGCTCGCCGCCAAATTCCAGGACGAAGCCGACCAAGCCGCCCGCGGTGTAGAAGGCGTTCGCCGATTGTCTCCGCTTGAGGCGGACGTTGAAATGGCGCAATTGTGCGCGCAGCTCTCCGAGGTTCAGCAATCCTCGATCGCCTGGAACTACGCGTTCCACCCGGTCGATCCGAAGCCGTGGAGCTACCTGACCGCCAGTTTCCTGCACGGCGGATGGCTGCACATTATTTTCAACATGTGGTTCCTCTGGCTGGCGGGCACAATTCTCGAAGATCTCTGGGGGCGAATCGTCTACCCGGTCTTTTACCTGATGGCGGGCGCGTTGGCGTGGGCCGTACACGGCGTCGTCTTCCCGCACAGCCTGATTCCGGCGCTCGGCGCGTCGGGCGCGATTGCCGGCCTCATGGGCGCGTTTCTCGCGCGATTTCCGAAAACCAAAATCCGCCTCGGCTGGTGGTTCTTCATCCGGCTGTTCAAATTCAACGTTCCCGCCTACGTCATTTTGCCACTGTGGCTGGCGATTCAGGTTTTCTGGGGGGTGCTCTTCCGTTCGATGGGTGCGGAGAGAGGTATCGCTTACTGGGCGCACATCGGCGGCTTTGCGTTCGGCGCGCTGGGCGCGGTGTTTCTGCGCGCTACCGGGATCGAACAATCCGCCGACCAGGCCATCGAAGCGAAAGTCAGCTGGAGCGCCGATCCGCGCCTCGTCCGCGCCACTGAAGCGCTAGGCGAAAATAATCCGGCTGGCGCGATCTTCGCGTTGCGCGAGCTCCTGAAGGAAAAACCGGATTCGCTCGACGGTTGGGAGCTCCTGCTCACCGCTCAGCACCAAAAGCACGACATCGAGGGCGAGAAGGAAACGCTCGCTGCCATCATCCGGCTGCGCTGCGCGTCCGGAGATACGGAAGGCGCATGGCAGAGCTACGTCGAGTACAAGAACCTGGGAGGCGCCAAGCTTCCGCGCGGGGTCTGGCTCGAAATTTGCCGCCATCTGGAACACGAGCTTCGCTGGGACGTCGCCGCCGAGGAATACGAAAACCTCGCGCGCGCGAACGCCGGCGAACGCGCCGGAGTTTCAGCGCTGGTCTCCGCCGGTCGCATCTATGCGGAACATCTCTTCAAACCCGAACACGCCGAGAGGCTTCTAATGGAAGCCACCGCGTCCCCTGCACCACACTCCGATCTCGATCGATCGATCCAGGAAGGGTTGAAGCTGTGCGCAGGAGTTGTATATAAGCCGGGCGCCTACGGGCGCTAGGGTTCCCGCTCTGCCGTCGGGGATTCCCGGAATCTCAAACCGCCTGGAATGATCCTGCGGGGAACGACGGAAACAGCTGCGGATGAATTAAATGCGCCAATACCGCCACGCCGTCAGCCAGTCGCGGCCCAGGACGCGAGAAATACGCGTTTGCGTCAGCAGCGTAGACGCGACGATTGCGCAGCGCAAGCAAATCGCGCCAGCTTTCTGGAAACGGCACCGCCTTACACTCGACGGCAGCGCGCTCCGTATTGTATCCACACGGCATGACTACGATCAGCTCCGCCCCCGACTGCGCGATCTGCGCCTCGCTCACCTTGACCGACGGTTCGCGCGAAAGCCCCAGCACGTCCTCACCCCCGGCATGCGCGACCATCTCCGGCACCCAATGCCCGCCCACGAAATAAGGGTCCAGCCATTCCAGACATAGCACGCGCGGCCGCGACCTCGCACGCGAAGCAATCGCCGCGATATCCGCCACTCGCCGCGTCAGGGCGCTCGCCAGCGCCTGCGCTTCCGGCTGGTGCCCCGTCGCCTCGCCTACTTTGCGCACGTCGTCCCAAACCTCGTCGAGTGAGCGCGGAGTGAGCGCCAGCACTTGCGGCGGCCGGCGGAATCGCGTCAGTGCCGTGGCCAGATCGTCGGGAGAAGCGGCGCAAACGTGACACAAATCCTGCGTCAGGATCAGGTCGGGCGCGAGCGAGCTCAGCATTTCGGCGTCGACTGCATAGATGCTCTCTCCTCGCTGGATGATTTCCGTGACCTGGCGGTCAATTTCGGCGGGCGGGGCGTGCGGATCGATGCGCGTGCGCAGCAACGATGGCTTTCCTGCCGCTTCGGCGGGAAAATCGCATTCGTGGCTCACGCCGATAATCGAATCGCCCAGGCCGATCGCGTAGGCGATCTCCGTAGCCGACGGTAGCAGCGAACAGATACGCATCTGCGCCCCTATACCACTCGATAAAATGACGCTGCCCGCGCCGGCTCAGGCCGCATCCGCTGCCGCCGATTGCGGCAGGAGATCGGCGAACACAAATCCGTCGCGCTCCACAACTTCTCCGCTGACAACCGGAATCGGCCGCCGAAGCATCGGTCCCGCGTGCACGCACGTGTGAAACTCACCGTTCTCACCGCACGGATCGACACCCGGCGGCAGCGCGCCCAGCAGCTCGGCGTCAAATCGGCGCCCGGCAAATGACCCATCAAGCTTCCGCGGATCGACGCAAGTCAGATGCGCGCCCAGCCCGCCGGCGATCATATCCTCGGCCAGCCGGCGCGTATCTTTTCCCCACAACGGGAAAACCGGCGTCATCCTGCAGCTCGCCAGCTGCTTCTCGCGATACGCGCGAATGTCCTCAAGAAATAGATCACCGAACACCACCTGATACACGCCTTCGGCCCGCGCTCGCTCCATCGCTTCGCTCATCGCCTGTTCGTACACTTCGTTCGGACACGGCGACGGGATCGGAACCTTCACCAGCGGCAGCCCCGCTTCGGCGGCCTGCATTTCGAGCAGGCTCTCGCGAACAGCATGCATCGCTACCCGATGAAACGTGCTGTTCACGGTGGTCAGTAGAGCCAGCACTTCCACTTCTCCCGATTGCCTCACCGTGTGCAGCGACCAAGCGCTGTCCTTGCCGCTGCTCCAGGCAAGCCACGCTTTCGGACGCTTCGTCGTGATCGAGTTCCCCATCGCGGCTAATGATACAGGAGATACTTTTCACGCATCGCGCGGAATTTATCCAGATCCGCAGCCCAGCCGGAGACGATGTCGGCAGGCGCAACACCGCGCTGCAGCCGGTCGACCGTTGATTGCGAGCCAAGAAGTTCGATCGTCTTTTCGACCTGGAATTGATCGGGGTACATTCGATGCAGCACCGCGGCGATTTCGAGGCCCATGCGCGTCGAATCGAGTCTGTCGCGGTTTGTGATGGAGATCGACACGCCTTGGCAGGCTTCGCCTTGATAGATGTCGCTCCCAGGGGTGAACCGCGCAGGGGCGAATCTGACCCCCGGGATATGGCGACTGTCGAGCGCCGCTGAGAATTCGTCGCCGTGTATCCAGGGCGCGCCAAGAATTTCAAAGGGGCGATCGGTCCCGCGCCCAACGGAAACGCTTCCGGCCTGTAGGAATTCGAGGCCGGGATACAGGAACGCCTCGTTCAACGTGCGCAGGTTCGGCGAAGGCGGAATCCACGCCAATCCCGTCTGGTCGTACGTCTCGTTCCGCCGCCAACCGAGCATGGCCTCCACGTGCAAATCAGCACCGATCTTGTTTTCGACGTTGAACATCTGCGCCAGCTCGCCCATCGTCATCCCGTACCGGGCCGGCATCGGAAAATAGCCGGTGAACGACGTGCGATCCGAATCGAGCATCGGTCCCTCAATCGCTTCCCCGCCCAGCGGATCGGGTCGGTCGAAGACAAAAAAACGAATGTGATGTTTCCCGGCCGCTTCCAGGCAGTACGCCATCGTCGTCACATAGGTGTAGAAGCGCACTCCTGCGTCCTGGATGTCGAACACCAAGACGTCGATACCGCTCAGCATGTCGTCCGTCGGCCGGCGTGTGTCAGCATACAGGCTGCGGATTCGCACGCCTGTTTTTTCGTCGGTTGAGTCCGCAACATGCGCCTTCGCCAGCCCGTCGATTCCATGCTCCGGGCTGAAAATCGCCACCAGCTTCACGCCCTTGCGCGCGGCCAGCACATCGATCGTTCGCCGCCCCGCGGAATCGACTCCCGTCTGATTGGTAATCAGTCCAACACGATTTCCGGCGAACGGCTCGGCGGGATACCTCTCGTAGACATCCACGCCGGTCAGCACGTGGCCTTGGCTGGCCCCGGCCTCGGGCCGTTGTGCGCGCGCGGAAGCCCGCTTCGACGTCGCCAACGTCGGCAAAATCGCCAGCGCCGCGAGCGCCACAAGCCCTAATTGAGAACGGAAACGATACATTGATCGAGACACTCGATTGTGCCCCACAGAACCGCATGCTATATAAAACTGCGGGATGCAGGCGTCGACGCAAAGAGCCCAAGCGTATTGTATGCGTAAGTTTGGGCCTTCGACGGCCGCGCTGCTCCTCGCCGCGATATTCTCGCTCATGACGCCATCCGCTCGCTCGCAAAAAAAGGCTGCACAGAAATCGCGCCCGGCCGCCACCGACGCCTGGGTCGAGCAGACTCTCAAGAAAATGACGCTGCGCGAGAAGCTCGGGCAGATGCTCATGGTCACGTACTTTGGCGTCTTCGATTCCGCGGAAAGCCCCGAATACAAGGAAGTGCTGCATCAGGTCGAGGACAATCACGTCGGTGGGCTCATCATCGTCACCGATCGCGGGCCGCTGGGCCTCGAGCGCAGCCAGGTGTATCCCACCGCTGTGGTCACCAACGAATTGCAGCGCCGCGCGAAGATTCCTCTGATTGTCGGTGCCGATTTCGAAGCCGGAACGGGCATGCGCATCGACGAAGGCACATCGTTTCCCTCCGCAATGGCCATCGCCGCCACAGGCGATCCGAAGCTCGCCTACGAAACGGGGAAATACACGGCGCTCGAAGCGCGCGCCGCCGGCGTACAGTGGATTTTCGCGCCCGATGCCGACGTCAACAATAATCCGGACAACCCGATCATCAACATCCGCTCCTTCGGCGAGAATCCGGCCAGCGTCGCCGAATATGTGAGCCAGTTTGTTCGCGGCGTACAGGACAATGGCGCCCTCGCGACCGCCAAGCATTTTCCCGGGCACGGAAACGTCGGCGTCGATTCGCATATTTCGCTGCCCGTCGTTCCCGGCACCCGCGCGGACCTTGAAAAAACCGAACTCGTTCCCTTTCGCGCCGCCATTGCCGCGGGCGTGGGCTCCATCATGCCGGGCCATCTCGCTGTGCCGGCGCTCGAAACGGATCCCGAGCTCCCGGCCACGCTGTCGCGCAATATCCTCACGGGCCTGCTGCGCGACGACATGCAATTTCGCGGTCTGGTGATCACGGACGCGCTCGATATGGGCGGAGTGACTGCGAATTACGCGCCCGGAGAAGCTGCCGTGCGCTGCGTGCAAGCTGGTACCGACGTGCTGCTCATGTCCCCAGCGCCCGACGCCGCCATTGCCGGCCTCGAAGAGGCCGTAAAATCCGGCCGCATCGCTGAAAAACGAATCGACGAATCGGTACGCCGCATTCTCGCGGCGAAAGCGCACCTCGACCTGAACAAAAACCGCTATGTGGACGTGGCGAAACTCAACGAAAAATTCGGCCGCCCCGAATACGAAACGGCGGCGCAGGAGATTGCCGACCGAGGCGTCACCCTACTGCGCGATACGCCCTGGCTTCTGCCACTGGACTCGACGAAGCCGTTGCGTGTCCTGCTGATCGCGATCTCGTCCGATCCCGATCCCAACCCCGGCGAAACGATCGAGCCGGAAATCCGCCCGCGCGTCGATTCGCTCAAAGTTTTGCGCGCGGACCCGCAATACGCACCGGTCAGCAGCCTCAGGCTGCCGCCGCCGGATTCCTATGACGTCGCGATCTGCGCTCTTTTCGTGCGCGTCACTGATCGCAAAGGGAGCGTCGGCCTGCCCGACGATCAGCGCGGGTTCGTCAACGAGCTGATCGCCACCAGCAAGCCAACCGTGATCGCGTCGTTCGGCAATCCGTACCTAATCGAGCGCTTCCCGAACGCGAAAACGTGGGTCGCCGAATTTTCGACGAACGACGTCTCGCAGCGCGCCGTAGCTCGCGCCATTTTCGGCCAGACCGCCATCGGCGGAAAAATCCCGGTCACCGTGCCCGGCACGGTGCAGCGCGGCGACGGCCTTCCCGTTGCCGCACATTCGATGACGCTGCATCCTGCGCCGGGAGCCATGGTTGAGCAGTTGCGTCCGGCCTACGCATTGCTCGATCGTGCCGCGGCGGACGGCGCTTTTCCCGGCGGCGTCCTCGCGGTCGGCTGGAATGGCCAGCTGGCCGTCCACCCGTTCGGCAAGCTCGAGCTCACGGGCGAGGCCTACGATGTTGACGAAGACTCGATGTACGACGTCGCTTCGCTTACCAAACCCATCGTGACAACAACCGCCGCAATGTTACTTGTCCAGCAAGGGCGCCTCGATCTTGATCGCCCGGTCGAAAACTATCTACCCGGTTTTGCCGCCGCCGCAAAATTCGATGCGGATCCGAGCTGGCGCGCGCGCATCACCCCGCGCATGTTGCTACTGCACGATTCCGGCCTCCCCGACCATCGCGAATACTTCAAGGACGTCAAGGGCCACGATCGAATCCTCGCGGATGTGCTCGCCGAACCTCTCGTCCGCGAGCCAGGCACGAAAATCGTCTATTCCGACCTCGGCTTCATCCTTCTCGGCGAAATCATCCAGCGCCTCACGGGCGACACGCTCGACGCTTTCGTGAAAGACGAAATTTTCGATGCCATCGGAATGGACCGTTCGATGTTCAATCCGCCGCGCAAGCTCCGCGAAGACATTGCACCTACCGAGAAAGACACGGCCTTTCGCAAGCGCCTCATCTGGGGTGAAGTGCACGACGAAAACGCCTGGGCCATGGGCGGCGTTGCCGGACACGCCGGCCTGTTCTCCACCGCCGGCGATGTCTCCGCTTTCGCTCAGATGATGCTGAACGGCGGAATCTACGGCCACGAGCGCATCCTCGCCCGCTCGACGATCCAGCAGTTCACGGCGCACCACACCATCGGCAATTCCACCCGCACGCTGGGCTGGGATGTGCCCGAGGAAGACTCGTCTTCAGGCCACTATTTTTCGCCGTCCAGTTTCGGGCATTTGGGCTTTACGGGCACCTCACTTTGGGTCGATCCGGAGCGCCGGATGTTCATCATCCTGCTCACGAACCGTGTAAACCCGACCCGCGCCAACGAAAAAATCAAGCAGGTCCGGCCGGCGGTGCATGACGCCGTGATGGAGGGCCTGGGGCTCGCCACCGCCCAGCCCGCCGCCGCCCGATAACTCCCTCGGCACACGGCCCGCCGTAATCCAGCAGCTGCCCGCCGCCGCGCGTGCCCTGCCGTTATAATCTTGAGGGGTTTGGTGCGCCCTTTGAAACCTGCGAGGACAGAGCAACGCAACCGGCGATCGCGCGGCCTGGACCGGAAATCGAGCCTCGAGATCGTACGGGCGCTGAACCGGGAGGATGCCGGCGTAGCTCCCGCCGTTCGCAAGGTGCTGCCGCAAATCGCGCGGGCGGTTGAGGCCATCGCGAAATCGCTGCGCGCGGGCGGGACGCTGTTTTACGTGGGCGCCGGAACCAGCGGCCGGCTGGCGGTACTGGACGCGGCCGAGTGCCCACCGACGTTTGGAACACCGGCGCGGATGGTCCGGGCGATCATTGCCGGGGGCGAGCGAGCATTACGTCACGCAGTCGAAGGTGCGGAAGATTCAGCGGTCCGTGGCGCCAGCGACTTGCGCCGAACAGGGTTGAAGCGCGGCGATGTGGTTGTGGGCGTCGCGGCGAGCGGCGGGACTGCCTATGTG
>Ga0209007_1000292_pt1 | contig 24377 bp, 20 predicted proteins | sample JacPinW_OM1H0_O2_FD_187961 | JGI IMG/M metagenome (GOLD analysis project Ga0209007, IMG submission 187961) | Forest soil microbial communities from Algoma, Ontario, Canada - Jack Pine, Ontario site 1_JW_OM1H0_O2 (SPAdes) (version 2) | ecosystem: Environmental > Terrestrial > Soil > Boreal... | reverse complement strand
TCTTTCCCGATGGCAATCCAATTTCATCCATCGATCTGGAAAAGGCGGTGGCCGAGGCGCTCATGCGATTGGAGTATTGCTTTCAAAAAATAAGAGTACGCCGCTATTGTCTCGATGGACAAGCCAATTTTGGCCATCTTTATTCGGACCATTACCTCATGTTTTTGTGGTTTTTATCGAATTCCCTTTGGCGAGGTAACGGAAGGAGCGACGCGTATAACAAGATCTACCTCCTCAACAAATGTTTGCATGGCTTTGACTGCGCATTCGACACCGCGCTTCCCGACATATTCATTGTGATCCACGGAGTTGGGACGGTATTGGGAAAAGCCAGTTATTCGAATTTCCTCGCGGTCTATCACGGTTGTACAGTCGGACAGACACAAGGTATTTATCCGCGACTCGGTATCGGAGTAGGAATAGGCGCCGGCGCCGCAATTATTGGTAGAAGTTGCGTCGGCGACTTTAGTTCTGTCGGTGCCGGATGTGCAGTGTTAAATACGGACATTGCCGCGAACACGTCAGTGCTCCAGGGTTCGGATGGCAAGCTGGCAATTCGAGGCGGCCATGTCGCCGCGATCGCGAAGGAGTATTTCTTGGACGAGTTTTTGTATGCCGCTACGTACTCCAATGGCAACACAACCGATTTGCGGCAAACATAGAAGCAGGACCGCTCAGGTGGGATCGCGATCTACCGAATATTCACCGCCGCCGTCGCCTCGGTGAGGCTGTGAGTCAATGAGTAAGGTAAAACGCAATATCATTGCCAACTACGTCGGGAGCGCCTGGGGCGCCTTGATGTCTGTTGCCTTTGTGCCGGTCTACATTCGGTATATCGGGATCGAAGCGTACGGGCTGATAGGACTGTTTACGCTCATACAGTCGTGGTTGGTATTGCTTGACGTCGGGCTCACTCCGACCCTCAGCCGTGAGATGGCCCGGTTCGAAGCCGGAGTTCATACGGTACAGTCAATTAGCAATTTGCTTAAATCGATCGAGCGTGTTTATTTGGTGGTTGCAGCGGTACTCGCCACAACGATAATCACTGTGTCACCGTGGATAGCCAAGAACTGGATACGTGCTGACAATCTCGACACGGCTACAATCAGGCACGCTTTGGCAATCACAGGATTTGTTGTCGCGCTGCGATGGCTGACCGGACTTTATCGCGGCGCATTGATAGGCCTGCAACATCAAGTATGGCTAAGTTTCTGCGGGGCATTATTCTCAACGCTGCGAGGTCTTGGAGCGATCGGAGTACTAATCTGGATCTCGCCAACCATAACCGCCTTTTTTGTCTACCAAGGTGTCCTGGCCGCCGTCGAAGCAATCGTTTTAGCAGTACACATCAGGCGTGTGCTTCCAACGCCGCCTGCGGTCGCCCAATTTAGCTGGATGGAATTGCGGAAGGTATCAAACTTCGCGGCTGGCATGGCCACAATAACGCTGTTGTCAATTTTACTTATGCAAGTGGACAAACTTGTCCTGTCAAGAATGCTGACGCTCAAAGATTTTGGTTATTATGCACTCGCGAGTGCGGTGGCCGGTTCCCTCAGCCTGATCATAGGGCCAATAAACAACGCCATCTACCCGCGGCTCACGGAATTTGTTGCTAGGCGCGAAGACGATTCCCTCTCCCGCGCGTACCACAGATTTGCGCAAATGCTCACATTGACGCTCGTTCCCGCCGCCGTCGTGCTTAGTCTTTTCTCAACCGATGCAATGCTTCTGTGGACGCGCGACCCAATCACGACAGCACGTATAGCGCCGCTCATAAGCGTATTGGTGATAGGCGTCACCCTAAATGGCCTAATGCATACTCCATACATGTTGCAGCTAGCGCATGGCTGGACGCGATTTATGATAGTCGTCAATGCCGGAGCAGTTTTGCTGGTGGTCCCTGCCATTTATTTTGGAGTTCACATGTATGGAGCTGTTGCCGCGGCATACATCTGGACAATACTTAACGCGAGCTACATCGTGTTTGCTGTACCGGCAATGCACCGCGTACTTCTTCCTCTGGAAATAAGAAAGTGGTATATCCAAGACAGCATTATCCCGAGCGCATCGGCACTTGGTGCCGCACTTATCATTCGATTGATAGCTCCAGCGGCGCAAATCGACAAACCGATGGTGTCGGTTGCGATACTCGCAAGCGCGGGTGTCGCGGCACTGTCGGCGGCATCGTTGGTGTCGCCGCTGGCAAGGGATCTGTTCGGCCGATACGTCCGGATCAGACGAGATTGCCTGTGATCGAGTTCATATTTTTCGTCCGTCGTTCGAGATTGGCTGCGAAAGCCGCAAAATCAGCGCTTCCGCCATCTGCATTCAGCGCATCAAGAGCTTTGGAGGGTAGGCTGACCCAGCCGGCGCGACTCGCTTTCAGCGCAGTACGTTCCCACCGCGCCAATAGCCAATTGATGCTATAACCGATTAGCGGATGATTGTCAGGCGGGTAACGCTCGGATATTTTGCGCAAAATCCCTGCGAACGTAACTCTCGAGGGTAGGGGTTGCTCTTGATCATTTGCCGGTCGTCTCGGGCCGCTCATATCGCCCAGCTGTTTGACGTCAAATATTCCATAGTAATAATTCTCAACCAGCGCTATTAAATGGACCTTCGCATCGGCAGGGATCTGCATCTTGACGATCGTATCAATCGTCGCAATCAACGCCTCATACAAATGCGCAAGTCGTTCTTGGGATATCCCCCCTTTAGACGTATATGACTGCGCATGGATGATGAATGCCCCGCCATAACAATCGAGCACCAGAAACGGCGACGAACCTGCCGCCATGGTCATATAAAGTAAATCATTGCCCGAGTTCTCATACAGACCCACAACGTCACGCATTTCCCGGCGAAATAAAACTCCTGTTTGAGTGAAATGCGAACGATACATCTTGGTCGCGATTTCACGCGTTGGCGCATACACCCCGGGTGCCCAGTCCGCATTCCGTAGCTGAAGCTTGTTATTCGTGAGATCAATTGTAATTGTTTTTGCGCAAGCAAATCTTGCGGTCGGACTCGTTTGAAACCCGCTCATCGCATTTTTGTAAAATCCTGGCAGCAAGAAATCATCATCATTTAATATTGAATAGAATTCAGTGGTCACTGCCGCCGTGGCGCGCATCATATTCTTCACGGCCCCGATATTAGTCGGGTTTTTTATGTACGATACGCGCTTATCGCGGCGAATAAGCGCGGCAACAACGCTTTCGGTTTCATCTCCAGAGGCGTTGTCGAACACACAAACCCGCAGAGAAGTAAAAGACTGAGCAAGCGCGCTCTCAATTGCACGCGTCAACAAATCAGGACGCCGGAAAGTGGGAATAACGGTGGTAATCAATGGATCCATGTTGCGCCTGGTCGACTGGTTAGGGAGGTGCTCGAGATTTAGTGTACTGAGGATCACCCAGACGGTGTCCTTCAATTCCGAACTTACATCTTTCGAACCGGTCGCGAACCGATAATTTCCAACTGATTCGAGATCGCCGCGGCCTCTTTAAGGGTGATTTTATCTGATTCTCAAGAATTAAATTAAATACATTCTGGACGATAAACACACAGTACGAAAACATCTGGAATCTATAGAATCGCATCATGTTAGTTTGCAATGCGCGGGTCCTCAACAATCAACTGACCGGTGTGCCACGGTACCTTCGGGAACTGATATCGCGATTCGGTGACAAGGTAGAGTTAATAGGACCTCGCCGCCCCCGCGAGGGAATCAATGGACATCTGTGGGAGCAGACCGTTCTTCCTTTGTTGGTGGGCAAGCGGGTCCTGTGGAGTCCCGCCACTACGGGTCCACTCGTCGCTCGCCGGCAAGTCGTTACGATTCACGATATGGTTCCTTTTGACCATCCGGAATGGCTGAACTCGCGCTTTGCCGACTGGTATCGCTTTCTCACGCCGCGCCTGGTTCGCCGGGTTCAGAGTATCTTGGTTGTTTCGGAATTTACCAAACGCCGACTAATTCACCACTGCCCTGCGGCCGAGCCTAAAATTAACGTTGTCTTACTGGCGGCGGACGCCCGTTTCGCTCCGCTCGACAGCGCTTCGATTCTCGCCGCACACAAGGCCCTCTCAATACCGAGTCCGCACTATCTACTGGCCCTGGGATCATTGGAACCACGGAAAAATCTGGGTCGTCTTTTGCTTGCATGGGCGCAAATGGAGGCTAAGATTCCTCAGGACGTTTGGCTTGTGATTGCCGGGGGCAAGGGAAAAAAACTAACATTTGGTGATATGTCGTTCGAAAAGCTACCGCCCAGAGTGCACTTGACCGGGCGCGTCGCCGACAACTTGCTGCCAGCTCTTTATTCCGGCGCCCTCGGCTCCGTTTACGTTTCGCTCTACGAGGGATTTGGCCTTCCTCCATTGGAAGCCATGGCCTGTGGAACGCCTGTATTGACTTCAAATGTCGCGTCCCTACCGGAGGTAGTCGGCGATGCCGCAATTACGGTCGATCCGTTGAACGTTGACGCAATTGGGGACGCTATTTTCAGAATTGTCGAGGATTCCACTCTGAGGGCGACGCTTCGTTCCGCAGGACTCGCTCAGGCGGGTCGCTTTAACTGGGACGAGACAGCGCGCGCGACGTGGAAGGTGTTGCACGAAGCGGAAGGTTAAACATATGCACTTTAAGCAACTCATAAAAAACGTTTTGCCAGCTACGGTATTCCACATTCTTAGAGACGCACCTTCAAGGCTGAAGGGCTTGTTTGTGCGGCCACCTATGGGCCGCGGACCGATTCCACCATTGCACCTAATGTTTGATGGACCGCGCGACTTCGAACTATTTTTGCGAATGGGTGAGGAAACGCTCGGATTTTACAAGAAGACAGTTGGCATGACGCCGGGCGACTCGGTGCTCGACATCGGATGCGGGATTGGACGAAGGACGGTTCCGCTGTTGGGTTTTCTTAAAGAAGATGCGCTCTATGTGGGGATGGAGATCGATCGACGTGGCGTTGATTGGCTGTGCCGCAATATCACGCCAAACAATCCGCGGTTCGTTTTTATTCATCAGGATATATATAACAAGTTCTACAATCCTCACGGTGCATTGGTTGCCAGCAAGTTAGTGCTCCCATTTCCCGATGCGTCTTTCGATTTAGTAGCCCTTTGGTCTGTATTCACACATATGTATCCGAAGGATATCGCTCATTACTTGGCCGAAATCTCCAGGGTGCTCAAACCGGGAGGTAAAGTAGTCGCGTCATATTACCTTTACAACGACGAAATTTTGCGGCGCCTGAACTCTGACGGGCAAAGCTATTTTGCATTTGAACTCCCTGATTGCCGAACCTCAAATCCAAACAATCCTGAGGATGCAATCGCAGTAAAGGACGCATGGCTAAGCGATATCTACCGCAACAAAGGACTTCAGCCCTTGCCAATAATGTACGGCGGTTGGTCCGGACATACCCAACCCGCTGACTTGGCCATGACGAACTTGCAGGATATCGTCATTGCCGCCAAGACCTGAAAACCGTATATCGATCAATCATGCGCCCCGCGAGAGCGCGCGCGCCAATCAAGGCTGAACGCTATGAATCGCCAGTAGCGCGATTGCCAGGTTATAAATGATGGTGGTTACTGAGGTCCACAATGGGAGCGCAGCCACCCTTTCGGTATCGAGCGGCACCACGATCGTATCGCCTGGACGTACCTGGATCGCCTGCGAGCGCCTAAACCATCCCGACCGGCTCCCGGTCAGAACATCGCCATTGGCCCGCACAATATAAATGCGCTTGCGGTCGGCCTTCTGCGTGGTTCCGCCACTCATGGCGATGTAGTCGTCTCTGGATAGCCCAGCCCTATAGATATGCGATGTGGGGCCTTGCACCTCGCCGAGTATCGTAACTTCTTGAGTTCTTTTCGGTATCAGCAGCTGATCGCCGTTCCGCAACAGAACGTCGCCGGGGCCCCCGGGACGACCATTGATTACTTTGTCCACATCGACTACCAACCGGCCGACAGGCTTGGTATTACGAAGCTGTTGAATCAATTGTTGGCCGATTGCAAGTGCCTGCCCCGCACCCGCTCCGCCGCCGCCACCTCCATTCGTAACAGCGCTGGTGCTCACGGCCTCGAGCGACAGCGCCGCCAGATCACTTTGCAGGCGATTGCTTAACAGCTCCAATTGGTCTTTTTCCCGCGTCTTGAGTTCTTCGCGAATAAACACTGCGCCCTCGTCGAAGGCAAGATCTGTGAATCCGCCCGCGCGTCGCAGCACTGATGAAAGCGTTTCACCGTGATGAATAGGGTACCGACCGGGATGTCGAAGTTCGCCATTCAGCACGATGGTGCCGGGTACGTCCCATTGCGAAGTCTTCTTGATGACCAAGATATCGTAGGGTTTCAGCTCCAGATCAGCACCGGGCTCGTTATGACGAATCGCCGCAAGATTTACCTCTAACAGCGTGGTCTGCCTTTCCTCACCATTAACAACTTCATAGCGAGTCAGTTCGGCCTCACCCGTGTATGCGGAATCCTCGAGACTGCCCCCCGCGCGGATCAGGTCGCTGACGTGCATGGATGGCTCGAGAGGGTACAGGCCCGGTGCTCTAACCTCACCAAGAATGGCAGTCACATGAGCTGGCGATGTCGCGGATGCCTGCAGCTTGAGATCGTCAGTGATCGGCGCCACCGTTCGCGCTCGGTTGGCGGTCAGGTCGAATACAATAATCCTGTCGCGCGGGCGCAATTCGGGATCGGCTGCGGACCCGCGCGCAGTGAGCGCACGCTCGAGATCAGCAGATATTACTTCGATCTTTTCTTCCGGCGGAACAACGCGGCGAATGACGACGTAGTGACGATCCGCGTTCGGCCGCAGTTCATCAAAGCTCGTCAGAACATCACTGAGCCTCAACCCTGCTCGATATTGAAAGGCGCCCGGACGGAAGACGAAACCGGACAACTCAACGGAATTTTCGAGGGTGGGCCTGATCGCCGGCACACGAAGCTTGTCGCCATTCGAGATTTCCGTATCGCGACCGGCGCTTGAATTCAAATTGATATTGCGCATCTCTCGCAACCGCGAAGATTCAATGCGCTGCAGTTGTGCGAGTCCCGCATCGGCATCGGGTGAGAGGCCACCGGCAATCTCGACCAGTTGTTGTGCCGTTTTCTCTTTCTTGAGTTCATAGATGGCGGGCCGTCGAACCGCGCCATACACCGTTGCAGTGGTTCCTATGGGTGGAATAAAGATGACATCGCCCGGCATCAGCTGACGATCGCCGCTGGTATCGCCGTGCAACAGCAAATCGTAAAGGTCGAGCACCGACACCAGCTGGCCGTTTCGCTTCAGCTCGATGTTGCGCAGCGAACCGACCGTTTTGACGCCGCCGCTGACAAACAGCGCGTTGGTCATCGTGGACAGTCCGCTTACCGTGTACGAACCTGGCTTCTCTGCTTCGCCCAGAACAAAGACCCGAATTGAACGCAAATCGCCCATGGTCACGCTGACTTGAGTGCCAATCAGCTGTTGGGCCACGCGATGTTCAAGCGTCGCGCGCGCCGCGTCAAATCCCATTCCGCTCACCGAGATTGGGCCGAGCTTGGGAAACTTGATCTGACCGTCGCGACCAACCGTCAATGAATAAGACGCTGTTTCGTTGCCATAAAGTTGAATATTGAACGTGTCGCCCGGTCCCACGATGTAGTCAATTGGAACTTGAATGTCCTTCACCGGTGCAAACGTGCTCGGGACACCCTGGAACAAGTCGTAGCCAAAAGGCTTGGCGCCTTCATCGTCCAGTGGCTCGAGCCTCAATAACGTCAGTTTGACGGTGTAGTCCCGTAAGTCAGGGTCAGCGCTTAAGCGCCTGGTGGCTTCGTCGGCTGTGAGACCGGCCAACGGTATGGAGGGAAGACCGGGAATCTCCAGTACACCGAAGCGATTCAGCTTGTACGGATTGCCCTTGAGGATTCGTTCTCTGACCATAGCGGACCGATTTACATCTTCTTCCGTTTTCGTTCGCTGCTCAATGCGCAGGCGGCCGTAATCGCTGGCCGGGGGGCTCTTGTTGGCAGCGGAATCGGCGGCGTTAGCCGCGGCTCCGGCGGTTAAGTTGGCATTGGGGGTAACGGATCCCCCTGTCTGATTGCTTGGGTTGTGGACTATTAGATTGCCGTCCTTGTCGAGTTCTATCGGAGTCAAATCGATCAGAACAGTGTCGTCCGCACGCAGTTCCGGGTCTTCGTCCGACTTGCGCAGCGTGCGTCCATCCTTTGTTTTATCGTTAGTTTCTTCCTGTTGCCGCTGACCGGTGCGGTCGTTCTTCTTCTGCACGGTCTCGGGCGAGTCTAGCTGTGAATCGCTTTTCTTGCTTGTCGCATCCCCCTTGCCGCCGAGCAGGCTTTGCATCAGCGCGTCCTGCTGATCCTGGGGCAGACTCTTGAAGATGTTCAATTGGTCTTGGGTGGGAGCGGTGGGAGTCTGTGCCACAACGACTGCCCCAATCAATGTCAACGCGATCGCGGCGCTCAGAAATTTGGTCAGCTTCCTGCAAGCCGCGAAAAACACAACTCTCATTTCTTGAAAGACCCTTTGGAACTTATAAATTTCAGGCCAACCCCGCCGCGAAATTGTATACTAAACGACCATCCCGCGATCCTATCGTTGCGTCGGGGTCCTGCGACTCCGCGCCATGGTTGCGCCGGATTGTCAGCGATCGTAGTTCTGACGCAGCCAAGCCGCGTAGTCTCGGCCCAACAAATCCTGCCACCATTGCACCTGCTGCAAATACCAGTCCACCGTGGACCGCAGCCCGCTTTCAAGGTTCCGCGCCGGTGCATAGCCTAAGTCTTGAGATGCCTTCGAATAGTCGATGGCGTACCGCCGGTCGTGCCCGGGCCGGTCGCGTACGTGGGTAATCAATTGGACAGCTTTTGTTCCATTAAAAGCGGGCGAGGACGGAAATGCGGCCCGATACTCTGGATGTGTATTCAGCCTCGCATCGAGCAGGTCGCACAGGCTCCGTACGATGTGAATATTGGTCGTCTCGCTATTGCCGCCGATGTTGTACACGGCACCGGGCTTGCCTTTGGTGAGCGCCAAATTGATCGCCGCACAGTGATCCTCGACGTGAAGCCAGTCCCGAATCTGCAGACCGTCACCATAGACCGGCAGCGCCTTGCCAAGCAGGATGTTGACGATGGTCAGCGGAATCAATTTCTCGGGAAAATGATAGGGCCCATAGTTGTTGGAGCAATTGGTGACCGTCGTACTGAGCCCGTAGGTCTCATGATAAGCGCGCACCAGATGGTCGGATGCGGCCTTGCTTGCCGAGTAGGGTGAGTTGGGTGCGTAGGGGCTGTCTTCGTGAAAGGGCGCATCATCGGGACCCAGCGACCCGTAGACCTCGTCGGTGGAGACATGGTGAAAGCGGTGCTCCGGCACGATCCTCTCGTCAATCCACAGTGCCTTGGCAGCCTTGAGCAGTGAATGCGTGCCGACCACATTGGTTCTGATGAAATCGTCGGGACCTAAGATGGATCGATCGACGTGAGATTCCGCGGCAAAGTGCACCAGGGTGTCGATCTGGTGCTGAGCGAGCAACCCGCGCACTTTATCCTCGTCGCAAATATCGCCTCGGATGAACAAATAGCGCGGGTTGTTTGCGATGTCCGAAAGACTATCAAGATTGCCCGCATAGGTAAGAGCGTCGAAGACCACCACCCTGCCCTCGCGGGTATTGGCCAACCAGTGGTGCACGAAGTTCGAGCCGATGAAACCCGCACCTCCCGTAATGAACAGGTTACGCGGCTCGAAGCTCATCTAACATCATCCTCAAATTGTGCCGCCAATGAATCGCGGGCAGCTTGAGCAGCGACCGCGTCGCCGCACTATCCAAAACGCTGAACGCCGGTCGCTGCGCCTTCGTGGGGTACTCGCTGCTGTAAATAGGCAATACCGGTATCGCGCGGGAAAGAAGGCCTCGCGCGAGCGCCTCATCCTGAATCGCCACCGCGAAGTCGTACCAACTTGCCACACCCAAATCGGTCCAGTGATAAATTCCGGGCGCCGCCTTCGCGTCGATCAGACCCCAAATGGCCGCGGCAGTGCTTGCCGCCCAAGTCGGCGCACCGATCTGGTCGCAGACGACGTTTATTTGCTCCTTTTCACGCATCAGACGCAGCATCGTCAAGACAAAGTTCTTCCCTTCGGCGGCGTATATCCAAGATGTGCGCAACACGATTCCCGTACCACCCGCAACCACATGACGCTCGCCACCGAGTTTGCTGACCCCGTAGACGCTCAAAGGGTTGGTCTGATCGGATGGCTTGTAGGCGCGTTTAGATCCACCATCGAACACAAAATCCGTGGACAGGTGCAGCAACTTGGACCGTGCGGTGGCCGCTGTTCGAACCAACGAAGCCACGGCCGTGTCGTTGACGGCAATCGCCTTCGCAGCTTCGTCTTCGGCGAGATCGACGGCCGTATACGCCGCCGCGTTGACGATCCAATCTGCCTTAAGCTTCGCCAGCGCACTTGTGAGAGCGTCTTCGTCAAGGATATCGAGTTCGGCGTGAGTTCGGCTCGCGACCTCATGTTGCACAGGAGTTGCCTCAGCGACCGCCTTCGCGATCTGGCCGCCGCCCAGCACCAACACTCTCATGGAAACTTCTCGATCTCAGCGAAACTCTTACCCTGAGTGTCCTTGGCCGATAGTTTTGGTTGAACGTCGCGCGGAATTGGCCACTCGATGTTCGCTGTCTTGTCGTCCCACGCCAACGTCCGCTCGTGAGATGGACTGTAAATATCGGTGCATTTGTACAAAAAATCTGCTGACGCCGAAGTGACCAGCATCCCATGCGCAAGACCCGGCGGCACCCATAGCATTTTGTGATTCTTATCGGACAATTCGGTCCCCCACCATTTCCCGAAGGACGGCGAACTGCGCCGCAAATCGACCATGGCGTCAAAGACGGCGCCCGAGGTGACCCGCACCAGTTTTCCTTGCGTGTGCTCGAACTGCATGTGCATGCCGCGCAGAGTCCATTGCGTCGACCTGCTGTGGTTGTCCTGAACAAAATTCGCATCGATGCCGGCTGCATGAAACTTTTCTGCCTGCCAGCTCTCCATAAAAAAACCGCGATCATCGCCAAAAACTTGCGGTTCGATGAGAACCACACCCTCGATGGGAGTCTTGAGAAACTTCACGGCCGGTGCTCATCGCGCAGAATGCGTAACAAGTATTCTCCGTATCCGCTTTTTTGCAGGGGTAAAGCCAGTTCCTTGAGCTGAACTGCGTCAATGAATCCCATACGCCAGGCAACCTCTTCCACGCAAGCCACTTTCAGGCCTTGTCGCTCTTCGATGATCCGCACGAACACGCCGGCATCAAGCAACGAATTGTGCGTGCCCGTATCGAGCCACGCCGTACCCCGTCCTAAGCGCTCGACGTTCAAATTCCCTTCGCGCAGGTAGGCGCGGTTCAAATCAGTGATTTCCAGTTCTCCGCGAGGCGAAGGCTTGATGGACCGCGCCAATTGGGAGGCCCGGTCATCGTAGAAATAAACGCCTGTGACGGCATAGTTGGACGGCGGATTTGCCGGCTTCTCCAATAAATCGACCACCTTGCCTTGTGCATCGAATTGCACCACACCATAACGCTCCGGATCATGGACGTAGTAGCCGAAGACCGTGGCACCCTTGACCCGACCTGAGGCTGACAACAGCAGCTCCGATAGGTTCGCTCCATAGAAAATATTATCGCCGAGAATCAGAGCGGATGGCGCGCCGGCAAGGAACGGCTCGGCGATGATCAACGCCTGCGCGATGCCATTGGGCTCCGCCTGTACTGCGTAGGCGAATTGCACGCCCCATTTCTCACCGCCGCCCAGCAGGTCGCGAAAGGCCACCTGGTCGCGGGGGGTCGTGATGATCAAAAACTCCCGAATTCCCGCCGACATCAGCGTCGCCAGCGGATAGTAAATCATCGGTTTGTCGTAGACCGGCAGCAACTGCTTGGACAACGACATCGTGATGGGATGAAGCCGGGTGCCGGCGCCGCCGGCCAAAATGATGCCTTTCCTGTTCTTGGTCAAGAACTCATCCTATGAATTTGTCGCAATCTTAAGGCGACTTTATCGATGCGTCGCCACGTAATTAATCAACGCGGCGATGCCCGCGGCACCGGTCCCTTGCGGGGCCTTGGCTCCCGTCATGTCGATCCCCACCGCCAATTTCTTGCCCAATTCCACGCCGAATTGGTCGAAGGAGTTGATGCCCCAAATCGTGCCCTGTACGAATACGCTGTGCTCGTACAAAGCCAGAATACCGCCCAGGGAGCGAGCAGTGGTCTGTGGATACATGAGCAGGGAACTCGGGCGATTGCCTTCGTGCACACGATGGATGGCGATGCGATCGATCTCCGCCGCAGCGACCCCGGCTTTGCGCATATCCGCCTCGACTTCCGGCAGGGTATAGCCGTAGGCAAACGCCTGCGACTGCGCAAAGCAGTTCTTCAAAGCCAAATCCTGCCCCTCCGTGCCTCCCCAGGAACCACGCAGCGGCGCGATAAAATCGAGCGCCTGGGTCAACGTGCCCTGGTGCAGCATCTGAAAGAACGAATGCTGGGCGTTCGAGCCCGGTTCGCCCCACACGATGGGCGCGGTAGAGAAATTCACGTGCAGCCCCTCCAAGGATACCGACTTGCCGTTGCTTTCCATTTCGAGCTGCTGCAGGTATGCGGGCAGGCGCGCGAGGCGTTGATCGTACGGCAGCACCGCGAGCGTGGGCAGATTCAGGAAAGTTCGATTCCACACGCCGAGCACGCCCATCAGGACCGGCAAATTTTTCTCGAACGGCGCGGTCGTAAAATGTTTATCGATGTCGCTCGCGCCCTGGAGAAACTCTTCGAAGCGTTCGCTGCCGATGACGATCTCGGCAATGAGGCCGATGGCGGACCAAACCGAATAACGACCCCCGACCCAATCCCACATCGTGAAGCGATGGTCCGGCGCGATGCCAAACTTGTCCATGGCCTCTGCATTGGTCGAGACGGCGACGAAGTGATTGCCGGGGGCCTTCTCCCCCAATGCGCCGACGATCCAAGCGCGCGCGGCATTGGCGTTGGTCTGTGTCTCCTGCGTCACAAAGGTCTTGGAGCACACGATCACCAGCGTCTCCGCCGGATCGAGCGTGCGCGTCAGGTCCTCGAGCTGCGTGCGATCCACGTTGGATACGAAGTGCGGCGTGATGTCGCCGCTCCATTCCGCGCGCAGCGCATCGCATACCAACAGGGGCCCTAGGTCCGAGCCGCCAATACCGATATTGACGACATGCCTGAACTTCTTGCCGGTGATCCCGAGTTTTCTGCCACTGCGCACCGCCGCGACATAGTTCTCCAGCTTTTGGCGCGAGGCCTTGACCTCGGCTTGAATGGCCGGCGACCCGGCGAAATCCGACCGCAGCGCCGTGTGCAGCACCGCGCGCTTCTCGGTGGTGTTGATGGGATCGCCGCGGAACATGGCGACGATGCGGTCGGACAGACCAACCGCCCGCGCCAAATCCAACAGCAGCGACAGGCTCTGCTGCGTAATGCGCTGGCGCGAGATATCGAGCAGCCACGTGTCGTGCTCAACGTGGCACTGCTGCCAACGCTTGGCATCCGTGCCGGCCAGATCGCGCAGATGCACCTTGACCATTTCTTTGGCATGCGCTGCCACTGCCGCCCATGCCGGCAACGAGGAATTAAGTTCGCTCATGACTGGTACTTACTCATAAAGATTGCGGGTGATAGTAGGCAAGATACCACTCGACGAAATGCTTCACACCCGTTTCCAGGTCGGTCGAGGGCCGATAGCCGACCTCGTGCGCCAGGGTTTCCACGTCGGCCCACGTGTCGGCCAGATCCCCCAGCTGCATCGGCAACAGATTTTTCAGGGCCTTTTTGCCCAAACGTTGCTCGAGCACGTCGATATATCGCAGCAGTGGGACAGGCGTCTGATTGCCGATGTTGTAGATTCGAAACGGTGCATTGCTGGTGCTGGGGTTCGGATGATCGGAATCCCAATTCGGATCCGGCCTCGCCACATGGTCCACGGCCGCGACCACACCTTTGACGATGTCATCCACATAGGTGAAGTCGCGCCGGTGGTCGCCGCCGTTGTACACATCGATGGCCTGGCCCGCGAGGATATTCTTGGTAAAAAGGAACAGCGCCATATCAGGCCGGCCCCAGGGCCCGTACACGGTGAAGAATCTCAGGCCCGTGGTCGGTAGTGTGTACAAGGACGAGTAGCTGTGAGCCATCAATTCATTCGATCGCTTGGTGGCGGCGTACAAGGTCAGTGGGTGATCGACGCCTTGGCTCTCGGCAAATGGCATCCGCGTGTTCGCGCCGTACACCGAGCTGGTGGACGCATAGACCAGATGCTCGACCTGCGTGTGGCGGCATCCTTCGATGACCTCCAGGAAACCGACGATGTTGCTGTGGACGTAGGCGTGCGGGTTCTCGAGTGAATAGCGCACGCCCGCCTGCGCCGCCAAGTGCACCACGCGCTGAAATCCTTCTGCACGGAACAGCGCCTGCATGGTCCTACGATCCGCCAGATCCGCTTTTATGAACCGAAACCGCTCGAAACCTCGCAGGATTTCGAGACGCGCCTCCTTCAAAGCGGGATCGTAATAGCTATTGAGATTATCGAGGCCGACCACCTCGTCGCCGCGTTCGAGCAACAGCTTCGCCGTGTGAAAGCCGATAAAACCGGCGGCGCCGGTCACGAGCAGCTTCACAGCGCTCGCCACACCGTTTTGCCGGAGGATGCCTTGTCGAGCAGCGCCAGGATGTGTTCGTGGGCCGCGGTCTCTTCTTCGGTGGCCTGGATCACGACAATACGCATGTCCGTGGCCGCCCGCGTCGGCGCCGCTTGCCGCGCCCGGCTGCGAATCGTGTCGGACTCGGCGCTCAAAGTGAGGCTGCCCTGCCCACCCGTCATCGCCAAATACACTTCCGCCAGGATGCGCGCATCGAGCAACGCGCCGTGATACTCGCGGTGCGAATTGTCGACCGAATAGCGCTTGCACAGCGCATCCAAGCTGTTGCGCTGCCCGGGATGCATTTGCCGGGCAAGCGCCAAGGTGTCGAGAACGCGGCATAGCTCGGAAACTGAGCGCGGGAAGGCGATACGCGCCAGCTCTGCGTTCAAAAATGCCACGTCGAACGGCGCATTGTGGATGATCAGTTCGGCGTCGCGGATGAACTCCAGGAATTCGACATGCACGTGCGAGAAGCTCGGTTCCTTCGCGAGCCGCTCGCGCGTAAGACCATGCACCTGAACCGCGCCCTCGTCGATGTCCCGCTCGGGGTTCAAATATTGGTGGAAGCGTCGGCCCGTCAGACGCCGGTTAAAAAGCTCCACGCAACCGATTTCGATGATGCGGTGCTCTTGCTCGACTTCGAGGCCCGTGGTTTCCGTATCGAGAACGACTTGGCGCATTTTAAAAGCTACCGCACTGCCAACATGCGATCGATTGCCTCGTTGGCCAGCCGATCGACGTATTCATTGCCATCATGTCCCGAATGCCCCTTCACCCAAATCCATTGAATATCCTGAGTCGCGGCGGCCGCATCCAATAGTTGCCACAGGTCTTGATTCTTTACCGGTTCGCGCGCCGCCGTGCGCCAGCCACGCGCCTTCCAATTCGGCAGCCACTCGGTGATGCCTTGCAGCACATACTTCGAGTCGGTGTACAGCTTCACCGCACAGCGCCGTTTCAGGGCACCGATACCGCCGATGGCCGCGCTGAGCTCCATCCGATTATTGGTTGTCGCGGCCTCGTACCCCGAAACTTCCTTGCGCTCATTGCCAAAGATCAGCAGTGCCGCCCAGCCTCCGGGCCCCGGATTGCCACGGCACGCGCCGTCGGTGTAAATCTCAACGTCGGTCATGGGCCAACTTTGTTGGTTGGTTCCGCGGCACCGACCAATACCCGCTGGCGTACCCGCCGCCGCGGCCGTACCAAGGTCAAGGTTGACACGCGCTTGCGCGCCTTGAGCAGGTACGCGCCCGCCGTCAGCGCCCGCCTCGGATGCACTTCGCTCAGCCCCCCTTTCAGGGGTAGGAAACCCAGATAGCCGTGAACGCTGTCGACATCGAATCCCAGCAGCGCCACCCAATCGCGCAGTCGTCGCTCGGAGAGCATGCGCTGGGTGTGCGGTGGAAAGGCCGGCCGGCCGAAGTAGCGGCCGAACAGGCGCCGGGCGCCCCAACCGCTGTAGGGGTTGAAGCCGCAAATCATGAGACATCCCTCGCCGGTGAGCACTCGCTCAGCTTCGCGCAGCACTGCATAGGGGTCTTCGACCAATTCGAGTGTATGAGGCAACAAAATCGCGTCGATGGAATCGGATCTGAACGGCAGCGAGTCGTGCGGTGCGCAAAGCGTGACGCCGGGGGTCAGTTCGGGTGCCAGCAGCGTCGTGTGTTGGGTGCGGGCAGCGGTGAGCAAGTGGCGCGCCGGCCCCCAGGCACCCACCTGCAAGAGCTCAAAGCCAAAAACCGTGTCGAGCGCCAAGGTCGCCAGCGCGGCCTCTTCGCGCAGAACGCGCGCCCCCAAGGGGCCCTCGAACCAGTTCTCCAGTGCCGTCTCCGCCGTCGATTCCAACCCACACCTCTTCTTGAAAACACTAGCGAAGTTCTAATGTTACAGGTTAAATACGCCGCAAAATGTCAATCCAAGCAACGCATCTTAACGTGCGCCCCGTGCGCGCATTATCCGACAACTACATCTGGCTCATCGAGTCTCCAACCGCGCCCGACCAGGTGGTCGCCGTGGACCCCGGCGAGGCGGAACCGGTGATCGCCGACCTTAAGCGCCGAAACCTGAAGCTCGCCGCCATTCTACTGACACATCACCACCCGGATCACATCGGAGGCGTTCCGGAGCTCAAGCGCCTGGGCAAAGTACCCGTGATCGGACCTGACGATGACCGTATTGCCTCAAAGACGCGCACGGTTCAGGGAGGTGAACGCTGCGAATTGCCGGAGTTGGGACTTGGATTCGAGATTTTACAGGTGCCTGGGCATACGGTGAGTCACATCGCATTTTGGGGCCATGGCGCGCTTTTTTGCGGCGATACGCTATTTAGCGCGGGTTGTGGCCGGATGTTTGAAGGTAATCCTGAGCAGATGAATGCATCGTTGAACCGCCTGCGGGACCTGCCGCCCGAGACGCACATATTTTGCGGCCACGAGTACACCGCCGCGAACCTTCGCTTTGCCCTGACGGTCGAGCCGACCAATGGCGCGGCCATTGACTATCAGGAAACCGTGAATCGGATTCGCGCCGCAGGCGAGCCCAGTCTACCGTCTACCTTACGCACAGAAATCCAGGTCAATCCCTTTTTGCGTTGCGACAAAGCCAGCGTGCGGTCGGCCGCGGAAACTCACGCCGGCAAGCCCTTGCCTAACCCACACGAGGTATTTGGAGTGTTGCGCGCTTGGAAGGACCAATTCCGGTAACGGAAATACACATGGCACCCATCAAGCGACATCATTCATTCTGCTGCATCGCGTTGTTGCTTTGCGCCTGCGCTCACCAGCCGGCAGCGCAGCCGAAGCGCGAACCGGTGGTGCTGACGGAACCGCCGGCGGCGGAAACACCGATCACGCCCGCCGACAGCGCTTCGGTATCGGTGGCGCCCTCCATCGCGATGCCGCGCGAATGGCAACATCACAACGGCGAGGACTACGACGATTTATTCGACCGCATGCGCGCCGGCTTCGCCTTTGATGAAGTTCAGGAGCCGGCGATTGACGTGCAACTCGCCTGGTTTGAGCACAATCCCGACTACCTCGAACGGGTATTTCAGCGCGGCCAGCGCTACATGTACCACATCATTACCGAGGTCGAGGCGCGCGGCATGCCGTTGGAGTTTGCCCTGTTGCCGGTGGTCGAGAGCGCCTACGAACCTTTCGCCTACTCGCGCAGCCGCGCCGCAGGTTTGTGGCAGTTCATCCCGGACACGGGCGCGCGCTTTGGGTTGAAAAGGGATTGGTGGTACGACGGCCGCCGCGACGTGGTCGAATCGACGCGCGCGGCGCTCGACTACCTGCAAGCGCTGCATGATCAATTCGACGGCGACTGGCTGCTCGCCATTGCCGCCTACAATGTTGGTGAAAACACCGTGCAGCGTGAATTGGATTTCAACCGCGCCAACGGTAAGCCGACCGACTTCTGGCATTTGCGGCTGCCCGCAGAGACTCGCGCCTACGTGCCGAAGCTGCTCGCCCTGAAGCGTTTGATGGCGGAGCCCGAGCGCTATGGGCTCGAATTTGCCGCGATACCGAACGAACCTTACTTCGCGGTGATTGATACGGATTCGCAAATCGACTTGAAGATCGCCGCGCAACTCGCGAGCACCAGCTACGATGAACTGGTGGCGCTCAATCCGGGCTACAACCGCTGGGCGACGGATCCTGACGGCCCGCATCGCATGTTGGTCCCCATCGACAATGCCGACGGCTTTGATACGGCCTTGAAAACCTTGGGTCCCGATGATCGCGTACGCTTCGCCAGCCACGAAGTGACGCGCAAGGAAACCCTCGCGATGATCGCCAAGCAATACGGCACCTCAATCGCCGTCATCACCAAGATCAACGACCTGAAAGGCGGCAAAGTAACGCCCGGCGAGACCTTGAAGATTCCTGAGATCAGCGGCGAGTTGCCCGACAAAGTATTGCTCGCCGCCGCCCGCGTCGATCGGCCTGAGACAGATGTCGGCGGTCGCCGGCAGCGCCAGATCGTTTATCGAGTCCGTTCTGGGGAGACGTTGAGTTCCATCGCCCGCCGACACGGCATGCCGGTGACCACGCTCGCGCGGCTGAACAATATGGGGGCCGGAGACACGTTGGTAAAAGGCCAGCGACTGGTGATCAAGGCGAGCGCCCGCCGCTTCCGCGATGAGGGTGTGGTGTCGGGACGCCGCGTGCTCTATACGGTTCGCAGCGGCGATACGGTTTACAGCATCTCGCGCCAATTTCAGGTGCCGGTCCCTCAACTGAAGACTTGGAACGGGCTGAACGAGCATCATCAAATAAAAGCCGGACAACGACTCGTAATGTATGTAGATTCGAGCCGGCAGCAGGGGTAGAAAAACTTATGGGGTTTCTGAGCGGCAAGCGCGCGTTGATCGTGGGCCTGGCCACGGATCGTTCCATTGCGTGGGGCATTGCGCAGGCCATGCATCGCGAGGGCGCGGAACTCGCCTTTGCTCATATCGAGCGCATGACCGATCGGGTTGTGCCGTTGGCCAAACAATTGGGATCCGACATCACCTTCGTCATGGACGTGGGCGGCGATGCGGACATCGACAAGGGCTTTGCATTTCTTAAGACGCGCTGGCCCTGCTTCGATATTTTGGTCCATGCCGTCGCCTTTGCCTCGCGAGAAGCGCTCACGGGCGATTTCTTGAGCGCAACCTCGCGCGAGGCCTTCAAGGTCGCCCACGATATCTCCAGCTACAGCCTGACCGCCTTGGCGCGCGCCGCGCTGCCCTTCATGCAGGGGCGCTCCGGTGCCATGGTTGCGCTGAGCTACTTGGGCGCGGTGCGCTCCATTCCCGGCTACAACGTCATGGGGCTGGCCAAAGCCAGTCTTGAGGCCAACGTGCGCTTCCTGGCCGCCGACTTGGGGCCCCAGGGGATTCGCGTCAACGCCATCTCAGCGGGACCCATCAAGACCCTGTCCGCAGCGGGCATCCCGGGCCTGCGCAAAATGCTCAGCCATGTGGCGGCGACCGCTCCGATCAGGCGTAATGTCACCATCGATGATGTGGGCAACGCGGCCGCGTTTCTCTGTTCGGACCTGGCCGGCGGCATCAGCGGCGAAGTGCTCTACGTCGACGGCGGCTTTCATACGGTGGGGATGAGTTTTCCATCAGACGGAGATGGGGCATGAGACTGGCCATGCAACTTGTCAACCCCGGCGCGGATCTAACGTTTGGGCAGGTTATGTTTTCAAAGAGGTGTCGCATGTTAAATCGGAGTTTGGTTGCGGTGGTCGCCGGTGTCGCGGGCCTAGGCTTGAGCGCGTGCAACACCGTTGCGGTCAGGACCGACTATGCGCGGGATATGTCGGCGTCCATTTGCCATACCTATGCGTTCGCCATGGAGCATGTTGCCAACGCCGACCAGCCCGCGGCTTACGCCAATCCCTTGAATGCCGAGCGCCTGCGCACTGCCGTTCAATACAACATGGCAGCGCGCGGCATCCAACTGGTCGATCGCGCCGCGGCCGACTGCGTGGTGGGTTATGCGATGGGCACGCGCCAGGTGTTCGACGGCTACTACGGCGGCTACTACGGCGCCGGGTGGGGCTTCGGCGGCTACCGTGGCGGCTGGGGCTTCCGCGGCGCTTGGGGTTACGACGGCCCCTGGGTGCAGAACGAAACGCGCATCTCGGTCGACCTATTCGATGCGAAGTCGCATAAACCGATCTGGCATGCCAGCGCCAGCCAGGACGTGTACGAGTTGTCCGGTCCTCGGGCTGTTGAAAAAATCGACCTGGCCACCGCGGCGATCTTCAGCAAGTTCCCTGGAGGGGCTCCTCCCGCGAAGACTTGAGGGTCAGAGCGACTTTTGCCTTGTCGCCGGCCTCTGCACGAGAAAGTAGTAGAGGCCGGCCAGCAAGGCGGCAGCGCCTAACACCAGCGCGAAGAAGCGGTGCAGGGAACCTGCCAGAAGCTCCGGGTGCTGGCCAATGGTTTCCCCCAGCCAAGCGAGCACCGAGCACCACAGCAGTGACCCGGCCAGGGTAGCCAGCGCATACCACCGAAAATCCATGCGCAGAATGCCGACCGGAATGCCGATCAAATGGCGAATCACCGGCAGGAGACGCGAGAAAAACACCCCCGCGGACTCATAGCGGGCGGCCCAACGCTCGGCCAGTTCGATCTTCGCGGGCGAAAGCAAGACATAGCGGCCAAAGCGCAGCACCAGCGGCCTTCCCAGCAAGCGCGACGCCCAATACATGGCGGCTGCGCCGATCCAAGATCCGGCCGCTCCGGCCAAGATAATTCCCAGCAGGGACATCTGACCTTGGGTGTGCGCAAGATAGGCCGCCGGCGGGATGATCACTTCGCTCGGGATCGGCACGAAGGTGCTTTCAAGCGCCATCAATCCCGCGATGAGCCAATAGCCGCCCTGGCCTATAACCGATAGATACCAATCCGAAAATTGGTGCAGTAAATCGGCCAACTAATCGATTGCCTTTGGATTCAGCGTAATTTTGGCATCGGCGCGCGCAGCGGCGGCGTAGCTCTGCGCTTCTCCGGACGCGATTTGCGCCGCATATTGACGACGCAGGTCCACGTCCGGGATCGTTGCTGCCTTCGGATCTTCGCGCACGGCACTGAAGGCCAGCACGGCCGCATCACCGTCGCCCAAGCTCAAGGTCTCGTAGATGGGTTTCTGCGCAGGCTTGGGCGCTCTGAATCCAGTCACGCGCACTTCCATGGGCACATCTTGATCGGAACGCGTGACAAATTTCGGTGCTTGCACCGCGGCCCCCAAGCTCTTCGCGACCGCGTCCCAGCTCTCGCCGGCATTCAAGCGCTTGACCGCATCCGCCGCCGCGGCCGAGGCGAGCTCGACCCCGCGCTGCCTCTTCCAGGCGTCGATGACATCGGTGCGCACCGCTTCCAAGGGCTTCTGCACGGGCAGCTTGTGGTCCGTGGCGCGCAATACGACGCCGCGCCCTTTTTCCACTTCGACAATGGAACTCAAGCGGCCGTCGAGGACGTCTTGGCTGAAGGCGGCATCAATGACCGCCGGCACCTTGCCCAGCGTCCCGCCGCCGTCGCTGCGACTGAAATTCGGCACATCCTGCACGGTCAACCCAGCCTTTTTCGCGACGACATCGATGTCCGTGGCATTTTGCAGCGCCGCGTCCGCGAGACTGTCCTGGGCATTGTTGAACAAGCGTTCGGCTTCGTTGCGCTTGTATTCGGTTTCCAGTTCCGCCTTGGCCTCTTCAAAGGTTTTTACGGCCGGCGGCTGAATGCCATCGAGCTTGAGAATGTGATAGCCAAACTGCGTTTTAACCGGCCCACGGATCTCATCGACTCTCATACCAAAGGCCGCGTCGGCAAATGGACCGACAAACACCTTGCGCTCCGACCAACCCAGATCGCCGCCTTGCGGCGCGGATCCGGGATCCTGGGAGAATTCTTTCGCCAGTTTGGAGAAATCCTCGCCCGCTTGAGCGCGCTTCAAAATGCCTTCCGCCTTGGCTTTTACCGCGGCATCTTCTTTCGGATCGTTGACCGACAGTAAGATGTGGCGCACCCGGCGCTGCTCAGCCTGCTGAAAACGCTCAGGAGTCTTGCCCTTTTGTTCTTCGTAATAGGCCTTGAGCTGCGCGTCATCGACGCTCACTTTGGCGGCCAGCTTATCCAGGCTGAGTTCGACGTAACGCAAGTTGACCGTCTCCGGCGTCATGTAGTCGGCCTTGTGGGCGTCGTAGTAGGCTTTGACGGCCGCATCATCGGGCGTGGCGCCGGCCGCATACTTTGCCGCCGATACGGTCAGCCAAGCGAGTTCGCGCTGCTGCCGGGTGAGTGCGCGAAACTCCTTCATTTCGGTCGGCGTCGCAAAGCTCGAGGCACTGAGTGCGCTGTCAAGTTGCCGCAGCTTCGCGTCGCGCCGGAACAATTCTTCGATTTCGGCCGGTGAACGGCCTTGCGCATTGAGCACCGCCAACGCGTGGGCGTAATCGAATTTACCGCCTTCCCCTTGCAGCGCCGGCACCTTCGCCATCTCAGCGAGTAATTCGGCATCGCTGACCCGGTAGCCCAAATCATCAGCTCGGGTCACCAGCGCCTCGCTCGCCACGTATTGTTCCAGTACCCGCTGTTTGATTTCGTTGCGCATGGCATCGTCGAGCGGAGCATTGCTCTGGCGCTCGATCTGCGCCAGCTGCTGCTGATAGGTTTGGCGCACCTCGTTGGGGGAGATTTCGGTGCCGTTGACCTTGGCCGCGTAGGTGGGCGCGCTCAAGGTCCAATTGATGCCCCAGAAAACGAACACCAGGGCGATGGCGCCCAGCACCACGCCGGCGACCCATCCTTTCAACTTGTCGTGAATACTTTGCAGCATGATCCCAATCCTCTTTCCTAACCTACCGCGTCACCGCAGCGCGGCCAAACGGCTCGCGCAGGTACTTTCAGGAAATGGCGGAGTGGACGGGACTCGAACCCGCGACCCCCGGCGTGACAGGCCGGTATTCTAACCAGCTGAACTACCACTCCGCTGTTGGTGGGTGCTGAGGGGATCGAACCCCCGACCCTCGCCGTGTAAAGGCGATGCTCTACCAGCTGAGCTAAGCACCCTCTGGAAGAGGCGCGGAAGTCTACGCGAGGGAATTCCGCTTGGCTAGTGACTTATCCAATCGAGCCCGCGGCACCCGACTCAGGACGACTTACCAGCCCATGGCCTCGCGTTACCAGCCCATGGCCTCACCTACCAGCCCACGGCCTCGCCGTCCTTGCGGTGATCCGACGCCGCGCGATAGATGCCGGCAACGGGCTGTTCCGCCACGGTTGCGGCCGGCGGGGCGCCCGTTGCCGCCGCCGCGGCCGATGGCAGGAACCAGATGGCCTGAAATCCTCCCATGTCCTCGCCATTCGCGGACTCAACCTTGTGTCCCATGGCCTGCAGGCGCGCGCCGACCAGGTTGTACAGATTCGATTCCAATGCCAGCGTGTTGGACGCCTGTCCGTGCGTGAAGCGCGCCGCATCGCTGGCGGCCTGAGGATTGACGCCGAGATCGATCATGTCGACCAGCACCTGCGCGTGTCCCTGCGCTTGCTGACTGCCGCCCATCAAGCCGAAGGCCATGACCGGCTGCCCGTCCTTCATAAGGAATCCCGGCAGCAGAGTGTGAAACGGCCGCTTGCCCGGGGCGATCAGATTCGGGCTCTTTGGATCCAGCGAAAAAAGCGCGCCGCGGTCATTCAGCACGAAGCCGTAGCCGGGCACGGTAATTCCGGCGCCGAAGCTGTCATAGATGCTGTAGATGAATGACACCATGTTGCCCCAACGGTCGGCGACCGCGAGATAGACGGTGCCCCCGACCGGGTCGCCGCGGCTCTCGGGAGTGCTCGCCTTTTTCGGATCGATGTGAGCGCAAAGCCCGGCGGCGTAGGACTTCGACGTCAAGCGCGCAACCGGCACGCTGGCAAAGCCTGGATCCGCATTGAAGGCGTAGAGGTCCGCGTAGGCGAGCTTCTTTGCCTCCACCAGCAAATGCCAGTACTCGGGGGAGCGCGGACCCAAGGCCGCGAGATTCATGCCGAGTTTCGGCGCGCATACTTCCAGGATGTTCATCATCTCCAGGACCGCAAATCCTTGGGTGCTCG
>Ga0209007_1000291_pt1 | contig 24464 bp, 23 predicted proteins | sample JacPinW_OM1H0_O2_FD_187961 | JGI IMG/M metagenome (GOLD analysis project Ga0209007, IMG submission 187961) | Forest soil microbial communities from Algoma, Ontario, Canada - Jack Pine, Ontario site 1_JW_OM1H0_O2 (SPAdes) (version 2) | ecosystem: Environmental > Terrestrial > Soil > Boreal... | reverse complement strand
CCCGCCGATTCCAGCGGCGCGATGGTCACCTCCATCGTGCAGGAGCACCTGCTGGGAAAAGCGGTATTCGTGGCGCACTACGGCCGCCCGAAGAAATAGCGCGGATCGAGGCCTTAAGCCGCAGCCTCGTCCTCGCATCCGTGTTCGCAGCGATCCCGCTCAATTTGCAGAGTGGCGTGCTGGATTTGAAAGCGGCGCTTAAGATCCGGGGTGAGCGAGGTCAAGAGCGCGTCTTCCGCGCTCCGGTCAGGAACGACCAGGTGCGCCGTCAAGGCTATGCTCGTGGTGGAGAGCGCCCAGATGTGTAAATCGTGAACATCGGTCACGCCACGCTGATCGGCGAGATAGGACAACACAGCCGATGAATTCACGCTGGAGGGGACACCATCCAGCGACAGGGTGAGTGAATCCCGCAATAGCCGCCAGGTGCTGACCAAAATCACCGCCACGATCACCAGGCTAACGATGGGATCGATCAAGCTCCATCCCGACCAGATGATGAGCAAACCCGACAAGACGACGCCGGCCGACACGACGGCATCGCTGAGCATATGAAGATAGGCACTGCGCCGATTGAGATCGCCATGACTTCCGGCATGAAGCATCCACGCGCTGATGCCATTCAGTGCAATGCCGACCGCGGCGACAATCATGACGGTCCGCCCTGCCACCGCCGGCGGTGATCCCAGGCGGCTCGCCGCCTCCCACGCAATGGCCCCGCAGGCCAGGAGCAACAGCACGGCATTCGCCAGCGCCGCCAACACCGAAGAGCGTCCCAGACCGTAGGTGAACTTGGCCCCCGGGGGCCGGCGGCCCAGCAACAATGCCCCCCAGGCACACACCAGGCCCAAGACGTCGCTCAGGTTATGACCCGCATCTGCGATCAATGCCACCGAGTTCGATACGAATCCGAAACCGCCCTCCACGACCACAAACACGAGATTGAGGGCTACCGCGATCCCCATGCGAAGACTGATTCCGTCGGCGGGTATCACATGCGCGTGTGAGTGATCGTGTCCGTGCCCATGCCCGTGCTCCTGGCCGGCATGGTCATGGTCATGCGCATGATCATGGTTGTGATGCTCGTGATGTTCTTTATGTTCCATCGGGTTCGAATTCCTTCAATGCTCGAATGTTTGCATGCGCCACAGCGCAGGGAAAAAAACGCGCGCCCATAAAACTGTCACTATAATTGTGGCGACACCACCGATCACAATGGCGGGCACCAAACCGAACCACGCTGCCGTGGTGCCCGACTCGAACTCTCCCAATTCATTCGATGCGCCGATAAACACCGAAGTAACCGCGCTGACTCGCCCGCGGATCTCATCCGGCGTTTGCAGCTGCACCAGCAGCGAGCGAACGAACACGCTAATCATGTCCCCCATCCCCAATATGACCAACGCAATCATGGCCACCCAAAACAAATGCGTGAGCCCCAACACCACGGTCGCGATGCCGAATGCGGCAACGCCCGCGAACATCGTGACCCCGACATTACGCGAGACCGGCCGAAACGCCAGCCAAACCGCGGTGGCGCCCGCGCCAATGCCCGGGGCGGCCCGCAGGTAGCCAAAAACGTCCGGCCCGGCGTGCAGCACATCTCGCGTATAGGCGGGCAATAGCGCCGTCGCACCGCCGAACAATACCGCAAATAGGTCCAACGAAATGGCCCCCAGTACCGTTTTGCGACGCCAAACGAAGTGCAGGCCCTGCAACAGGGTAGACCAAGTCAGGGCAGAGCGTGCCGAGGGCAAGCGGCGCTTCTGAATCAGGCCCACCAGGATGATGGCCGCCAGCAACAATATCGCCGCAGTGCCGTAAACCACCCCTGCGCCGCTGTTTTGACCGAACCGGCCCCCGGCCAGCGCATACACGATGCCACCGATGCTGGGACCCACGATGACCGCGACCTGATTGGTCGAGGAGTTGATCGCGAGCGCGTTGCGCAGGATGGCGGTGGGCACGATCGTGGGTACGAAGGATTGCGTGGCCGGCATTTGAAAGGCCCTGGTGATGCCGAGAATGCCCAACACCCCAAAAATCGGCAGCGTGGTCCCGATGTTCATCCATGCAAAGCCAAGCAGCAGCAAGGTACAAATCGCATAGGCGCACTGGCCGAGCATGATGATCATGCGCCGGTCGAACTGATCCGCCACATGCCCTGAGAACAACACCAGGCATAAGAACGGCAGAAACTGCGACAGTCCGATCAGCCCCAGATCCAATAGCCGCCCGGTGATGTGATACACCTGCCAGCCGACGGCCATGATGACCATCTGCGTGGCAATGGAGGCGAAAAACCGCGAGCAAAGGTAGAGTGCGAAGTCGCGGTTTCGGAGAACTGCGAACCCGCCACTCACGGTCTTAAAGATTGCTCGGCGAGCTCATTCGCTGCGGATTTGCGGCAAGATCCTGCGTGAAGAGCACATTCAACAACAAGCCGCGGTGATGCTGCAATCCTTTCAGGTGCTCAGCAAATTTTTCAGGTCCGAGAAACACGATTGGGTTGCCGAACACGTAAGCGGACTTGAAATATTTTTCGACCGTTGCAACGAACTCGATAGCACTGCTGCCCTGCTCGCGCAGCTGTTCCGGCGAGAACTCGACATAGAGATTTTTTGCCCTGGCCAAGCTCAGTTGCGCTCCGCGCATCACCGCCACCTCGCTGCCCTCGGTATCCATCACGATGAGATCGATCGAGTCCCACCCCGCCGGAATGGTCCGATCGAGCGTGTCCAGGTTTACGGTGATCTCTCCATCTGCCGACGCGACCCGACTGTTGCCCGTGTTGATGCTGTTTTCGGTGAACTGGATTTTTCCTGTTCGATCGCCCAGAGCCGTGTTGAGGGTGGCCACGCCTTCGACCTGGTTCAGCGCCAAATTCATGTTCAGCAGCCGAAAATTACGCGGGCTCGGTTCGTACGCGACGATCGAACGCGTTCCGGAGATGCGTGCCAGGGGTATCAGCACTGCGCCGATATGCGCGCCGGCGAATACCACGCGCGATTTGGCGTCCAGCAGTTGCTTCAGCCAGCTTATTTCCGGCCAGTCGTATTCTCCATTCTCGAGCAAGGAGCGCGAGACGTTGAAATCTCCGACGTGCACGCAAAGCCGGCCGTTTTTAGTCTCGGCGACGATTGCAATCGCGTGCTCGCCCAGGGATTTTGCCCGCCATTGAGCACGCAACCGTCTCGAGAGCCGCTTTAAGTAGTGGTTTCTCACTCAAAAATATCTGAACTCTCGGCTCAACCCCCGGCGCGCAACGATTGAATTTCGAGGCCGCTTGCGCCGTTCACCCAGGTGTCCTTGTCGCGGATGATGGCTTGCGCCGGCAACGCCGCGGTCTGAACCGTCATGCCCGGCAGTTTGCGCACCGCCGTTCCGACCGCAAATATCTCCACCAAGCTGGTTCCGAGTTCGACGATGTAGGTCTTGATGCCGACAACTTCCTCCGCACCCAGTGCCGTCGCCTCCCGGTTGAGTCGATCGAACACCTGCTCGCGGGCCTCATAGATCAGCTTCGTCAGATCGCCGAGCTCGCCCCGCACCAGGCCCTGGAATGCGGCTCTGATTCCGCCGATCGCGCCGAGCGAATACACGGACGTTGATATGAGCAGCTTGATCGGCGCGTATCCCAGCTGCGTCATGCCCCAAAGCTCCTCGCCCGTGAGGTCGCTGGAGACCGGCGAGCTGCGTGTTTCGGGCGGCAATTGTGTATGAACCGCCGCGGTCCCGGCCATGTACATCTCGTGGAATCCGGCAAAATGCAGCACGTTGGTGCGCACGCCCACCACCGCATTGGCGCCCACCGCCTTGGCATGCGTGACCAGCCGGTCCAGCGCGTGATGCCGCGTTTCGTTGAACACATCGCTGAATTCTTTGATCTCGCCGCGCACCAGCGTCTTTAACGTTCCGGCGATGCCGCCGACGGCACCCACAGAATAAGCAATATTGCCGAAAACGAATTCCCTCGGATCGTAGCCCGCGTCCATATGGCAATACAGTTCCTGAGCATCGCCGGCGCTGGTGAACAGCGCCGTGCCGGGGCCGCCCCTAACGCCCGATCCGACGAACAAGAATTCCGAATTGCCGCTGAGGCCGCGAAGTTCAGAGGTGACGCCGACGACACCGTGGACCTGTTCCCGATCGGCTTCCGCGCGCATGCGCTTGAACGCCGCCGCCCGGCCCTCATGAATCATCTGCGTGACATCGGGAATTTCACCGCCCACGATGCCGCGAAACGCCGAACGTACGCCGCCGAGAAAACCCATCGACTGGATGCTGTTGCCGATCACGACACCGCTCGGGATGAGGCCCTTCAGGCGCATGCAGTAGATTTCGTTACCCGACAAACCGGTCAATTTGAGTGCGCTCTGCATGCAGCGATCGTAAGATATAGCGGGCTAACTGTCGACGCACGATCGCAAACTAAACGCAGGACTTACCAGCGGCATCCATGTGGATCTTCGAACAGGCCGGTCAGGGTTGGGTACAGCTCGGTGAACTCGGGCTGGCCTTCGTACTGTCAGCTCTGATTGGGGTCGAGCGCGAGATACGCCACAAGAGTGCGGGCTTGCGCACCTACACGCTCGTCGGCTTCAGCGCCGCGCTCATCATGCTGGTATCGAAGTACGGCTTCATGGACGTGCTGGTCAACAACCGCATTGTCCTGGATCCTTCGCGCATTGCCGCCCAAATCGTTACGGGCATCGGATTTATCGGCGGCGGCTTAATTTTCGTGCGTCGAACCAATGTGCGCGGCCTGACCACGGCTGCCATCGTATGGCTGACGGCGGCGATAGGCATGGCGTGCGGCGCCGGGTTGCCGATATTGGCCCTCGCGGTGACTGGCGGCCACTTCGTCGTCGTAGTCGGGTTTCCTTACATTGCCAGCCGCTTGCCCCGCTCCCGCTGGACACCTTCGTTGCTGCAAATCTGCTATCAAGACGGGCGCGAAGTCCTGCGCGAGGTGCTCGTGCGATGCACGCAGCATAATTTCAGTGTCAGCCGGCTGCAGGTTGAAAAGGAATCGCCCGCGAATCCGCAAGAGGGCGCCGGCCGCACCGTCACGGTCGCTCTGGAGGTTCAAGGAACCGGCTCGGTTTCCAAGTTGGCTGCAAAACTCGCCGACATTGACGGCATGGTTTCGGTGAATGCGGGTGATGTCAACGAGGTGACCGATTGAGGCGCGGCGTCCAGGTACTCCAGAGGATCAGCGCGAGCAGCACCAGTTGGAAAGGCAGCCGAACGATGAGCGCCCAACGCGGAACGTTGAACAGCTCGGCATGCTGCAGCATGTAGACGTTGGCCGGCGTTACCGCAATGGTCAGTAAAAATAGTCCGATACCGGCGGCACGCCGCGTCGCGGGTATCAGGATGCCAATCGCGCCCAACAATTCGAACACGCCGCTGACCAGCACCGCAGCACGCGGCCACGGGATAACCGGGGGCACGATGCGCATTTCCACCTCGGTGAGCGAGAAATGCGCGACACCCCCGAACAGAAACCAGAGAAACACCAAAATCAAGCCGACGCGCTTCAATATGGGAGTCATGGCGGGCGGATTCACCGCGATGCTGTCAGGTTCGTTGTTCGCCGTCGTCATCGAGGCTCCCCGGGGAGTAATCCGGATCGGTTAGCTGCCGGCGCGCTTTGCGCCGACGCCGCCAAAAGCGCTCGAACCTCGGTGCCAGTCCCGCCCACTCAGGCCGCAGCCAGGCCGGATTCTGCGGATCATCGTCGAGCGCCGAGAAAACCTGCGTGCGCACTTCTTTCGATGCGTCTACCACGATCGGAGGCACGTCGCGCCACGCGCTGACCGCATCGATGCCGCGATCGAGGCCGGTTTGCAGCGCCGCCTCGACTCGCGCCAAAACAGCGTTCCATGCGGGCACGCTCGCGCCCTGGTCCGGCATCGCACTCTCGTCGGGCAGTGCGCTCTCGTCAGGCAGCGCGCTCTCGTCAGGCAGCGCGTTGAGAGCCATTTGCAGCAGCGCGCGGACTGCTTGCGGCGGGCTGGTTGCCGACTCACCGGCATCTTGACCCATTACGATTGCCTGCATTTCGAAGGCAGCTCGAACCTCCGCCACCAAGATCTGCAACGCAGCGGGTATGTCGAGCGGCCGAATGTCGGCGCGATCCGCGAGCGGCGCAGCGTTTGCCGGCGATTGCGGGCCTTGTTCCGCCGCCGGCGCGGTTGGCGTGCGCGGCGCCGCGGCGGCGGGCGCGGGCATCTTGGTAACGTCCATTGGCGATGACAAGGCTAATGCGCCGGCGCGTGGCGATTGACCAGGGCCACCATTCGATCCGTTGCCGCGTGGAATAAATCCAGTCCGAGGTCGGGTAAATCGACATAGGTGGCACTCGCCTTCAGCAGCGGCTTGACGCGCAAGGTCTGTTCGATGATGTCGTCATGCGGGGCGAATACCGTCAAGGGCGACTTGAGGCCTTTCAGTTTTTTATCGATCGCGTAGCCGCACGCCGCGCGAAATGCCGCACCCGGGTTTGCCGCGAGCACATGCTCGATGAACCGATGATGCGCATCGCCAAGGTCATACGGCGGGTGGCGAAGCGCGAGGCCGCCGCGCCACGCTCCGAGCACATGGCCGCCCTCCGTGGCCGGCCGCAGGGGCTGCTCGCTGTACTTTTCCATTTGGCGTTGCTGCTCTTCTGCGGTGAAAAGCGGCATCCCGACCACGATCAGACGCCGCACTTGCGAGCCCAGCTGGTGCGCGATCTCGATTGCCTCGATGGAGCCGGTGTGTATGCCCAGCAAGTCGATCGGACCCTGCATACCGGCGGCCTTGAGACCATCCACCGTCGCCTGAGCATATTGTTCCAAGGACATCGCCCACGGCGGCGCATCGGAAAAGCCGTAGCCCAACCGATCGGGCGCGTGCGTCGGTCTTTCGAGTTTTTCTTGAAACGCCTCCCACATCGCGCCCGAACGCGGCGACATATGCAAGAGTACGAGCGGCACACCTTTGCCGTCATGACTGCGCAAATGCAGCTGGCCAAATCGCGTCGGATAAATGCGGCGAATCATAAGGAGCCTGTCCGAGTGTTCCGCGTGAGCATACTCGGACAGGGCTCCTAGTGGGCATCCAGGAATGCTTCTATCACGGGCGCGACGGCTTCGGGACGCTCAATGTGCAGCATATGTCCCGCGGCGGCGATGCTGACGACTTCGGCATCGGGGTAGGCAGTGTGCAAAGCCTCGATCGTGCCGTCGGCGCCCAAGCGCGTCAGGTAGTCCGACTCTGCTCCCAGCACCATGAGGAGGGGAGCGCGGATCTCGCGCCAGGTCGCCTCCGCATCCTCGCGCTTGTAGAGAATGGGATTGACCCAGTGATGACGCGGATCGGCGGCCAAGCGCACGCGATCATTCTCGTCAGGTACGCCCCAAACACGGGCCACGAACGCCGCAGCGGCCGGAGAAAATCTCTTGTAGCGAAATTGTATGACGGAGGCCAGCTGCTCGAAGGAGTTATAGCTCTTCTCCAGGGTTGGGCTTTTAATCTGATCCAGCCATTTGCGCATGCGCTTTGGCGCATCCTGCGCGGAGGTGCGCGGCAGCCCCAGGCCTTCGAGATTGACGACGCAGCGCACGCGCTCAGGTCGAAGTCCGGCATAGAGATTCGCGATATTGCCACCCATGCTGTGACCGACGATGCTGGCCGGCGAAGCCGGCGATATTTCGTCCATCAAGGCATCGAAGTCGCCGAGGTAGTCGGGAAAGCCGTAACCCTCTTGGGGCCACTCGCTGCGCCCGAAGCCGCGCCAGTCGGGCGCGATGATGGGCCAATCGTTCTTAAAAGCATCGACGATGAACTGAAATGTTTCACCCGCATCCAGCCATCCATGCAGCAGGAACACCGGCGGTCGCCGAGCGGATGGCTCCGGTCCCCAGCGCGTCAAATGCATCTTGAGACCGCGCACCCGCAGTGTCTCGTGCCGCGGCTGCCGCAGCGCTTGGTACGCCGTTACGCTATCCAATCAGTGCAGGTGTTGCAGGCAGAAGCAGCAGCCGATCAACGCACCAATGAGACCGCCAATCACGCCTCCCACGGCGCCGCCGACACCGGCGGCGCGGCGTACCTGGTTTTGCGGAGGAAGTTGGGTGCCGTCGTTTGGCTTGACTGTCCCGGGCCCGGTGCCACCCGGCGCAGGAGGTGGGGGCGGGGGCGGCGGGTTCTTGGTTTCGTGTCCGTTTGACATGGTCCAGCTCCTAGGTTTCATCTCGAGCCCCGCTTTCATACACTTAAGCAGCACTCTGCCGCAAGGGCCGGTCGTTGTTTGCTTGGCTATGCTTCAGGGTGGGTGCATGCTGCAAAAATGATGGGAGATCGCATAGGAGCGTACCGGGTACTGCGCACCTTGGGTGCCGGCGGTATGGGCGAGGTTTACCTGGCAGAGCGGGCCGACGCCCAATTTGAGCAGCAGGTCGCCATCAAAGTAGTGCACGGCGGCGCGCTCGCAGTTTCGATGCATTCGCGCCTCAAGCTGGAACGTCAGATCCTGGCGCAACTGGATCACCCCAATATCGCGCATCTCCTCGACGGCGGCGCCCTGCCCGACGGCAGCGCTTACATCGTCATGGAATACATCGACGGCGAGGCCATCGATGTATTTTGCGATTTGAATCGTCTTGATATCAATGCGCGCCTGAAACTCTTTCAGACGGTTTGCGCGGCAGTTCACTATGCCCACCAGAACCTGATCGTTCATCGCGATTTGAAACCGTCGAATATTCTGGTAACCGGCGCCGGTGTCCCAAAATTGTTGGATTTCGGCATTGCGAAATTATTGGATGATCGGCAAGCGGCGCGGTACACGCTCGCCATGACGCAAGCCGACATCCGCATCATGACTCCGGATCATGCCAGTCCCGAACAGGTACGCGGCCAGGCAATCACCACGTCCAGCGATGTGTATGTGTTGGGCGTGCTGCTCTATAAATTGCTATGCGGAAGCAGCCCCTTCTTCATCTCTTCCATGCGTCTCTCGGAAATCGAGCGCGCAATTTGTGAGAAGGATCCGCCGCCGCCGAGTCAAATGGTGTCGGCCGACGAGTTGCCGGAATCGAAATTGATTGCGGAGTCGCGTGGAACCAGCGCGAAACGCCTGAAGCGCGCGTTGGATAGTGATTTGGACAATATTGTGTTGATGGCCATGCGCAAAGAGCCGGAGCGCCGCTACGGATCGGCGGAGCAATTGGCTGACGACATCCAACGTTTCCTCGACGGCAAGCCTGTGATCGCGCGGCGCGACACGGTGTCCTATCGCACGACAAAATTCGTGAAGCGCCACTGGCTGCCGGTCAGCGCGGCGGCGGCCGCGACTTTCATGATCGTCGCGTTCTCAATTGCCACCTACACGCAGTCTGTACGGATTGCTTCCGAGCGCGACCGCGCCGCGCATCAGCGTGAACTGGCCGAGCATGAACGCGCCAGAGCCGAGGAAGTCTCGAGCTTTCTCGTTAACCTGTTCAAATTGTCGGATCCTGGAGAGAACCGAGGCAACCAAGTGACGGCCAGAGAGCTGTTGGATTCGGGTGCGAAACGCCTGCAAGTGGGGTTGCAAGATCAGCCGGCAACCAAGGCGGCGCTTTTATCCACTGTCGGAACAGTCTATGACAGCCTTGGGCAGTATCAGGACGCGTTGCCTCTGTTGGATGAGTCGCTGAAGCTTCAAGCTCAATCGCAAGACGGCTCACGCATCGACACGCTGTTGGAACTTGGGCGCGCCCGCATCGGGGCGGGCGATCTCCCGGGAGCCGAGGCGCCCCTGCAGGAGGCACTGCATGCCGCACAGCGCGATGCCGGGGCTACGAGCATTCAGACCGCCCATTCGCTATGGTCGCTGGGGATGCTTCGATTTGATCAAGGCCGCAATGACGAAGCCAAGGACCTGTACGTTCACAGCCTCCGCATTCTCGAAAACAGCAACGCGCCGCAAACCGATGTTTCAGCTGTCTTGAGCGATCTTGCGAAAGTTTACGTACTCGAACAGCAATGGGAACTGGCGAAACAAACCCACGAGCGTGCCTTGGATATCGATCGGCGCGTTCTTGGAGACGATCACCCGCGGGTGGCCTACCGCTTGGGCAATTTGGCAATTGTCGCGCAGAACATGGGGGACTTGAAGCTTGCCGAGACACTGTATATCGATGCTCTGAAACGTCAGGAGCACATCTACGGCGACCGCCATCCCGAAACCGCGGCTGCCAAAGCCAACTACGGGTTGCTGCTGCAGCGCGAAGGGCGGTTGTCGGAGGCAGAACCGCTGCTGCGGAGCGCCTTGGACGCACGGCTTTCCTTGAACGGACCAAATCATTTCTTGGTTGGATACTTTCGCGTCAGTTTGGCAATTCTCCTCCACGACAAGGGTGATTTGGCTGCCTCGGAAAGCGAGTTTCGCCAAGCGCTCGCCATCTATGACAAAGCATTACCGGAAAATCATCAATATCGCGCGGCCTTGCTCATGCACTTCGCGCGCTTGCTGGTGGATCGCAAAAAGTCTGCCGAAGCGCTTGCCAAGAGCGAGGAGTCCATCAAGATCTGGACCGCGACTTCGCCCGCGTCGAATCCTCAGACGGCGCTGGCTCATGCCATTCACGCCTATGCGCTCGAGCATCTTGGTAAATTCCCGCAAGCGGCCGATGAACTCAGTGCCGCTTTACCGGTGTTGGTCAAAGCTCGCGGCACCGATGATGCGGTGGTGCGGCGTGCGCAGGGCTGGCAAAAAATTGCCGACCCTAACGCGCTGCAAGCCTTAAGCACCAGTGTGACGGTGCACCGGCCTTAAAATTCCCTTCCTTGCGCCGCCGCCCAAATGCGCGAAAGTCAGTTGCCCAAGAACAGCCGATAGGCCGGATTGTCGGTCTCTTCCGTATACGCGTACTGCAGCTCGTTGATGTGCAATAGAAAATCCGTGTGGGTGCCTTCCGGCACCTGGATGCCGGCGAGCACGCGGCCGTGGTCGGAGCCGTGATTTCGATAGTGAAACAGACTGACGTTCCATTGCGTGCCGATGGCCTGCAAAAACCTGAGCAGGGCCCCGGGGCGTTCAGGAAACTCGAAGCGGTACAACTTCTCGTCGGCGAGCCCGTGGGCGTGTCCGCCGACCATATAGCGTACGTGCAGCTTGGCCATTTCATTGTCGGTCATGTCGCGGGCGGCGAAGCCGGCAGCAATGATTTGCGCAAGCAAGGCATCGCGTTCCACTCTCCCCTGGTTGAGCGCCAGGCTGACGAACACCTGCGCCGCTTTCACATCGGAGTAGCGGTAATTGAATTCGGTGACGCTTCGCTTGCCGAGCAACTCACAGAAGCGCAGAAATGAGCCTGGCACCTCCGGCATTTGCACCGCAAACAGCGCCTCGCGCTGCGCGCCGATGTCCGCGCGCTCGGCGACGTACCTTAAGCGGTCAAAATTCATATTGGCGCCGCAATTCACCGCGATCAACGTGCGTGAGGTGCAATTCTCGCGCGCCACATATTTCTTGATGCCGGCTACCGCCAAGGCGCCCGCGGGCTCAGCGATGGAGCGCGTGTCCTGGAAGATGTCCTGAATGGCGGCGCAGATCTGGTCGGTGCTCACCAACACGATTTCATCGACGTACTGGCGTGCCAGACGAAAAGTTTCCTCGCCCACGCGCCGTACGGCGACGCCGTCGGCGAACATGCCGACGCGTTCCAGCGTGACACGCTTTCCGCCGCGCAGCGATTCGAACATCGCCGCCGCGTCTTCCGGCTGCACGCCGATAATTTTCATGCGCGGATACAGCGACTTCGCATAGGCCGCGATGCCCGCAATCAATCCGCCGCCGCCGACGGGCACAAAAATGGCGTCGATTTCATCGCCGTGGCGCTGCCGCAGGATCTCCATGGCAATCGTGCCCTGCCCCGCGATGACATCCGGATCATCGAAGGGATGCACGAATACCAAATTTCTCTGCCGGCCGAGTTCCGTCGCATGTTCGTAGGCATGATCGTAATCATCGCCGTGCAATATGATTTCGCCGCCGAGCGCTGCGACGGCTTGCACCTTGATTTCCGGAGTCGTCAGCGGCATGACGATCACCGCCGGGATTCCCCGCGTGCGTGCGGCCAGTGCGACGCCTTGCGCGTGGTTGCCGGCTGAGGCGCAAATGACGCCTCGCTGCGCGCTGATCGCGGACAACTGGGCGATCTTGTTGTATGCGCCGCGAATTTTGAACGAAAACACCGGCTGTAGGTCTTCACGTTTGAACCAGACATGATTGTTCAGGCGCTGCGACAACCGCGGTGCGGCTTCCAGCGCCGTCTCGACGGCGACGTCGTAGACTTTGGCTTTGAGAATCCGATCGACGTAGCTTTCTTGCATGAGCGGCACCTATGGATACATTAGCTGAACCGGCCGCACAGCGGTATCGCCGGCCCAAACTGAGAGACGGTCCACACCCCGGCGGGGCCCTGCACTCGTTGGACACGGTAATTCGGTAACATAGGGCCATGCGCGCATTAAAAATTTGGCTTGTCGCCCTGCTATTTGCCTCACCGGCAGCGTTCGCGCTATCGGGCAACACAGTCGCCACGGACAATGTCAAAGCACGCTTGGTCAGCGAGGTCGCCGCGGTCGGCCCGGGTCAAACATTCTGGGTGGCGCTCGAACTCGACATCCGCGACGGCTGGCATACCTATTGGCGCAATCCGGGCGATTCCGGCGAACCGACCAAGCTGGTCTGGCAGCTGCCGCCAGGATTTACCGCCGGCGATATCGTGTGGACCACACCGCATCGCTTTGAGATCGCGCCCCTCGTCAATTACGGCTATGCCAAGCATGCCGTGCATCTGGTCCAGATCACTGCGCCGAAGGACTTGAAGGCGGGCACCCCCGTTTCGCTCGCGGCCAAGGCGAGTTGGTTGGTGTGCTCCGATGTTTGCATCCCGGAAGATGCCAATTTGCAGCTGACCCTGCCTGTGAGCGCCCAGGCCGGCGGCGTCGACCCGGCCTCCTCGGCCCTGTTCACCACCGCGCGCAGCGAGTTGCCCAGCGCACAGCCGGCGCCGACAACCGCGAAAATACTGGGCGACAAACTCATCATCACACTCGGGCAGGACTGGGGCGCCACCCTGTCTCAGATCACCTCCCTGGCGTTCTTCCCCTACGATGAGGGCGGCATCGAGTACGCGACGCCTCAGACGCTGACGCGCGCCAAGGATGCCGTTGAACTCGCCATGAAGGTTGGGTATCAGCCCCCCAAGGCGGGCGCGATCCGCGGTGTGCTGGTCGTGACGACGCTGAACGGCACGCAAACCGACACCGTTCCCATCGAGATTGCGGCGGATTTTTCCGGCGCGGGCGCGGCTGACATCAAAGCAGGCCCGCGCTACGCGCCCGTGGCGCACTCGAATAAGGAACCGGAGCATTCGCTGCCGACGCTGCTGTTGTTCGCCCTGCTGGGCGGCCTGATACTGAATCTCATGCCCTGCGTCTTTCCGGTGCTTTCCATTAAAGCGCTCAACGTCATGGAACAGGCGCAGAAACATCCCGCCGCCGTGCGCGCCAAGGGCCTGGTTTTTGCCGCCGGGGTGATCGTTTCCATGCTGTGTCTCGCCGGAGTCCTGCTGATGCTGCGCGCCGGCGGCGAGCAATTGGGCTGGGGGTTTCAACTGCAATCGCCCCTCTTTGTGACCTTGCTGGTTTATCTGCTGCTCGCGGTCGGCCTGAATTTGTCCGGCGTGTTCGAAGTGGGCGGCGGTCTCGCGGGCGTCGGCGACAGTCTCACGCAAGGCGATAGCTACAGCGCTTCGTTTTTCACGGGTGTGCTGGCCACCTTGGTGGCCACGCCCTGCTCCGCGCCATTCATGGCGCCGGCGGTGGGCGCCGCACTGACACAGGCACCCTTCAATGCGCTGTGCATCTTTGCGGCATTGGGTGTCGGGATCTCACTGCCTTTTGTTCTGTTGTCATTCGCGCCGTGGATGCGCCGTGTGCTGCCAAAGCCGGGTGCGTGGATGGACACACTGAAACAGGTGTTTGCCTTCCCGGTGTACGCAACGGCCGCGTGGCTGCTCTGGGTGGTCGCACAGGAGACTTCGCCGTTCGGCCTGGGGGCGGCATTGGCGGGCAGCATCTTGGTGGCGCTGGCGGCCTGGTCCTTCCAGAAGGCCCGTTCCAGTGCCGGCGGCGGCAGGGTGACCGTGATCGCCACCGCGGTGATTTCGCTGGTGCTGGCAATAATTCTCCCGATTCGCTTCGCTGATGTCGCCGCGGCTGCGGCGCCCGGCAGTAGCGCGCAAGCCAAGCGGGGTGACGATGAGTGGCAGCCCTACAGCGCAGCGCGCGTGGCGGAGCTCAGTGCGGCGGGCCGGCCGCTGTTGGTGAATTTCACCGCGAGCTGGTGCTTGACATGCATGGTCAATGAACGCAACGCCTTTTCCGATGCTGCCGTGCAGGAGATTTTCCGCGACAAGAAAGTCACACTGATGAAAGGCGACTGGACCAATCGCGACCCGGCCATTACGAAAGCGCTGGCGGCGTTCGGCCGCGCCGGTGTGCCGCTGTACGTGGTTTACAACGGGAAACCCGGTGCGACGGAACCGGTGGTTCTACCGCAGCTCCTCACGGCCGGGGTCGTGCAAAGCGCGTTTGCCGACACTCCGGCAAAATGACCGCAAGGTGTGATTGAATGCGTGGCCGTGGATAACGCCACCACTATTTCGGTCATCGATTTTCGCCGCCAGACCATGGTGCTCCAATGGCACTCCCTCGGCGGAACCTGGACCGCTTACGACAACCCTCCCGTGCTCGTTCATGGCATTGCCTTGATTCGCCCTACCGGACCCAATATCTGCATCTATGGGCATGGCGGACGTCTGCGGCTGCAGGTCGGCCCAAATCAATATGCATTGGCGGAGAACTCGCCGCGAATCAGCTGCACGCGCGGCATTGCCAGCTTTGGGTTTCGCAGACGCTTCACCGTGAGATCGAGCACCGGCGGCGTGCTATTCAGCCATTCGTATTGGACCAATCAAGGCCGGGACTTTTACCGCTGGCTGGCCGATCGTGCCGAGGACCCCGATTGGCGCATCAGCTGCGGAAGGCAATGGTCGGATGGCGTTCCCTCGGCGACGCTGCGGCCCCATTAGCCCAACAAACCCGTCAGTTCCGCGGAGGTCAGATGGCGCCACTGGCCGGGCCGCAAATTCCCCAGGTGAATATTCATGATGCGCACGCGCTGCAGGCGCTGTGCTTTGTAACCGAGCGCCGAACACATGCGGCGGATTTGGCGGTTTAGCCCTTGAGTCAGAATGATTCGAAACGACTGCGCGTTCACCCGCGCAACTTTGCTGGGCTTGGTCAGTTCACCCATGATCTTCACGCCGCCGGCCAACATGCGCAGCGACAGGTCCGTGATGGGGCGATCGACGGTCACCAGGTATTCCTTTTCGTGATTATTTTCCGACCTCAAGATTTCATTGACGATATCGCCATTGTTCGTCAGCAGGATCAGGCCTTCCGAGTCGCGGTCCAGCCGTCCCACCGGAAAGATCCGCTCAGGGAATCCCACGTGATCGATGATGTTGTCCTCGATATGGGCTTCTGTGGTGCAGATGATGCCGACAGGCTTGTTAAGCGCGATATACACCTGTTTCTTCTTGACGCCGATCGAATCCCCATCGATGCGGACCTCATCGCCCGCCGCCACTTGAGTGCCCAATGTGGCGGGCTGGCCGTTCAACGTCACGCGCCCCGCCTCGATCCACTTGTCCGCCTCACGCCGCGAACACACGCCCGTTTCGCTGATGTATTTGTTGAGCCGCATGGCGAAACCCAAATCAGGCGGCGCTTAGAAAGGTGCCGATTTGTTTGGCGAAGGTTTTCGGGGCCGCGGCGAACAGGTCGCTCGCATAATCGTCAATATCGACAAACTTGCCGTTCGGCAACGCGGTCTTGAGCTTGGCCACGTCGTCGGGAGTTTCAAGCCGCGTGCGCATGATGAGGGCCGGTTGCCTGATCGTGGCAAGCCCCTCGGGGGCGGCCACGCCGGCCAATACCAGGCGCCGCACCAGAGTTGGTCTCGCTGCCGCAAGGTCGAGCGCCACCCGTGCGCCGGTGTGGACGCCCAACAGGTCGATCTGCCGGAGCCTTAAATCATCCGCGAGATCGGAAATGGCGCCTGCCGCATCGCTCGCGCTCGAGTTTGGCGAAGGATCGGATTCGCCGAGACCCGGCAGATCCGGCGCATAGACCGAACGCACGTCCGCAATCTCGGGTAAGAGTCGAGCAAAGGCGCGGCTGGAGCTCTGATCGGCGTGCAAGCAGAACAGCGTCACCTGTTCGTCGAATCCCCCGGTGGCCGGAAACGCAGTCCGGACGTGCAGTTGCCCAAATCGACAATCAAAATAGGCACGTCGAGTTCTCACGGCTTCCGCCGGCATGGTCAATTTCGAGTGCTTGGTCACGGATCCTGGCCCTCCAAAAGATGATCCTTTGCATTTAGGATACTCGACTCAGCGGCATGCCTGGGGCGCCGCCTCACATATGTTGTTGTTTTTGAGATACATTAATTTTCACACTTCTTAGCAATAGGGCTAGCTTCGGCGACAGAGCACGGCTAGAGTGTTGCTCGGACGCAATTGGGCTCAAGAGACAAAAGAAGACCGATCGTCGTCGAGCGCTCTTAAAAAAGCGCCACGAGAGGCATGGGGACTTGAAAGCCGGACCATATGGCCCGGCTTTTTTATTGCGGTGATTTATCCCACACGCGGGACATCGTGAATCCGCTCGAACGTCCCCCTCTGAAAATCACTTCCTCGACCAGCCGACCATCGTCGGAAATGCTGTAGTGCTCTTCGAACGGCGGACGATCTTCGTCTTGCTCGCTGCTGCGGACGATTAATGTTTTCTCGAGCCAGCCGCACTTGGGGGGCGGCGCCTCGCGCGCAGCCGGCAACGGTGCGTCCCGATCCGAGGCGTTACTGTGATGATGCGAGTTCTTGGCACCGCTGGGCTGACACACACGCGTCTGACCCAAAGAGGCGAACGTGAGAACGCCGCCCACTTGCTTGATGTCGAGTAGTTTCCCCGGGAATCGCGACGCATCGGCCAGCGCGCTGACCGAAGGTGTCGCAGGCGGCGTCAGGCCCGGATAGCCGCTTGCCGGGCCTCCTCCACGGCCGCCGCGGCCGCCTCCTCGCCCGGAATTGCCGGTGTTGTCCGCTGCGGAAGCCGCTTGGGCGTTGGCCAACTGCAGCAAATGCATGGGATCGTCGCTATCGGCCACATTGAGCTGCCAATGGCCGCTGAAATCCACACCGGGCGGCGGCGCCAAGTTCAGCCCGTCGCTGGCGCAAGCACTGATGAACACCACTGCCGCGAGAAGTGCGACGCGCATGTTAAAACCCCCTAAAATCCGGGGGAGAATCTTATAATGAATTCAACCGACGGAGTGATGTGCGCGGCGGGCCGATCGCAGGTCGTTCGGGCCGCAGATCCAGACGCGGCCTTCGAAAGGCTGGAAGCAGACGCGTACACCTTCTGTACGCCGCATGGTTTGCGACCCGCAGGCAATCTTGCCATCGGCGAGATCGGCCTGGATTAGGTCGACCAGCGAGGCGCTGGGCTCGCCGGCATCGGTCGGCGGCAATGCGTGCGCGAGTATGCGGGCCTGCACCTCGTCGCGGTGAGCCGCGTTGCCAAGCACCGCACGTTTGAACTTGTCGAGCACCACCAGGACGGAACTCAATGTGTTGTCCGTCACATCGCTGGGCCGCCCGGTTCCCCCCATGAATTTTAGGTGCAGCAAGCCGCCCACACCCCGCCCTTCATCGTGCAGGCATAGCGCCAGGGCCCCGTGCAGATCCGCGATCAGGAGCATTGGCTCGGGCGAGACATGATAAGTGTCCGGTGCGACCGATACTTCCGTGAGATCTTTAGACAAAATGGGGCACCCTTTGTTACCGCCACGATGCTGCGCCGAACCTCAGATTCGCTCTGCCAAGCAAATCACGGTTTTTACCTATTGCAGAAGGAACTGTTGCGCGGATTGACAAGGATCGGCAATGACTGACAAGGATCGGCAGTCATAAGCTCATGTCGTACGGTAATTGGCGCGATTCAGGGCACGCAAAGTATCGTGTTGCCATGTATCGGTACGATCTCACCGACAAGACTCTCGTGCGCCAGCGGGTGGCGCAGTTTCGTGATCAAACGCAAAGGTTCCTGAGCGGTGCGTTAAGCGAGGACGAGTTCAAACTCCTGCGTCTGCGCAACGGCCTCTACATCCAACGCCACGCGCCGATGCTGCGCGTCGCGATCCCTTATGGGCTGCTATCGACGCGGCAGCTGCGCGCCTTGGCGAAAATCGCGCGCGACTACGATCGTCGCTACGGGCATTTCACGACGCGCCAAAATATTCAGTTCAACTGGCCCAAGCTCGAACAAGTTCCCGATATTCTCGAGGAACTCGCCGAGGTGGAGATGCACGCCATCCAAACCAGCGGCAATTGCATTCGCAACATTACCTCCGATCATCTGGCCGGCATCACCCCCGATGAGCTCGAGGATCCGCGGCCCTGGTGCGAAATCATTCGCCAATGGTCGACGTTTCATCCGGAGTTCACCTACCTGCCGCGTAAATTCAAGATTGCGGTCACGGGCGCGCCGCAAGACCGCGCCGCCTCGTTGGTACACGATGTCGGTGTGCACATCGTTCGCGGCCCGAACGGGGAATTGGGCTTCGAAATCCTCGCCGGAGGCGGCCTGGGCCGCACACCGATCATCGGCGAAGTCGTGCGGGAATTCCTGCCGCGCGAGCATTTGCTGTCGTACCTGACGGCCGTGCTGCGTGTCTATAACCTGGAAGGCCGCCGCGACAATCTGACCAAGGCGCGCATCAAGATTCTGGTGCGCTCCTTGGGGATCAAGGAATTCAAGAGGCGCGTCGAAGCCGAGTGGCAGCTGATCCGCGAAGAGGGCCTGCGCGTGGATGAGGCGCAGATTGCGCGGATGCAAAGTCATTTCCAACCGCCCCCCTACCGCGCGCTGCCGAACATTGCGCCCGACTCGGGCAGGGAAGCGGCCTTTCGCGCTTGGTATCGCTACAACACCACGGCGCATAAAGTGGCCGGCTATCGCGCCATATTCATCTCGCTGAAGAAGCCGGGCGTGCCTCCCGGCGATGCCACCGATACCCAAATGGACCTCATCGCCGATCTCGCGGATCGCTACAGTTTTGGCGAGGTACGCGTGACCCACACTCAGAATTTGCTGCTCGCCGATGTCGAGCAGGGCCGCGCCTACGAGCTATGGCAGCAACTCGATCGTGCGGGACTCGCCACGCCCAACATCGGCACGTTGACCGACATCATTTGCTGTCCGGGACTCGATTTCTGCAGCCTCGCGAATGCGGGCTCCATCGACGTCGCGAAGCTCATCAACGAGCGTTTCGACGACTACGACTATATCTACGATTTGGGCGAGATCGACATCAAGATGTCGGGCTGCATGAATGCCTGCGGACATCACCATGTCGGCAACATCGGCATTCTGGGTGTCGATAAGGGCGGCGAGGAGTGGTATCAGATCACCATCGGCGGCGCGGCCGGCGCCGACGCTTCCTTGGGAACGGTCATTGGCCCGTCGGTGCCGAAAGCGCAAGTTGCCGAAACCATTGAGCGCCTGCTGGAGGTGTACGTGGAGCAGCGGGGTTCAGAGGAGCGTTTCCTCGACACCGTGCGCCGCCTCGGCGTGAAACCCTTCAAGGAGCGAGCCTATGCCGCGCCGATTGCTGCGTAACGCAGAGATTGTCGTCGACGAGTGGCGCTATATTGCCGAAGCCGCGGCGGATACCGCTGCGCCGCTGATCGTAACCCTCACCCAGTGGCAGCTGGAGCCGGACATCTGGCTTGCACGCGGCACGCCCTTGGGTGTTGTGCTCTCGCCCGCAGATCGCGTGGAGCAGATCGCCGCGGACCTTGGAGTTTTCACGCTGATCGCCGCGCAATTCTCCGGACCCGGCGAAGGGCGCGGCTACACCCAGGCACGGCAGCTGCGCGAGCAGTGGAATTTCACAGGGGAGCTGCGCGCAACCGGTTATGTGCGCCGCGACCAATTGTTTTTCATGGCGCGCTGCGGCTTCAATAGCTTCGAGCTGCCCGATTCCGACATCGACGACGCCCGTGAGGCGTTCGCGACGTTCACGGCCGCCTACCAGCCTTCGAACGACGCTGGATTGGCGCTTAAGCTGCGCAACACGGTCGCTGCGCCCAGCGCCTAAAGCTACGGAGTGTCGCGCAGCGGAATGACCAGATCCTTCAAGAGGCGGTCAATTTCCTCCTGCGTTTCCAGCTTTTCAACTTCCCGCACGAGCTTGCGCGGCAGATGCGGCGCCAACAGCTCGATGAATTCATACATGTAGGCGCGCAGCAGCGCGCTGCGGCGAAACCCGATCCAGGTGGTGTGGCCCTCGAACAAATGCGCGGCGTCGAGCACGACCAAATCGCCGTCGGTGACCGGATCGACCGCCAAGCGCGCCAGGATGCCGACCCCGAGACCGATCCGAACATAGGTCTTGATCACGTCCGAATCGCGCGCCGTCAAGGCCACATCCAGGGACAAGCCGGCGGTTTCGAATAATGCCGGCAGCGAGGAGCGCCCCGAAAAACTGAAAACGTAAGTCACGATCGGGTACTCGGCCAACTTCTTTAGCGTGAGCTTGCCGGCGGAGGCCAGAGGATGTCCGCGCGGCACCACGACCGCGCGATGCCAGCGATAGACCGGTAGGCGGATCAAGTGCGGGAATAATTCTTCAGAGCCCGTGGCGATCGCGAAATCCACGCGGTCGCGCGCCACCATTTCCGCAATCTGTTCGGATGTGCCCTGATGCAGATGCAGGCGCACCTTGGGGTATTTGCTGCGAAATGCGCCTATCACCTGGGGCAGCACGTAGCGCGCCTGAGTGTGAGTGGTGGCGATCGACAGGGTGCCGCCGTCGGCTTTGCGCAACTCGGCCGAAGTGCGCCGAATATTCTGCATCTCGCGCAGGATACTGCTGGCCCGCGAAATGATTTCCTCGCCCGCAGCGGTCGTGCGCGTGAGCGCGCGACCCTCGCGCTCGAACAATTGGAACCCCAGTTCCTCCTCCAGCAATTTCAGCTGACGGCTGACGCCGGGCTGCGAGGTGTGCAGTTGCCGCGCTGCGGCCGTGATGTTCAGTCCATTTTCGTGAACTGCCACCAGATAGCGTAATTGCTGGAATTTCATCTAGTTCCTCGCGAGAGACGCCGGCGTTCAGGCCGCCGCGTTACCGCGCTAGCATATAAGGTTATCGCGCATGACGAACAGGCATGTACTCATGCCCGGGAATTCGTTTGGCGCTGGCGCGAAGCGCCCTATAGTGTCAAAAGGGCGCAACTGCGCGAAGTTTAAAATGCGTGCTAACCCAACAGCTTAGACGCCCCAACCGCTCGGGTGCCATAGGATCCGCCAAATGACTTACTTTCCGGCTTTCTTCGATCTTACGGCGCAAAAGGTTTTAGTCGTCGGCGGCGGCGAGGTGGCGTCGCGCAAGCTTGCCCTGCTTTTGCGGAGCGGTGCGAAAGTCACACTGGTGGCGCCCGAAATTCGGCCGGAAGTTGCCGCGCAAGCGGCCGCGGGCAAAATCAGCGTCGTGGTGCGCGAGTTCGTTCCGAGTGATCTTGATGGCGCGCGGCTGGTCATCGTCGCGACCTCGCGGCGCGCCGTGAACCGCTGGATCGCCGCTTTAAGCGAAGCGCGCGGAATTCCGGTCAACGTCGTCGACGACCGCGAGGCCTCGCGCTTCATCGTTCCCGCCATCATCGATCGCGACCCCGTGCTGGTGGCGATCTCCACCGGAGGCGCCTCACCGGTGCTTGCGCGGCGCCTGCGTGAGCGGCTCGAAGCGATCATTCCGAAACGGCTCGGTAACTTGGCAGTGTGGCTGCAAGCTCTGCGGCGCGCCGCGCGACGGCGATTGCCCGGCATCGATGCCCGACGCCGGTTTTTCGAACACGTGGTGGATGGTGCGGCCGCGCGCCGTTTTGTGGAGGGCGACACGCATGGCGCCGAGAAATTGGCGCAGCAATTGTTGGCGCGGGCCTCAGGTTCTCCGCCGGAATCCGGCGAGGTCACGCTGGTCGGCGCGGGCCCGGGGGATCCGGAACTGCTGACATTGAAAGCGCTGCGGGCGCTGCAGGATGCCGATGTCATTTTGCACGATCGGCTGGTGCCGCCGGCCGTGCTCGACATGGCCCGGCGTGACGCACAGCGAATTTGCGTGGGCAAGGCTGCCGGCGGCACCGGCAGCACACAAGCCGAAATCAACGCGCTGCTCATCGAGCACGCCTTGCAGGGTATGCGTGTCGTGCGACTGAAGGGCGGCGATCCTTTCATTTTCGGTCGGGGCGGCGAAGAACTCGAAGCGCTTCAAAAGGCCGGCATTCGTTTTTCTGTGATTCCCGGCATCACGGCCGCGGCCGGCTGCGCCGCCTACGCCGGCATACCGCTGACCCATCGCGATCACGCGCACAGCGTCACGTTCATCACCGGCCATGGGGATGACGACGGGCGCGAGCCTGATTATCAAGCCTTGGCGAAGCCCGGAATCACCGCCGTGTTCTACATGGGACTCGCTCGCGTGCAGCATATCGCAAGCAGCTTAATGCGGCACGGCGCGCCGGAAACGCTGCCGGCCGCGCTCATTGCGCAGGGCACGCTTGAAAACCAGCGCGTCATTACCGGGACTCTGGCCACTATCGCCGCCGCCGCCGCGCGCGCCGGTCTTCAGTCGCCGACGCTTTTGGTGGTGGGCGAGGTCGTCTCTTTGCACGACTCGCTGGCATGGTTCAACACGGGCGCGCAGCTGGAAGTTTCCCAGTCGGCGTAATCTTTGGGTTGGCGCAATCTTTGGTTCGGCGCAAACTTTTGTTCAGCGCGATCTTTTGTTCGGCGCGATCAGGCGATCGCCTCGCCAAAGCCGCGCTCGGCGATCCACGCCTTGTTGAACAATCGCGATTGATACTTGGCGCCGCCGTCGCATAGCACCGTGACAATGGTGTGGCCGCGGCCCAGCTGTTTGGCGAGGGTGACCGCGGCGGCCACATTGATTCCCGAGGTACTGCCGAGCAGCAACCCCTCTTCGCGCAGCAGCCGATACACGAAATGCATGGTTTCCGCATCCGTGATGCGCAGCGCGTCATCGATTGGCGCGCCTTCGAGGTTTGCCGTCACGCGTCCGGTGCCGATTCCCTCGGTGATGGACGATCCGCCGTCGGATTTCAGCTCGCCATCCTTGAAGTAGTGATATAGCGCGCTGCCCGGCGGATCCACGAGCACAATGCGCACGGCGTTGGATTTGGATTTCAAATAGCGGGCGGTACCGGCCAATGTGCCGCCCGTGCCGGTTGCCGCACAGAAGGCGTCGAGCTTGCCGCTGGTATCGCGCCAAATTTCCGGTCCCGTCGACTCGAAATGCGCGTCGCGGTTCGCGGTATTGTCGAATTGATTGGCCCAGATGGCATCGGGCAATTCTTGGGCGAGGCGGCCGGCGACCTTCTGGTATTGGTTGGGATTGCTGTAGGGCACCGCCGGGACTTTCCGCAGCTCTGCGCCCAGCGCCTCGATGATTTGATACTTCTCGGCCGCCTGATTGTCCGGCATGACGATCACGCACTTATAGCCTCGCGCGTTACAGACGTGCGCCAGGCCGATTCCGGTGTTGCCGGCGGTCCCCTCGACGACAGTGCCGCCGGGCTTCAACGTGCCGCGCCGCTCGGCCTCCAACACGATCCATTTTGCCGCGCGATCCTTTACCGAACCGCCCGGGTTCATGAACTCGGCCTTGCCTAAAATCTCGCAGCCGGTCTCATCGCTCAAGCGCCGCAGGCGAATCAGGGGTGTATTGCCGATCGAGCCGGTAAAGCCATCTTTGATTTTCATCAGTACGAATTTAAGCGATTCCGCGCTCAAAACGGTGATTTTAGAAAAAAGAGTCCCCGGACTGGCCGGGGAATTCGAGTGGAACAGGTGCTAGGGATGTGACCCTACACGTCCGTTAGTGGCTGATACGCGGCACAAAAGTGCCCAAACGTTCGACCTTGTTTGTGTCTTCCAGTGTTGCTAGTAAGTAACGCTGGTAATAAACACGAACCGCTTCGTCAGCACTATCATAGGCGATACCGTAGATAAATCCAATAGTTAACGCTTTTTAATTAGATTTTGCTGCGCTATGTCAAACGTGTTGCCAATTGGTGACAAAACAACAGTTAAGCCCAAACGGACGCCTTCGCCTCAAAGTCTTCGGAACTGGCCTGCACCACGCAGAATCGCTGACCGGTCGGCGCTTCCATGACCCACCAGGTGCGAATCATTTCGATGCGCTTGGCCCCGAGTTTCTCCAGCCGTGCTACCTCGGCCTCGACATCGTTGGTCTCGATATCGAGGTGAACCCGGCT
>Ga0209007_1000290_pt1 | contig 24501 bp, 25 predicted proteins | sample JacPinW_OM1H0_O2_FD_187961 | JGI IMG/M metagenome (GOLD analysis project Ga0209007, IMG submission 187961) | Forest soil microbial communities from Algoma, Ontario, Canada - Jack Pine, Ontario site 1_JW_OM1H0_O2 (SPAdes) (version 2) | ecosystem: Environmental > Terrestrial > Soil > Boreal... | reverse complement strand
CTACGCTCGCCGTTTTGATGTTTGTTTCCGCCGCTGGTTCGTCGAGCCGCGCGAATGCCTCGCCCGCGAAAGCCGTCGACTGTGACCGGACCTGCCTCAATGGTTTCGTCGATCAATACATGGCCGCCGTCGCCGCGCACGATCCGTCGAAGCTGCCTCACACCGCAAACGTCCGTTACAGCGAGAACAATGTCGAGATGCCTCTCGGCGAAGGTTTGTGGCAGACATCGGATGGCTGGGGTTCTTACAAAGTCTACGTCGACGATCCACAAGCCGGCGAGGTCGGCTTTCTCGCCGTTGCCAATGAGGATGGAAACCTCTCCTGCTTCGCAGGGCGCCTGAAAGTGGCCGGCCAAAAAGTTTCGGAAATCGAGATCATCGCCGCGCGCCCGGAGCGTCCCAGTCCGGCCTCTGCCAATGGAATCCCTGTAGGCGGCCCGCAGAATCTTCACGACAAGCCTCTGTTCAACGAGGACGTGCCCGCCGATCAACGTGTCTCCCGACAGGAGCTGATCCGACTCGCGAACGGCTATTTCGATACGATCCAGCTCAACACCGGCAAGATCTATACGAATTTCGATCCCGATTGCCAGCGCATGGAGAACGGATCGGTCACCGCCAATAATCCAAACGCAACAAACCCGGTCGCCAAAATGGGATGTCAGGCACAGCTCGAAACCGGCCTGCTGAAAATCGTTACCCGCGCGCGGGATCGCCGCTTCGTCGTCGACGAGCAGCACCAGCTGGTTTACGTGGCGACGTTCTTTGATCACAACGGCACGGTGCGCCAGAACAAGCTCGTTGACGGTTCCGTTCGGACCATCGGGCCGCCGTTCGATCGCCCCTACAGCTTTCTGATCTTCGAGCTTTTCAGGGTCAAGAACGACAAGATCCGCCAGATCGAAGCTGTCCTTACCTCCGTTCCGTACTACATGCCGAGCCCGTGGGTGAAAGGGGCGCAGTAGCTCGCGAGGCCACATGAAAATGCGTCGATCCATCCCGTTCGCCGCGGCGGCGCTTTTCGTTGCCGCGGTCGCAGCCCATCCTGCCCGCGCGCAAGCCACCGCGCCGCCCGCGGATTACGATCCCGATTTCAACTACGACTGCGATCGCACCTGCTTGAACGCCTTTCTCGATCAGGTGATCGCCGCCATGGTCGCGCACGATTCTTCTTCGCTCCCTCTTTCGCGAGACGTGAAATACACCGAGAACGGCCAGCTCCTGAAAATCGGCGACGGATTTTGGGGAACCGCCAGCGGCTCGCCGACTTACAAGATCTACGCTGACGATCCGCAGGCGGGACAAGTCATGTTCATGGGCGTGCTGCCGGAAAATGGCGCGCCCGTGATTTTAGGCTTACGGCTGAAGGTCGAATTGCACCGCATCAGCGAGATGGAAGCGCTCGTCGCCCGCAAGGAAGGCGGCAGCATCGCGCGCCCCGAAAATCTCGTCACGCCGAATCCGATCTTCTCCGAAACCGTGCCGCCCGCGCAGCGCCGCTCGCGACAAAATATGGTCGCAATCGCCAACAGCTACTTCAGCGCAATCGAAAAAGGCCACGCGTCTTTCGTTCCGTTCGATGCCAACTGCAATCGGGTCGAATCCGGCGTGCAGACGACGAACAATCAGGTTGCCGCCACAAATCCCGATTCCGTTCTCGGCATGGGCTGCGCGGACCAGATCAAAACGAAGAATTTCCAGCCTGACACGCTGATCCGCGACCGCCGGTTCGCGGTGATCGACGAGGAGCGCGGCCTCGTCTTCGTCCTTGGTTTCTTCGACCACGACGCGCAACTCCGTTCCTACACCCTGACCGACGGCCACACGGTGAAGCAGACGCGCACGGGCCCGTGGACTTGGGAAATCGCCGAGATGTTCAAGATTCAGGGCGGAAAAATCATGCGTGTAGAAGCCATCGTCAACACCGGTGTTTACGGCATGAAATCCGGCTGGTAAAAACGCGGGCTTACACCCGTGTTCTGATCCTGAATTCGCCACAGCGAACTCAGGAGCGTCAGCCCAGAGTTCAGCGCTGGAGATGATGATCCAGGTTGTCCATCCGATGCGCGTCGTCCTCCACGCACACCGGCGACTCCAATAGCGGCTCCGTCGAAGGCTTAATAATCCGCGGAGCCTGCGTCCAGGGCTCGGTTAGCACGTTGGGATCAGCGACGGTAATTTGATACGCCAGATTGTCTCCAACCTTCCAAAACCGTTCATACACATGCATCGTCTGGGTATGAAAATATCCGCCCTCACCGAACCACGTGTCCTCTACGAAATTCGTGGAATCGACCACTAACGTGCTGCCTTCCCAGTGTCCGATCGAATCGCCATAATACGTCGGCTCGGCGTTGGGATCGTGCCCGCGACCGTCCGTGTACACGATGCGGTACGGATCTCCGGACGCATCCTCGTAAAGGAACACCATCTCATTGGGCAACGTAATGATCTGGCGCGGTGAGCCGATGCGTGGCACACCCGGCTTGCCGCAGAAGAAAACTTTGTCGAGCTTCGCTTCGTGGTCGAGCAGATATTTCACCTTCGTTTGCAGCTCCGGCTTGAAAGAAGGAGCCGCCGTAAACGGTAGCGCGTCCGGCACGGGCGTTTTCGCCGGCATCCGTCCGCTTAGGTCCACGACCGCGTAGGAGGTCTTCCCGTCCTCCACCTTTTTCAATGCTCCGCCGGGCAGCGCGATTGAAAACGCCCAGATTCCGCTGAAATCGGGATGCACGGAAGCCGCGTTCGGAGCTTTCGTCGTCGCCGCCGTCGAATTCTGCTGCGCGCCAGTAGAGGCGGCCAGCATCATCGCGGCTGCCATCGCGCAAAGAATTGGGTGTCGCATATTCCGCCCCCTTTTCCGTCGTGTTACTTCGTGGTGTTGATATCGTTCGGGCTGACCATCGCCAGAGAGTTGCCGTCCGCGAACGTGATTTTCTGCAGGAATCCGTAGGGCGATCCGTCCCGTGCTTTGTTGCCTTCAACCGTTACCGTCTGCCCGATCGCTTTCTTGAAATCCTCGCTGTTTACGCCGACGCGCCGCAGCCAAGAAGGCGGCGCGCTCTCGAACTTCCAATTCTCCACGCCGGTCCCATCCGCTTTCTTAACGTCGATGTAGATGGCGATGTGCGGATTCACCCACTCCACTTGCGTAAGCGTGCCCGAAAGCGTGAACTTGTTCGCCATGTCAAAAATCGAAGAAGGTGAATGATGCGCCCGCGCAGTCCCCGCCGCCAGCAGCGTCGCGCAAAGCGCCAAAATTGCAGGAAGTTTGTACCTCAAGGTCCCCCCTTTTAATGTACCTTGTGCGGAGTGTACCACAGTGTTCGGAGCGGTCAATCGACGCTCGGATTGGACGCTACCCCTGAAAAGGCGCAATCCCCCGAAACGATTGCCAGTTGAGCCAGAGGAGAACGATTACACATCACCGATGCGAAGCACGGAGGCGGGCGGGTCTTCGGCGTAGACTTGCTCGACGAGCGGGGAACGATGGTCGAGAATCACACGCTGATTGAGGGAGCCTTTGTCTGTGATTTCGCCGCGATCGAGCGAGGGCGGTTCCTCAAGCAACATCGCCCGCTCCACGCGATGGGAGCTGCCGGTAGCCTGCGCGGCGAAAGTTTCGAGCAACTCCGTGAATTTACCCCGGACCGCTTCGTTTCGTAGGACTTCTACCGTCGTGGCGCTCGGGGACAGAGTCTTCGCCAGCGCGCGGCATGCTTCGAGGTGCGGCACCACCAGCATTCCCAGAAAGTTGCGGTCGTGCCCGGTGATCACCGCATCGACCACGTAGGGCGCAAACCAGTGGATGATCCGACCTCGCAGCGGGCCTACATTCACAAAAGTCCCCGACGCCAGCTTGAAATCCTCCGCGAGCCGACCGTCGAACAGCAGCCCCTTATTAATGTCCGCTTCGTCGACAAATCGCACCGCGTCGCCGAACCTGTAGTAACCCTCCTCGTCGAACGCCCCTCGCGTCAGCTCCGGATCGCCCCAATAGCCGGGGGTCACGTTCGGTCCTTTCACGCGAATTTCCATTTTGTCGCCGATGACCACGACTTTCGCTTCCACGCCCGGCATGGGTATCCCGATCGCCCCGGCGCGCTCCGAATCCCATGTGCATTGCAGCGCCATCGGCGAAGTTTCCGTCGCGCCGAGGCCGGTGGCCATCAGCACGCGCTCGCCGCACGTCTCCATCATCAGCTTTCGGTATCCGTCCCAGAGCGGCTGCGACAGCGCCGCTCCGGCGTAGAACATGAATTTCAGCCGGCTGAAAAAATTCTCGCGCAGCTGGGCGTCCGTGCGGAAATATCCGAGCAGCAGGTCGTAGCCCCGCGGCATGTTGAAATAAACCGTCGGCGCAATCTCGCGCAGGTTGCGAACCGTCTCGGAAATCCCCGCCGTCGTCGGTCGCCCATCGTCGATGTAGAGCGTGCCGCCGTTGTAGACCGTCATGCCCGTGTTGTGATTGCCGCCGGCGGTGTGGTTCCACACCATCCAATCCAGCACGATCGGAGGTTCCTCGCCGAGAAACCGGAATCCCTGCCGGATCATCTGCTGGTTGCTGCAGATCATGCGATGCGTGTTGATTACAGCCTTCGGCAGCCCCGTCGAGCCGGACGAAAACAGAAATTTCGCCACGTCATCGGGCTCGATCGCGGCATGCGCGGCATCCACCGCGGATGTCGCGGACGTCGCGGCGATCTCATCGAACGGCGTCATCCCGGGAGCGCCGATCGGTTTCTCGACGTACACGATTTCGATCCCAGGATCGACCGCCGCTTCGAGAGCTCGCCGGTATTGTTCGGCCCTCGCCACGAAGACCAATCCCGGCCGCAGGATTTTCATCACGTGGCGAAGCTTCGCGAAATCCGTCGAGATCAGCGAATAGGCCGGCGCGATCGACGCCGTCGGAACGCCAACGTGCTGCCCGGCGAGCATCAGCAGCAGGTGCTCGAGGTCGTTTTCGGAGAGAATTGCGACCGGTCGTTCGGGCGAAAGACCTCGATCGAGAAATGCCTGCCCCAGGCTCCGCACTTTGTGCAGTGCCTCGCCGTAGCGTAGAAAACGCCAGGCGCCGTCGCGCCCGCGCTTGGCCGCGAGCGCGCGGTCCGGGGCGGCCTCGGCCCACTGGATCAGCCGCTCGGTCAGCACGCGCGGATAGCTTTCCAGGCGTTCTTCGGGGCGAATGATGATTGCTCCATCCGCGCGCCGCTCCATGGTCGCGCCGGATTTGCGCAGATTGACGGCTCGGATTTTATCGACTACGGCTTTCATCTCATGCACCGAAGCATTGTTCCAACTGTGAGCGTCTGTGACACTGACCGGCAAACTGACTACGGCTTGGTTTTTGCAGCTGGATTTTCATCGTAGAGCTTGAAGATGGAGGCATCACCTTGATGGATTACGGATCCAACGTCCTCGCGAAAAACCATCAGCGGCGTATGATCGCCTCGCGGAATCAGAAATGCAACCCACCCCTCGACCGAACCTCCGGAATGAAGCACGCCGCGCAACTCGGGCTTCACCGGCGCCGCCAGATCGGCCGATGCATAGGGCGCCGCGGCTGCGGACATCGCCGAGAATTGCGCGGGAGCCAGCGTGTAGTCGTAATGATGTGGTTGAGCTCGCGCGGAAAACTCGAATCGCACGCGCGCGAGCAGATATTCCAGCCCGGAAGCCTGCGGCATATTCCCGGCGCCCGCCGCTCTCACCTTTTGCCACGCTTTTTCTCCGCGCACGATTTCTGCAACTGTGATTTTTGCGTCGTAGAGTTCGTCGCCGCCATTGTATTGATCGCCGAAAACGACGATAACCTGGAGGGGCAGGCCGACGGCTTGGGCATACGAAGTCGCGGGCCGGCCTTTCTGGGCGTACACAGCAGAATCAAGAGCCAGCGCAAGCGTCAGGATCAAAAGGGCAGCGTGTGCTTTCAGTGGAGGCACCGGAGATTGGCTGTTGCACAATCGAAATGGCGCCGAAAAGGCTCAGGCCTTCCCGACAAAAAATCGCAGGGAAGACCTGAGCTACATAAATGTCGGCCCGGCTTGAGACTAGTTCTGCGTGGGCGCGTCCGCATGAGGGCCCGCACCGGCTGGGGCAGGGGCCGGAGGAGCGGCGCCACCGCCCGACGGCATCGGCTCTTTCGCATCGAGCGCGAAGGTGTACACGCGCCCGTGCCCGCTGCGTCCAGCAAGGATCGACACGTACTGTTTTCCGTCGACCATATATGTCGAGGGATTCGCCATTCCCGGTTGCAGCTTCACGGACCAGACTTCCTCGCCCGTATCCGCCTTGAACGCCTTGAAGTCGCCATCGTCGGATGCGCCGAATACCAAGCCGCCCGCAGTTGTGACGGTTCCGGAGCCATTCATTTTCTTCAAGCGCCAGCGCTCGGTCTGCGTGACCGGATCCCAGGCGACCAGCGAACCGCCCGGAGGCGGCGGCAGCTGTGCGGTTTGTCCCGGAGCAGGAGGCGGCGGCGGACGAAACACGATGCCCCAGCTATAAACGCCGACTTCGGGCTTGAACTCCGGCGTGGCGATGTAGTGGAAGTCGCTGTCCAGCGCCGGAAGGTAAACCAATCCCGTGCTCGGATTGTAAGACATGGCCTCCCACGCATGGCCGCCCGCGGGACCGGGAGAAACGACGCGCTCTTCCTGGTCGTAACGCATGTTCGGCGCTTCGTTCGGCTTGCCCGTCTTCGGATCGAGCCCGGTCGCCCAGGTGACCTTCACATAGGGCTTGCCGGAAATAAACTCTCCGGTCTTGCGATCGAGGACGTAGAAAAACCCGTTCTTCGGCGCCTGCATCAGCACTTTGCGCATCTTGCCGTCGATCTTGATGTCGGCCAGCGTGATGCCTTGCGTCGCGTCGTAGTCCCATTCGTCGCCCGGCGTGGTCTGGAAATGCCAGACGTACTCGCCTGTTTCCGGCTTCAGTGCGACCACGGAGCACACATAAAGGTTGGCGCCGCCTTGCGGGCTGCGGTATTTGCCGACCCACGGCCCCCCCTGCGAAGTGCCGATGTAGATCAGGTCGAGCTCGGGATCGTAGGAAATGCCGTCCCAGACCGTGCCGCCGCCGCCGAGTTTCCACCACTCGCCCGTCCAGGTCTTGGCCGCGACCTCCATCGCTTTGTTCTCGAACGGTTTCGAAGGATCGCCGGGCACGGTGTAGAAGCGCCAATCGAGCTTGCCGGTTTCCGCGTCAAACGCGGAAACGAAGCCTCGCGCGGAGTATTCGCCGCCGGCATTGCCGATGATCACTTTTCCTCCGGCGACGATGGGAGCGCCCGTAATGCTGTAGTCGGCGCCCTCGTCAGCCGCCTGCACGGACCAGACCTCTTTGCCCGTTTTTGCGTCGAGAGCGACGAGCTTGGCCTCGAGCGTGCCGACGTAAATCTTGCCGTCATAGAGCGCCACGCCGCGATTGGCCGGGCCGCAGCAGACGCTCGGGCCGGTGCGGACCTTATCGGCTTTGCCCGCCGAGCCTACCGGGAAATTCATGTGACTGATCTTCGGGTCCCAGCGCCATACCTCCTTGCCGGTTTTCGCATCGAGTGCGAACACGATGCTCCACGGCGCCGTGCCATACACAATGCCATCCCATTCGAGCGGCGTCGTCTCAACGGTGCCGAACGAGCCGGCGGTGTCGTAAGACCACGCCAAGCCGAGGCGGCTCGCATTGCTGCCATCGATCTGCTTCAACGGGCTATAGCGGTTATCGCCAAGATCATGGCCGTTGCTCAGCCAGTCTCCGCTTTTCGCAGCGCTTTTTAGGGCCTTTTCGTCCACAGGCTTGGACTGCTGCGCCGCCGCGGAGCAAACCATCGCCGCTGCCATCGCGAAGACGAACAACGACTTCATTCCAGTTGATTTGTGCATTTCGAAAGGTTCCCCCCGGTTCCTCATCCGTTGCGCCCGGCTCGGGGCACACTGCGGATACGTCCCCTGAATTTGATTTGTTTCAGCCGCCCCACCCTATTTTACTACGCCAAACCTACGCCCACTTGTCGATCGAGATGGAGACACGATAACTCATGTTCCCGACCATATGGTAGGGATTCGTTTGCCCGCCGACCACTACGAAGTTGTACCAGTCCGGCGAGCGGTAGTAGGGAATCAGGGCGTCGTCCGGCGTGTTTGCATCCGGCACCCATCGACCGGCAAATAGCGTCGATCGCGCGTTCTTCGCCGAAATCAGCGAGTTTTTCTGGAGCCAGTCGGCAAGTTGCTCTTTCGTTTTGTAGCCGAGCTCGACCAGCCCCTGCGCCACCAGTGGATCGCAGACGATCAGCGCGCCGAAAAGCGGCCCGAACGGAATGCAGTTATATGCGATCGCTTCGTGATACTGCGGCACGGGCTTCACGCCCAGTCCAATACCGCCCTGCCCCTGCGAAATGCTGAATCCGACGAAGACGCTGACCACGTTTTCGTCCTGCTTGAAACCTTTCTGCACGCTGAGCGGAGTCCACGGGCTGTTCTTTTCGTTTTCCGCGATGATCAGGTTGTTGTAATTGACGCTGTTGCCCAGCGTACCTAGGTACGTCTGCCCCGGAATGCCGGAATTGGAAAGATTCCGCGAAAGCATCGTCCACGCGCGCCCAATCGCCGCATTCGGCTGCGAGAACGGCCCCATGGCGCCGATCCCGTAATTCATGTTCAAAGTGTCGCGGATCGGCCCGTTGATCACCGCGGCGGTCGCAAACGAATTCGTTGAACTCGAAAGGGAAGTGAGCCCCGTTTCGGCGATCGCCAGAATCGTGGGCAAATATTCGGGCTTCGCACCGGCCATCACCGCGTTGATCGCCACATGCTTCACGGTGAATTGCCAGTCCGGATACGATCCGCGCGCCGGAGACATTTTCCCGACGATTTCGTCCGGCTTGTGGCTGGTGCCTTTCAGCATCGCAGCCAGCCGTTCGTCGGTGGGAAGGACGATCTGCATGAAATCCGTCATCCCGTTGTCCAGATAATATTGTTGTAGCGCGTCGGCCGTGTCGGTGTAGGTCGGCGGCCCGGTAGAGATATCGACCGATCCCGTTTTCTTTTCGTCGGCGGTAAGCGGCAGCGTTAAGGCGTCCGTGATTTCCTTCATCAGAGGTTTGCCGGTGACCGGATCATTTCCCTCGAGGTACGCGTACATCTCCGCGTCGGTTTTGCCCCACACCGGATGCGGGGTGAAGCAGATGCGCTCGAGCGGCATGCCGCGCGACGCGGCGTTCGATTTAGCGAGGTCTTTGAAAGCGATGGTAACGAGTGGAGCGGTCGGAAAACCCATCTGTTCGAACTTTACACAGTGACCCACGGTCGCTGGTGTGCACGTGCTTCAATGCCCGATGGCCATGATCACGGCGTTGCCGCTTGCTTTGATCTCGGCGTTCAGCTTGGGATCGTCATCGGCGAATGCACCAGCCTTCAGTCGATATTCGGTTTTCACGCTGGGCATGTTCTTCTGGAACCATAGCGCCACCTGCGCGAGGAAATGATCCGCGCCCGGAAAACCGTCCGACACCAGAAAAATCGTCTTGCCGTCGAGGCTCGCCAGCCGCGGCGCCATCGGAACCAACTGGACGGGAGGCGGAAGCCCTTTCGGATTCAGGGCCGTGATCTTGGCGGGCGCGACCCGCGCGGCTGTTTTCGGGTTCTTTGAGGAGGCGTCTACCGTAGCGCCGGCCAGCAGCGCCGGTGAAATCCCAAGCAGCGACAGCATCTTCCGTCGATTCATCTCACCCCCCATCAAAGAACCAACGCCATTATTTATAGTCCCGAAGGATGTGTATTGCAATCCGCGGCGCGCCGGCTGAGCGCACCGGCGTTTACGTCCACCTGTCGATTGAAACGCTCACGCCATAGCTCAAGCTGCCGCCCTGGAAGAACGCGTTGGTCTGCCCGCCGGCCACCACAATATTGATGTCGTTCATGTGCGGCCATCGCGGGATCACTTCGTCGTCCTTCATGTTGTACCACGTCGCATACGGCTCCAGGCCCTTCAGCGCCCGCGGGTAATCGAACCCGTACGCAAAGTCGCGGCTCTTGTAATCCTTCACTGTCTGCGTGGTGTTCTTGTACAGCCACTCAATCAATTTTTCTTTCGTATCGTAACCCCGGGCCTTCAAATTCACAGCGATCAGCGGATCCGCCACCACCAGCCCGCCGAAAAATCCGGTGAACACGCTGAAGAGGTCGCTGAACTGTTCTTCGTATTTCGGCGTGTCGGTGCTCGTCCCGCGCGCGCCCTGTCCGGGGACGATTCCGAGGCCGCGGAACAGGCTGACGACATTTTCTTCCGCCTTGAATCCTTTTTGCGCGTGGAAGGGAACCCAGGGGCTGGCCCCTTCGTTTTCGGCAATCACCAGATTGTTGTAATTGAGGTTGTTTCCCTGTGATCCCATGTAGGTGTCGCCCGGTACGCCGCCGTTGCCGAGATTTTTCGAAAGCAGCGTCCAAGCGCGGCCGATCGCGGCGTTCGGCTGCGCAAAAGGCCCCAGAGCGCCGATGCCGTAATTCATGTTCAGCTTGTCGCGGATCGGTCCGTTGATCACTGCCGCGTACGCGAACGAATTCGTTGAGCTGAAAAGCGACGGCGTTCCCGACGACGCGATCGCCAGAATCGTCGGAAAATATTCCGGCTTGCATCCCGCCATCACGGCATTGATCGCCACCTGTTTCACCGTGTAGCCCCACGGCGGATACGCGCCCGCGGCCATTTTTCCGACCACTTCGTCGGGCCTGTGGCTCGTGCCCGCCAGCATTTCGTCCACCATTTCTTCGGTGGGCAGGATGATCGGCAGGAAATCCGTCATTCCGTTGTCGTGGTAGAACTGCTGCAAATTGCGCGGCGTGTCCGGACCGTAATTTTCCGGCCCCACGCTCACGTTCACCATTCCCGTCTTCGTTTCTTCCGCGTTCAGCGGCACCGTCAGATCGTCCACGATCTCCTTCATCATCGGCTTGCCGCTTACCGGATCATTGCCTTCCACATAGGCGCGCAGCTCGTCGGCGGTTTTGGTCGCAACAGGATGCGGTGTGAACGTAATGCGCAGATGCGGCATGCCGCGCTTGGCTACGTTCAGGATGGCGAGGTCTTTGAATGCCCGCGTGACGAGCGGAGTGGTGGGTACCCCGAGCTTTTCAACGGTTATACAGTGACCGACGGTCGCTGGCGTGCAGGTGCTTCAATGCCCGATCGCCATGATCGCGGCGTTGCCCTTTTCCTTGATCTCTTTCCACAGCGCCGGATCGTCTTCCGCATACGGCCCCGCTTTTCTCCTGAACACCACCGTCGTGTTGGGCATGTTGCGGTTGAACCACAGCTGAATCTGGTTCAGCAGAAACCCGCCGCCCTCGAATCCCGTGTCCACCAGATAGACGGTCTTTCCGTCCAGGCTGCCGAGCCGCGGCGCCATGGGTAGCAGCTGGATCGGTGGAGGAGTGCCTTTGGGATTCAGCGTCTCGATTTTTTCAATGCTGGACGCCGCCCGGACGGTCCTCGGTTTCGCTTGTTGCCCGTCGGCGCGCGCGCCGGCCAAAATCGCAGGCGACATCCCCAGCAGCGACAGCATTTTTCTTCGATTCATTTCCACCCCCCGTGGATCGCGCCAGTGCCCACAGTTATAGTCCGCGAGGTTGGCAAATGCAATTAAGGACGCAATCGATTTCGCTCAAGTCGGCGAGACCCTGCGCGCCGCGCCGTAATGCCGGTCCGAGCCGTCTTCCTCTACCACGTGCCGGTGGAATCGGCAGGTATTGTCATCATTCGGAAAGAGTTACAAGGTCTTGGGAATACGATTTTACGGTCGGAGCTGGATGACAAGTTTACTTGACATCCGGACGGCTCGCTTCTATACTGACGTGGAAAGCGTACTTTACATGGGCGCCGCGATTCAAAACCGGGTCAAGGAACTGCGCACCGCCCGCGGCTGGACGCAGGAGCAGCTCGCCGAAGCCGTTGGCGTCTCCCGCCAGAGCATCAACTCGATCGAGCGCGATCGCTACGTGCCCAGTCTCGAGCTCGCGCTCACCTTCGCCCGCATTTTCGAGTGCGCCACCGACGAGATCTTTCGATTGGAGCGTGGAGCTAAATGAAAGTCCCTTTTCTAGGAACCGTAGTCGACGAACGATTCCTGACCTATCGGCTGCGCTCGTCGAGCTATGCCGGAATGGCCGGCGCGGTCGTGCTCGGCGGCATATTCGAATACCGGATTTTTGTGAACCACCACATCAGCTGGGACCTACTCGTCGTGCTCGCCGCCATGGTGATCGTGAAACTTTCCTTCATGGCGTGGTACCTGATCCGGGATTAGCGAGCATCGACAAATCCAAAAAAGGAGATACACTCATGATTTTTCGATCCCAAGCGCACAAAGCGAAAGCGATGTGGACGGCGGGCACGCTCTCAGTCTCGTTGGCTCTTCTGCTCCGCATGTTCGTTCACCCCTCAACCGCTCTCGGCACGAACTGGCTCGACGGGTTTTTCGGGTTCCTCGTCGGAATTTCGATCACCCTCAATCTCGGCTCCGTGATGATTCGGAATCGACTGCGCCACGGCGCCAAGGCCTAGGGGTCGGCCGGGATTGGCGCCGGACGGTGTGCTTGCAAACTTGCCGCCGTTCGACCCCGCGTTCTATGTATAATTTCCCCTTTGAATTGAGCGTTTAGGTAGCCGTGTGGGCGCAAAGCCCAAAACTGCGGGGGAATGTATGCAACCGGAACCTGTGATGGACGTGGCCCACCTGGGCCATCTCGAATTGCTCACGCCGAAACCCGAGGAAAGCCTGCGCTTCTTCGTCGAGGTGATGGGCATGACCGAAAGCGGCCGCGAGGGTGATTCGGTTTACCTGCGCGCGTATGACGATTACGAGCGCCATTCACTGAAGCTCACCGCGTCGAAACAAGCTGGGCTCGGCCACGTCGCTTATCGCACCCGCAGTCCGCAGGCGCTCGAACGCCGCATCGCCGCGCTGAAAGGCTCGGGCTTCGAGATCGGTTGGAACAAAGGCGACCTCTGCCATGGTCCGGCCTACGTCTGCCAGGATCCCGACGGCCACCCGATCGAGCTTTACTACGAAACGCAGTGGTACGAAGCTCCCTCCCATCTAAAACCATCTCTCAAGAATCAAGCCCAGCGATTTCTCGGGCGAGGTGCCAACGTGCGCCGCCTCGATCACTGGAACGGGCTCGCCGTCGACATCGAAGGCAACCGCGCGTTCTTTGAGAAATATCTCGGCTTCCGGCTCACTGAGCAGATCGTTCTCGACAGCGGCGTCGAAGCCGCCATGTGGATGACCTGCACGAACAAGAGTTACGATTTCGCGTATTCAAAGGACCACACCGGCGTCCGCGGCCGCTTCCATCACATCACCTACGCAGTCAACAGCCGTGAGGAAGTCCTCATCGCTGCGGACATTTTCCTCGAAAACGGCATCCACATCGAAACCGGCCCGCACAAGCACGCCATCCAGCAGACGTTTTTCCTCTACGTCTACGAGCCGGGCGGCAATCGCGTCGAAGTAGCCAACGCAGGCGCGCGCCTGATTCTCGCCCCCGACTGGAAACCAATCCGCTGGTCCGAAGCCGAGCGAAAAAAAGGCCAAGCCTGGGGCCTGAAAACAATCGAGTCCTTCCACACCTACGGCACGCCAGTCGTGGAAGTCGAACACGAGGAGTGAGCGCCGCAAACGAACCCGTGTCCGCTCTGCCGCACGTTCTGCTGCTACCGGGATTGGCATGCGACGCCGACGTCTGGCGCGACCAGACACGCGCGCTCTCGCAAACCGCTGCGGTCACCGTCGTCGACTACGCTGCCGCCGACTCAATCACAAAAATGGCCGAAATCGCGCTGGCCGTCACGGCCGATCGCATGGCCATTGCCGGACACTCGATGGGCGGCCGCGTCGCCTTCGAAATCATGCGCATCGCGCCCTTCCGTGTCGCCGGCCTCGCCCTGCTGGACACTGCCTATCGCGGATTTCCCGGCGGCGAAGCCGGCGAACGCGAGATTGCCAAACGCTCCGAGCTGCTCAACCTCGCCCGCACCAAAGGCATGCGCGCCATGGCCGAATTCTGGATGCCCGGCATCATCCATCCCGATCGCGCCTCGGACGCCGCGCTCACCAGCGCGATCCTGGCCATGATGTCCCGCAAGACGCCGGAAATTTTCGCCGCGCAAATCAAAGCTCTCCTCGGCCGGCCCGACGCGACCGCGCTACTCTCGACGATCCGCTGCCCCACGCTCGTCCTCTGCGGCCGCAAGGACACCTGGAGTCCGCTCGAAGGCCACCGCGAGATCGCCGCCGCCATCCCCAATGCCCATCTCGCCGTCATCGAACACTGCGGCCACATGGCCCCCATGGAACGCCCCGAGGAAGTAACAGCCGCTCTTGCCAACTGGTTTACCGGGCTCACAAATTAGCCAGCGCGGTCACGAGCTTCGCATACAGCCCATGTCTCTACCTTCAATACGCGATCGGCACGGAACGGAACGCTCCTTTTGACCTCGATGATCCGCGGGAAGTTCAACTGCGTTCGCCTCTCACGTATGCGGCCAGCATGAAATGCCCGGTGCGGCTCTGCTACGGAACCTTGGAAGACTACTACGCTCTGACTCAACCGCTCACTGCCGCGATTGCTCGCGGTCACGGCGTGGACGCACAGGCGATCGCCCTCGAAGGAGATCACGGGTCAAATGAGCCAAAATCGATCGAGTTGGCGATTCAGTTTTTCAAACAACAAATGAAATGATCGGGCATGGCCGTGGAAAAGATCGCTGTCCCATCTACACGCGCGATTGACGCGGCCTCGCTGCCCCTCTAGAATCCCAACCCGAGACCAATGACAAACTTTATGATTATCGATTCGCACCAGCACTTCGTCCGCCTCGCCCGTCATCCGGAAGTGGAGGGCTTTCGCCAAGCGCAGCTTTCGGGAAAAAATCCCGACGTCCTCCCCGACATCTCCGATGCGGACGTCAAAAAGAGTCTGGAACAGGTCATCAGCTTGATGGATTCGCGCGGCGTCGACGTCGCGTTCGCCTCTCCCCGAGCGAAAGCCATGGCCACGCACGAAGGCACCCCGGAACAGAACGTCCTCTGGGCCGATCTCAACGACAGCCTCATCCTCCGCGCCTGTCAGTTGCATCCCGGCCGCTTTGCGCCAGTCGGCATGCTCGGACAACATCCTTCGTGTCCCTCCGAACAGGTGGCGAAGCAGATCGAGCGTTGGACCAAGGAAGGTTTTATAGCCTTCAATTTCGATCCCGACGGCACCGGCGGCCGCTGGCAAAACCAGCCCTTCACCGGAAAGCACAATTATCCGGTTTTCGAGGCGGCGCAGGCGCTGGACGTGCCGTTCGTGCTGCACGGCAGCGAGTCGATCAATAAAAACTTCCCGCATACGGCGGTCCAATATCTGATCGCCGACATTACGGGTTTCGTGCAGCTCATGATCGCGAAGGATCTGTTCCGGGATTTTCCGCGCCTGCGCTTTCTGATTCCGCATGGCGGCGGCGCGTTGCCCTGCCAGATCGGGCGCTGGCGGGCCATCGGGAAGTACAATAGCTGGACCAGCCCGGACGAGCTGCTCGGTCACGGCAACGTCTTCGTCGACACGTGCCTGTACAACGATCTCAACATGCAGATGTTGTTCGACGCCGTGCCTCTCGACAACATCCTGTTCGGCTCAGAATGTGACGGTGCGTTCCCCGGCGTGATCAATGACGAGACGCACGACCATTACGACAATACACGGCGCTATGTGGATGATTCGAAACTGAACGCAGGGGACAAGGCTCGGATCTACGCCGACAACGCACGGCGCGTGTATCCACGTGCGAGCCCCTGGATTCAAGCCAAGCCTTAAGAGAGACCTTTGTGGCCCAGAAGAAGAAAACTGCTGGCGTGATCAAGAAAATCCAGTACCGTGAAACCTGCCAGCACGTAATTCCGTACATTACCGAGGAGCTGTCATGAGCAGCAAGCCCGTAGTAGTCCGCAAAGTCGATCTCCCGCCGGCCGACGCTGTCGCCGCGCTCGAAAAATACGGAGTCTCCACGGCCCATGAAGCCCAAGGCCGCACCGGCCTGCTCGCTTCCTACATGCGCCCGATCTATCCCGGCGCCGCGATCGCCGGCCACGCCGTCACCGTCTCGCTCGCGCCCGGCGACAATCTGATGATCCACGTCGCCGTCGAGGTCTGCACCCCCGGCAGCATCCTGGTCGTCGCGCCCACCTCGCCCTCGACCGACGGATATTTCGGCGAGCTGCTGGCCACGTCTCTCAAAGCCCACGGTGTAAAAGGACTCGTCATCGAGGCAGGTGTGCGCGACGTAGCTCCCATCACCGAAATGAAATGGCCCGTCTGGAGCCGCGCCGTCAGCTCGCAGGGGACCGTGAAAGCCACTCTCGGCTCCGTAAACGTCCCCATCGTGTGCGCCGGCGCGCACATCCATCCCGGCGACGTGATCGTTGCCGACGACGACGGCGTCTGCGTCGTCAAGCGCGAGGAAGCCGCCGCCGTCGCCGCCGCGTCGAAAGCGCGCGTCGAGAAAGAAGACGCCGTCCGCGCCCGCCTCGCAAAAGGCGAGCTTGGCCTGGACATCTACAACCTGCGCCCGAAACTCAAGGAACTCGGCCTCGAATACCGGTAAACGAGCTCGCAGCCGAGCTAACCTTCCGCCCGCGCGCTGCGTCCAAGCGGGCGGCGGTGTGGGGCCTGGACTTCCGTGAGGCAGCAAGCCGAACGGTCGCTCATGAACAAAAGCGCCGCGAAACGCGTATCCATTCCGAACATACAATCAATCTGGGATCTTCACCATCGGAGGAACCTTTGACGAAACTCACCCCGGCCTCTTTCGCGCTGATACTCGCAGCGTTCTTAGCGATCGCCCCGGCCACATCCGCCCAGTCAAAAACTCCGCTCCTGCTCCAAACCCCAACCATCAGCTCCACGCAAATCGCCTTCGTCTACGGCGGCGACATTTGGATCGTCGGCCGCCAGGGCGGGGAAGCCCAGCGGCTCATCACCGGCACGGACCTCGAAACCGGCCCGATTTTTTCGCCCGATGGCTCGATGGTCGCCTACAGCGGAGATTACGACGGCAACATCGACGTCTATGTCGTGCCGTCGACCGGCGGTGATCCGAAGCGGCTCACCTATCATCCCGGACCCGATATCGCCATCGGCTGGGCGCCGGACGGCACGAGCGTCCTGTTCCGCTCCCACCGCGACAGCACCAACGACGCGAACAAGCTCTTCACCGTTTCGCTCTCGGGCGGATTGCCTACCGAGCTTCCCCTCAGCATGGCTGAAACGGGAGCCTATTCACCCGATGGCTCGCACCTCGCCTACGTCCCCATTTTCCAGTGGGAGCCGGATTGGAAGCTCTATCGCGGAGGCCAGACCACTCCGATCTGGATCGCCAATCTCGCCGATTCCAGCATCGTCAAAGTTCCGCGCGAGGAATCGAACGATCGCAATCCTGTCTGGATTGGCAAGACGGTTTACTTCCTCTCCGATCGCGAAGGCCCGGTCACGCTCTTCGCCTATGACACGGACACCCAGAAAGTCAGCCGCGAAATTGAAAACAGGAATGGTTTCGATATCAGCTCCGTGTCGGCCGGCGCAGGCGAAATCGTCTACTCTCAGTTCGGCGCGCTCCACATCTTCGATCCGGCCACGCACAAAGATCAGGAAGTTTCCGTCACCGTTCCCGGCGATATGCCCCAGTTGGTGCCGCACTGGGCGAAGGTCAGCAAGCGCATCCTGAACTCGAATATTTCACCCACCGGCGCCCGAGCCGTTTTCGAAGCCCACGGCGACATTTTCACAGTGCCCGCCGAAAAAGGCGACGTGCGCGACATCACTGATACTTCCGGTGTGGCCGAGCGCGATCCTTCCTGGTCTCCCGACGGAAAATGGATCGCATACTTCTCCGACGCGTCAGGCGAATACGCGCTCCACATCCGCGATCAAAAAGGACTCGAACCGGCCAAAGTCATCAGCCTCGGCGACCCGGCAAGTTTTTATTACTCGCCGGTCTGGTCGCCGGACAGCAAAAAGATCGCCTTTTCCGACAAGCAACTCCATCTCTGGTACGTCGATGTCGACAAGCGCACCCCGGTCAAAGTCGATACGAACTTGCTGGAAGCCGAAAACGACTTCGCGCAGGAATGGTCTCCGGACAGCAAATGGATCGTTTACACCAGGATCCTGCCCAATTATCTACACGCTATTTTTGTCTACTCCTTGGACTCCGCTAAAACCACGCAGATCACCGACGGGATGAGCGACTGCCAGTCTCCCCGCTTCGACAAGGGCGGAAAATACCTCTATTTCTCCGCCAGCACCAACACCGGATTGTCCGCCGCCGGTATCGACATGTCCGGTGACCAGCACCCCGTGACCAGCAGCGTCTACCTCGTCGTGCTGCGTAAGGATTTGCCCTCTCCGCTTCTTCCCGAAAGTGACGACGAAAAATCGCCCGCCGCCGCGGCCTCGAGTTCGGATTCGAGCGGTAAATCCCAGGACAAGTCCGCGGACAAAGCTGCCGATCAAGCCGCCGGCAAATCCTCCGCTGAATCGGACGACAAATCCGCCTCCAAATCCGACGCGAAGGCTGAGAAGCCCAAGGAACCTCCCAAGGTCACCATCGACTTCGAAGATATTCTGCAGCGAGTTCTCGCCCTCCCGATCCCGGCGGCCAATTACTTCAACCTCTGGGCAGGCAAGGAAGGCGAGCTTTTCGTCGTGGATGGCCCGGTTGTTTCGCTCGATGAGGATGGCCCGCCGCCGCTGACGGTTTCCAAGTTCGATTTGAAAACCCGCAAGACCGATAAAATCATCGAAGGCCCTGCCGTTTTCGCCCTCTCGGCGAACGGCGAAAAAATGCTCTACAAGCAGGGCGACAACTGGTTCATCAACGACGCCGCCAAGCCGCCCGAACCCGGAAAGGGAATGCTGAAGATCGACCAAATGGAAGTGAATGTCGTGCCGCACGATGAGTGGAGTCAGATGTATCGCGAGGTGTGGCGCATCGAGCGTGATTTCTTCTACGATCCCCATTATCACGGGCTCGATCTGCCCGCCGCCGAAAAGGAATTTTCTGCGTACCTGCCGGGCATCGCCAGCCGCGCGGATTTGAGTTACCTCTTCCGCGAAATGCTCAGCTATATTGCCGTCGGCCACATGTTCGTGCGCGGGGGCGCGCAACCAGAAACTCCCCACGTCAGCGTCGGCCTGCTCGGCGCCGACTACACCATCGAAAACGGCCGCTACCGCTTCCAGAAAATCTACAGTGGCGAAAACTGGAACCCGCATCTCCAGGCGCCGCTCACCCAGCCCGGCGTCAACGTCAAGCCGGGCGAATATTTGCTCGCCGTCGGCGGCCAGAACCTCACCGCCTCGGACGAAATCTACAAGCTGTTCCAGGAAACCGCCGGCAAGCAGGTGGTCCTCAAGGTCGGTCCGAATCCTGACGGCTCGGGCTCCCGCGACGTCACCGTCATCCCCATTCCCAGCGAGGACCCGCTTCGCAATCTTGACTGGATCGAATCCAATCGCCGCAAAGTGGACGAGGCGAGCGGTGGAAAACTCGCCTACGTTTATCTGCCGGACACCGCCGGCGGCGGCTATACGAATTTCAACCGCTACTTCTTCGCGCAGGTTGGCAAGCAGGGCGCCATTCTCGATGAGCGCTTCAATCACGGCGGCCAGCTCGCCGACTACATCATCGACTATCTTCGCCGCGAGCCGATGGACATGGTCACCACGCGCGAAGGTGAGCACATGCTCGATCCTGCGATGGCGATCTACGGTCCTAAGGTGATGATCATCAATCAATTCGCCGGTTCGGGCGGTGACGCCATGCCCTGGTTTTTCCGCAAGGCGAAAATCGGCACGCTCGTCGGCGTGCGCACCTGGGGTGGTCTGGTCGGCATCGGTGGTTATCCCGTGTTGCTCGATGGCGGCACTGTCACCGCACCGCGCTCCGCCATTTCCAATCTCAACGGCGACTGGGAAGTGGAAGGCCACGGCATCCCGCCCGATATCGAAGTGATTCAGGACCCCAAGCTCGTGCGCGAAGGCCACGACCCGCAACTGGAGCGCGCCGTCGCCGAAGCGATGCAGCAGCTGAAAGACCATCCGTTGCCGGAATACAAAACGCCGCCCTACACGAATCACCATCCGGTGCTGCCGCCAGTCGAGTAGTTTCGGGCAGAGCGCCGCACCCGCAATCGTAGCGGCGCGATCGATCGTGCCCGGCACAAAATCTTGGCGTGATGAAGGCCATGCACCTCGATCGCGAGCCTGGGCTAATTCGCCTCTTGCGCCGCGCCATTCCCCCCGTGATAAATTCGGGAGGGGGATGCCGGATGACCGAATTCAGCCAGGCCGAAATGCGCAACACCGAAGCCGCGTGCTACGCGCTCTGCGTTGATTACGCAGAAATCGTGGACGCTCGCGAATGGCCGCGCCTCGCCGAGCTTTTCGCCGAGGACGCCACGTTCACCAAGCCCGTGCCGCCCAAAGAAGTGATTCACGGCTCGGCCAAAATAATCGCCTGGTTTCAATCGTTTCCGCCGGACCGCATCACGAATCATCTGATCAGCAATTTTCGCGTGCGCATGGAAACCAACGACACCGCCATCGGCTCCTGCCGCGTACTCCTCCATACCTCCGAGTTGTCAGAGCCCGAAACAAACGAGGGCCGCAAAGCCGCTCCCAAGCAACTGATGGGCAGCTATCAGGACCGCTACGTCCGCACGAAAGAGGGCTGGCGCTTCGCCGCGCGCGTCGGCGGAGTCACGTTTCACACGTAAAATCGCGACAAGAATTGAACAATGTCGAACGAACCCATTGCGCGCATCGCCCTCATCGGCTTCGGCGAAGCCGGCGGAATTGTCGGGCACGATCTCGCGGCGCGCGGCCTTGACGTTTCGACCTACGACATACTGTTCGACGCACTCGCCTCGCGCGATGCGATGCTCGCGAAGGCCCGCCGCTCGAAAGTGCGAGCCGCCGAGAATCTTGCCGACGCCACAGGAGACGCACAGCTGGTAATTTCGGCCGTCACCGCATCGTCCGCACTGGGCGTAGCCGTCGACGCAGCGCAGCTGCTCGGCAGGGGTCAAATATTTCTCGACATCAACTCCGTCTCTCCCGCCACAAAACAGAAAATGGCGAACTACTTCGCGCAATCGCCCGCGCATTTCGCCGAAGCCGCGGTGATGGCCGCTTTCCCGCCGCAGCGCCTGAAAGCTCCGATCCTGCTCGGCGGCTCGCACGCGGCCGACGTCGCTCCGCGCCTCAGGGCAATCGGACTCAACGTCAGCGTAGCCAGCGACCGCATCGGCGTCGCCTCCGCCGTGAAAATGTGCCGCAGCGTGGTGATCAAGGGTCTCGAAGCGATCGCGGTCGAATCGATGCTCGCCGCCCGCCGCTATGGAGCCGAAGACGCCGTCCTGAAATCGCTCGCCGCCACGTTCCCCGAAATGGGCTGGCAGGAAAAGCTGCCGGACTACCTGATCAGCCGCGTCGCCGAACATGGCAAGCGCCGCGCCGAAGAAATGCGCGAAGTCGCCCAGGCCATTCGCGACGTCGGCATCGATCCGCTGATGGCCGAAGCCATCGCCGAGCGCCAGGACGCGCTAGGGAAGGAGATCGCCGCGAATCTTCCCGGCATGCGCGTCGAAAAATCATTCTCGTGGCGCGAACTCGCCGACGCGCTCGACAAAGCTTCAAAAACCACGAAACACACGTAGCGCTTTGCTGTCATCCGGTTTTCACGCCGCCAAAGTTCCGGTATCCGTATAATTCCGCCCCCTCGCAAATCGTTCTCGAAGTTCCGAAGGGAGGGCGTCCAGCAGGGGTCCGGCGCGGGGCTCAGCGGCTAGAGAAACCAGAAGCGTTTCTTCTTCCGCGGCTGCGCGCCGGCGGAATCTTCCCAGCCAAGATCGTCCGCCAGCTCCGGCACCCACGGAATCGGCCGGTCCTCGAACGCCGCCAGAGGATTGTCCACCAGCAGCGCCCGCGCCACATCCTCGCCGCGCGCCTTCGCAATCAGCTCGTAGGTTTCCTTCAGCTTCAGCGGACGCGACGTCGTATTGTGCGCGTCGCTGGCGACGAAATGGATCGCGCCGGCGTCCAGCCATTCATTCGCGGCGGCCTGCGCCGATTCGCCCCACCGGCCCAGCAGCGATTGCGCTGTCACCTGCGCGTAGCAGCCCTGGCGCAGCCAGCGGTAGAGGCGCTCGGGCTGCGCGCGGATCAAGGGGTTGCGCTCCGGATGCGTCACGATCGGATGGAGTCCCGCCAGCTGCAGCTCGTGCAGCGCCTGGTCCATCGACGGCGGAATGGAATAATCCGCGAACTCCACCAGCAGATAGCCTTTCTGGTTCAGCGTGTAGCGAAATGGGTCGTGCCGGATGTCCTGCAGGTTTTCGAAGCTCAGGTGGAAATCGCAGCCCGTGGCGAAGGTAATCTGCCCCGCGAATCTCGCCTGCAGCTCGTCGCGCAGTTCGTGGTTGCGCGCCAGGCTGAACGTATGATCCGGGCTCGCATGCGGGGTCCCGATCACGTGCGTCACCCCGTCCGCAATCGCCATCTCGGCCATCGCGCACGAAACCTCCAGCGACGGCGAGCCATCGTCAATCCCAGGCAGTATGTGGCAATGAATGTCGACCATCGTTGATCGAGGATATCCCAGGGCCCACCGGATGACAACGCACCGCCCGGCCCGGAAAGATTTCCATGTTTGCGGTCGGTACTTCGGGTGCGTTTCACGGAACGCTCAATTCGACCCGGTGCCGCGCTGAGCGCCGCGGCACTCCCTGTAAACCTTTTGAGAGAGAGCCCTCGTCGGACGGAGTGAGTCCTCTGTGGGGATGACAAGAGAGGTAGACTTTCGTCCTAAGGGTTTTTCCGTATTGCGGGCACGGCGGAGGCGGCGGCAGACTTTGCAGGCCGGAGTGCTGGTTTTCAATCTCACGTTCGCATCAGGAGGATTGGGATGAAGAGCCGACGTTGGCTGGGTGTTGGATTGAGTGTGCTGCTGGGGATCGGCATGGGAACGACGGCGGCGCGGGCGCAGGAGCATCACGATCACGATCGTTTCGACGATCACGATCGCGCCGTGGCGCGCGATTGGTACAAGGGCCATCACGACGCTTTCCATCATGACGAGGGGCGCTACTGGCACAGCGCCTGGGAGCCGAACATCCATGAAGGGTTCGTGTTGACGCCGGAGATGCGCCGGGCGTGGCGGCCCGTGCCGCACGATTTGCTGGTGCGGCTGGGACCGTGCCCTCCCGGATATCGGTACGTGGTGATCGGGGACCATGTGGTCCTGGTGGACTCCGGCTGGCGAATTCACGACGTGCTGCATTTTGAGTTGAATTTCTAGAACGGAGCGCACAGAACAGAGATTCGTCGATTGCGTGGCAGGACGTCCCGCAGGAGCGCGACGAGAAGCGAAATCATCCTGCCACTTCGCTCAGAATGGCGAACAAAAGCGCCCGCCTTTCCGACGCGGTGCGTCGGAACCCGCCAGAAAGCGGGGGAAAGGCGGCCGCCAGGAAGGCAAACAGGGCGGCGGGGCTTGGGCTCTGCCTCCCTTTTTTTTTCCCTTGACATATTCCCATATAGGAATGTATCGTCCGGGCATGGCAAGGGCGGCGACGACTTCGGATGCGTTTAATGCGGTGGCGGAGCCGCGGCGGCGGGCGATTCTGGCATTCCTGGCGGACCGGGAGCAGCCGGTAGGGGCGATCGTAGTGGCGCTGGCGCTGGAGCAGCCGTCGGTGTCGAAGCACCTGCGCGTGCTGCGGGACGTGGGACTGGTGCGGATGCGGCGGGACGGGCGGCACAAGCTGTACCGGACGAATGCAGCAGGGCTGCGTCCGCTGCACGAATGGACCGGGGAATTCGAGCGGTTCTGGCGGCATCAGTTGACGAAGGTGAAGGAACGGGCGGAGGCGAAGATGGCGCAGGCCGTCGAGACGCCTCCGGCTGCGGCAGGGAATCACGAGGGGGGCTGCGATGACGAGTGAGGATCTGACCATGGAAATCCACGAAGAGATTCACGTGAAGGCGCCGATCGAAGTGACGTTCGCGGCCCTACTGGAGCAGTTGGGGCCGCTGAACGAGCCGGCGCCGAACTTCGCCATGCCGATGAAGCTCGAGGCGTGGCCGGGCGGGAAATGGACGCGCGACCTGGGCTCGGAGAACGGGCACTTCTGGGGGCACGTGCAGGCGATCAAGCGGCCGACGCTGCTGGAATTTTGCGGGCCGTTGATCATGTCGTATGCCGCGACGTCCAACTTGCAGTACCGGTTGAGCGAGGAACCGGGCGGGACGCTGATCAAATTCCGGCACTCGGCGTTCGGCGTGATTCAGGACGATCACCGGGCGGGGATCGGGCAGGGCTGGGCTTACACGCACGCGCGCATGAAGGGGCGGGTGGAGGCGGCTGCACCGGGAGCGAAGTGAGATCTGCGGCGGGAAG
>Ga0209007_1000289_pt1 | contig 24511 bp, 27 predicted proteins | sample JacPinW_OM1H0_O2_FD_187961 | JGI IMG/M metagenome (GOLD analysis project Ga0209007, IMG submission 187961) | Forest soil microbial communities from Algoma, Ontario, Canada - Jack Pine, Ontario site 1_JW_OM1H0_O2 (SPAdes) (version 2) | ecosystem: Environmental > Terrestrial > Soil > Boreal... | reverse complement strand
GTCAACTTCTCCATTCCGGCTTCCGCTCCATAGAACGCCGTCTCGCGGAACTGGTTATTTCCGCCCAAGCGCTGATCGCTCATCACCATCCAGCACATGCCCACCGCCAACGCGGTGACCAGGATCAGCACGAAGAGAGCGGTTATTAGTGCAATTCCATTCTGACGTTGAGTTCTCACTGCAAATCTCCTTTAAAAAACGACTGGGCTCGCGATCCTGCCCCTATGGCGATGTCGATGACGACGAAGTCGTAAAGCTGTTAGCAAACGACAGGCTGCGAATGCTCACTTGAGTGCTCAAGTTGTTTCGCAAATATTGCGGATAGGCGGAAGCTTGATAGGGCGCTTCCGAACGTCCGGCCAAGAACACGTTCACCGCGCGAATCTGAGCAGCAGTATCCGGGAGAGCCGGAGTGGGGGCATTGCCCGGACCGTTGGGATAGGTGCCAAGCCCGGGGAAATTTGATCCGGTGATGTCATAGCTGAACGAAAGGTTTTCGACGTTGTCCGCAATTGCTTGCGGTGGATTCACTGCTGCCGGACCTGCGGGAAAATTCGGATAATTTACCTGCCGTATTAATTGGGGAGCGGACGGGTTCGTCGTCGAATCGATGTAATACGTGATCAGCCAGACCCGCGTAACGGACGTCGGCGGAAAACCGCCGCCGGCGTTCTGCAGATTCGCCACCGTACCGTTCGGCAATCCCGTTTGGTTCAAGCCTGCGGGATCGCCTGCAGCGAAAGTAATGGTTTGTCCATTAACCGACGTCACGTATTCCAGCGCGGTCCCATTCGAGTTGTGGAACATAATCAGGTTGCCGACTGTGATCGGCTTCGTCACGCCCGGCATGGTGAAACAGCCTGCGTCCAACTTGACGGTGAGGCCAGTGGCGTTAATGGTTCCGGCGCAAACCGGTGGACCCACTGCTTGGACCACTGGATAGCTGTAAAGATAGTGGCCTGCCGCGTCTTGAAGGCTATTGTCTGCATACAATATGTTGATGATGTCGGTCTTCAGATTACCGTCCAGGATTGCGCCATTGGTCGGGTTCACCGTTTTCGCGTCTTGGCCCTGTTCGTAACCCGCTGAAATCGCCGGTAGAACGATGAAGCCATTCGGAGCGGGAGGATTTACGAAAGTAATCGGCGCTGGAGCGAACGCTCCCGGTCGCGCGATCGCGGAGTTTCCCGCAGCGTTATAGGGCACGCTGACTCCGCCCTGCGGTATTCCCTCACCGGCTTGCATCAAATCGGCCACCATGAAATGCATTCCGGCGCGAAGATTTTCCTGGGTGTTGGCTTCATACGACACGCCTTGTGTGGCATGCTGCGCTTGCAAAAGCGCGCCCACCACAACACCCACGGTGGCCACCAGGATGGCCATGGACACCATCAGCTCGATTAAGGTGAATCCTTTTTCCCGCTTCATTCCCTTGCTCCTCGCCACGCTAGTATTCCGAGACATAAGTCTCGAGCTGATATTGGCGCGTAAATTTTCCGGTCGTGTAGTTGATGGTGATGATCACGTCGCGAACGTCGCCACTGGGCTCGCTCGCCAGGTTCGTGATGGCGATGGTTCGAGTGAAATTTGTAAGCGGCGCCTGAATATCATCCGCGGTGCCGAGCTTTCCGTCAGCTCCCGGATAGACGATGTAAGCAGGGGGAGCTCCCCCGTCGTTGATGGAGCCGACCAATCCGTCAGGTCCAGGCTGGGTCAGCGCTACGGGGCCTGTAACAAACAGCCCCCCGGGATTTCCTGCGCTATTATTTGAAATCTGCGCAAAGGTCGCGTTGCTGCTGTACTTCGCTGTGAAAATTGCTTCCGCCGCTTCTTCCGCTTTCTGTTGCGCGATGAAGTCGTCCTGCGAGCCCTGCATGTAAGACAAGGAATCGTAGAGCAACGCCGCCAAGCCGAGAATTCCAACGGCCAGCACGACGAGGGCGACCATTGTCTCGATCAAGCTGAAGCCCGCCGCTGAAAGGTGTCTTTTCTTTTCCTGCATTTTCGAAATCTCCTTCAAAATTGAAACCATGCTGCCCCCGTATATTTCCAGCCGCGGATTCGACCGGTTGCGCCCAACACGGTCACAGCCCTGGACGCCGTCGCTTGATTAGGAAAGCCTATGAAAACTGTTCCGTTGATGGGCAGAAACGTCGCGCCGTCCACTAACTCTCCATCGCTCTGGAATAACATTCCCAGAATTGGTCCCGGATTTAGTCCTTCGAATTCGATCGGGCTGGAGTTTCCAAAGCCGTCCGGAGTATCCGGAGCGCCCGGAAAGAGAAAATACTGCGCTGGGACTTGAATCGGCACAGTGCTGAGGACGGTGTCAACACCCGCCGGACCTAGTGGCGGAGCGTTTCTCTCGGTCATCACCACTTGATATTGCGTAGGCTGTCCGGCGATCACCACCGTTGGAAATGTGACTTGCACGTAGCGCCGGTTCGCGATGGCGTATTCGCGCGCTTGCCGCAATTGGTCGATCACCTGGCGCATGGCATTGTCGTACTTCGCGTCTTGCATGCTGGGTTGAAGCGCGAAAATCGCCATGGCCGAAATGATCAGAATGATCATGATCACCACGCCGAGTTCGATCATGGTGAAGCCGCGCTCTCGGTTCATAGACCGCGGAGTGATCTCGGAATTCGCTTGCCGATGTTTCACGTTTACGACCTCGAGTCGCCCTGTAATGGCGCGGGCTGACCTTAGAATCTGCTATCGGAAGTGCATTTGGCAGGCCAAGGGTAGGGGGCAGCAAGTCACATGTTCCTTATGACTTACGGATAGCCGGGAAGGACAACTAGGTCAGCATCAATTTTTTTGGGGTAGAAATGTTACCGTTGTGGAGGCCACTTGCCGGACGAATTTTGTCTCACGAGATCGCTGAATCCCGAGAAAGTTTTGAAATTTCGGCCGGGAAATCTTAGTTGCGGCTCCGCAATTTTGAGAGCAAGCGAAGGATCTCGAAGTACAGCCAGATCAGCGTGACCATCAACCCGAACGCGGCGTACCACTCCATATATTTCGGAGCGCCCGCGCCAACGGCGTTTTCGATGAAATCAAAATCGAGCACCAGATTCAGCGCCGCGATGATCACCACAAAAACGCTGAAGGCAATTCCAATCGGTCCCGCTCCGTAAATCGTAGTGAAGTGCACGCCGAAAAATCCCAGAACCATTGTCACCACATAGAAAAGCGCAATGCCGCCGGTGGCAGCCACTACTCCCAGCTTGAAATTTTGGGTAACCGGAATCAGCCCTGAGCGGTACGCGAGCAGCAGCACCACTAGCGTGCCAAACGTCAAACTCACCGCTTGAATCGCAATGCCCGGAAAGCGCAGCTCGAACATGGCGGAAATTCCGCCGAGCACCAACCCTTCGAGCAACGCATAGATCGGAGCCGTCACCGGCGCCCAGGTCTTCTTGAAAATTGTGACCAGCGCAACGATAAATCCGCCAATACCGCCGACCATCGCCAGACTCAACGCGGATTCCTGCGAATGAGAATGCATGAAAATATTCCAGGTCCACGCTGCGGTGGCAATCACGCACAGCAGCAGCACGCCCGTCTTGTTCACCGTGCCCTGCAGCGTCATCGGTTCGCCGATGGCGACGCCCGCTCCTCGAAATGCCTGATCGTTCAGCGCCGGGTTTGAAGTCCTCATTAATTGCGGCAATTCATTTCTCCTTTACTCGCTCACGGTGCAAAGCTTCGTACTACGATTCGCGCAACAGAAGGCTTCGTAGCACAATTCTCGCAGCACATCGTAATGTCCGAGCTTTCCGCGGCCATTACCGAGAGTTAGGCTATCACGGTTGTCGCCGCTTTGGAATTCGCGCGCGCCCGCTCCAACGGCGCTCTCGATAAAATCAAAATCGAGCACCAGATTCAACGCCGCGATGATCACCACAAAAAAGCTGAAGGCGATTCCGATCGGTCCCGGTCCATAAATCGTAGTGAAGTGTACGCCGAAAAATCCGAGAACCATTGTCACGACATAGAAGAGCGCAATGCCCGGTGACAGCCACTACTCCCAGCTTGAAAGTTTGGGTAACCGGAATCAGCCCGAGCGGTACGCAGGCGCGGCCGCTGCCACTTATACCAGTGCTACTTCGCGGTCGAAATTGGGTTTCTTCTCCGCGTGGAGCTTTAAGGCCACGCCACAAACCCCTGCGATGCGCTCCAGCATCGTGAGCGAGTGTCCGGTATATTCGGCGTCTTCCAAGCGAGCAATCACAGACTGTGTTGTGCCCACCTTCTTCGCTAGTTCGGTCTGGGTAAGCCCCGCATCCTCCCTCATCTCGCGCACCAGTAAGGCCAGGTCAACTTGTTGCAGGGTGCGCGCGAAGGCCTTACGATAGGTAACGCTCTTACGTGCGCGCTGCTCGACAAATCCGCTGTGTCTATCGCGTTTCACGGCTTGTTTCATTGGCCTAGCTCCTTCAGGATGGCTTCTCTTTCCTTCTGCGATCCCGTGTAATGGTTGCGATACTTCAGCCAGAGCTTTTTTAGCTGCTTTGCCCTTGTAATCTCGCCCGGCGGGGTCTGTTCCGTTTTCTTCTGAAATCCCGACGTAATCACGATCAACATTCCCGGCTGGTAAAAAACAGAACCCGGAAAATCCGGTCGAATTGCTTAACTCTTAGCTCGAATATGTCATCCGTAAGTTTCTTGACGAACTTTCCCTGCATCCGGTTGCCATAGACGCGCAGACGGTCGATAAAAGCGTCTATGCGGACCGTAGCTTTGTCATCTAGCGCATCCAGGAACTCTCGGGCGGGTACCCGCCCGTTGGGGAGCTCTACATATTCAATTGTGAATTCACCGCCCAATTCCGAACTTGCTTCGTCTATTAGACTATCGCATAATTGCTATAGTCCAGTCAACGAATTCCCGAGAAGGCTAGCGGCGGTGGACAATGAACTTTTATCTGGCGCAGAACGATGCAGCTTACCTTGTTAAAGTACTGCCCGATAATTCTTTGCGGGTGGAACCTTACGTGAACACTTCCGAAACGGATAGAGAAGCTTGCGCGGGTGAAGCGGCACAAGAGGTACGAAGCTCAAAGCGAATTTGTTATGGCGGGGATGAATCCCCGCCCTTCCAAAGACGTCGGAACGGTCACATTGACGGGGTTGCGACCGGATTGTTACGCTGAATCTGATACGGGGCGAGGGAGACGAGCGTGCTGGAAGTTATTTTGAAGCGATTCGAGCAACCCGACGAGGTTCGCACGTTTGAAAAAGGCAGATTCGAGACGGTGCACCTTGGTCGAATGACGATTGGCCGGGCCACGTATCAACCAGGATGGAAATGGTCCGCTCACGTGGGCCGCGCGCTGGGCCAGAAAACCTGCGCGGTGGAGCAGGTTGGCATGGTGCTTTCGGGGCGCGCGACTGCAGCGATGGATGACGGGAAGGTGATCGAGATGAAGGCTGGAGACTTGTTCTACATTCCGCCGGGGCATGATAGCTGGGTGGTGGGCGACGAGCCTTACGTCTCAATTCATTTGATGGGCGCGGAGGCTTACGCGAAAGCTAAGAAGGATTGAGCTTCGACTGAACTTCTTTCAAATTTTCCTTCGTCACATGACGCTGCGCACGAGTTTCCGAGCGTCTTTCTGCAAGAGGAGTCCTGATCTTGCCAATCTTTTTCACGGCGTGAGAATCGTCGCGCATTTTACGAGCCTTGTCGCGTGACACGGAGGTTTTCGCTTGCGCCTGTTTGGACTTCTTGCCCGTGGATTTCATGGCTTCCTCTGATGTGCGACGAGATGGATTCAGATGTAGCAATCGCGGCGAGTGATCGCTGTTGGCTTTGATTCTGTCTCTGCTGCGATGGAAGATTTCAGGATTTCCCTCTTTAGCAGGGCTATCCCGCTGATAGCGTCTTCTATCGCCTGCCACTCTGTTTTTTGGTCTGAACTGATACAAAGCTCTCCGACACGTAATAAGATCGCTTTTTCCGCGACGGCGACGCGTTTAGCAAGGGCTGCCGCATCTGGCTCCACTAAAGCCTCTACGTAAAGCCGCTGCCATTCCGGTACTGATCGAAAGATCATGGGCCCCCCATCGTGCGTTCCGGAAAGATTGAGTATAGAAAGCGGGCTTGGGGGGGACTGTACAATTTTGCACAGTTCTTAAAATCGTTTAATTCTGAGTCGTCAATCGCCGATGCGGAGCTGTGATGGACGGCTATTTCAGCGAAGGGCGCTTACCTTCCGGCTTTCTTGCGGGCTGCCTTAACCTTTGGTGGATCAAGGGCGTGGGCCGGATCATGGCCGCCGACAATTCCGATCTTTCGAGAAGGGCGCGTTTTTTCATTTTTCCGCCGCTGGTGTTGAGCCGGCTGGGCAGCTTTCTTATAGTGCGCCTTTCGACAGAGGCGGACAAACGAGGAAGATCCATTTCTTTGGTGACGCTGGCGAGAGTCGCGTCGCTTGGATGTTTGTTGTGGCTGTTGTTGACCATGTACCCACGTTAGCCCTGCGCCTGAGGCAATTCAGTTCAAAAAGGCACAGTTTCCGACTAATTCGAGGACCGAAGAGAGGAGAGAAGCAAGCTGAGAATAAAAACGTCCGGGCGCGTAGCCCATCCTTTTGTATCGTGCTCCACCGAAGTTCCTCTACGCCACGCTTCGACCTTGTGGGTGCCGCACTCTTCGTTTTTTAGAAGAGTACGGATTTTGATTAAACATCTGCAAATCCTCGCCGCGATTCCCTTTCTCGCTGGTTCGTCCGTCGTTCGCCGTCTCGGAAGGGCGGGGATTCCATCCGCTGTAAGCAAATTCGCTCTGGGCTTCGTACCTTTTGCGCCGCTTCACCCGCGCAAGCTTTTGGCCAGGCGGCCAACCTCTGTGCGCGGTACCAGCGTTCCCCTTCTGCACGATTGAAACCTGCGGGGTGCCGAACCTTTTCTGTGATTCGTACAGAAAAGGTTCGGGTTTAGATCTCGCGACTGCAACCCCTTGGCTGAAATCCCTCACCTCTTGCGCCCCTTTACCCGCCCAAGCTTTTTGCATTGGCAGTTTCGAACCACAGTCCATCCCCTTCCAAGGCGACGAGCAAGGTGCATTGAGGCATCCTTCGCCTCATTCCCAAAACGGAACTGGGCCGCAAAAATACTTCGTGCACACAGCACATCGCTTCTTGTAATCGTTCCAAAACCGTGCTACAAAATCTTTACCCCCAAATAATCTAATAATATTTTTGTGCCCCGACAGAAGGGGCTAGCGCGAAGCTGCGTTTACTCGCCGTGGCGAGCTTGCCCGCCGAGGCGGGTGGTTGAATCCCTAACGGGATTTACCCTGAGCGCCTTCACGAAGGGCGCGCGTTGACCATGGCGCACCTTCCCGCCGAGGCAGCAGACGGACCGGGGCAGCAGCGCCGCTATAGGAGGATATGTGCCAGCAGAGCTGACCATCGCGCAACGCTCGCAGCCTCCCTGCCGAACATCCGCCCACCCACGGACGCACTTCTCGCCGGCTCGAAAGCAATCGCTCGCCTCACCTTCAGCGGGCCTGCGCAGATCGCTCAGCGGAATTAACCAGCCCAAATCGCTCACGAAAACGAGCCAGTTGTCACTAGCAAAACGCAAGTGGTCTAGACCACTTCTAACCGGCACAGCACCACAAACAGAATTCAGCGCAACTTACTCAAAACAAACGATGGAAAAATTTCTAACCGGGGCTAGAACACACATTAGGATTTTCCAGATTTGCCAACTTAGAACACAAAATCTCGCCCAGTTGATACAACGCCCGTTCAGGAAAAAGTTCGGGAAAAGGGACAACTGTCCGAAGGGCGACGGGAGGTGACAATTAGAAAATCCAACTGACAAAAACGCCGGCTTGGAGGCCGCTACAACGGCGTGATTCGCGCTGAAATAGGTCTCGCCTCTGAAGAGGTGAGTTACATGGCGAGCGACGTTGAGCTGAAAGATTCGCGGGCGTTTCCCAAGCTGACGCGTTTAGTGGCAGGCGGAGTTATCGCTGAAGGTGCCGCTTACCAACATGGGGTTTAGGAACTGGCTGCAGGCGCGGATTTTGGCCAGCATGGGATCGTTCTTCAGCGCGTCGGGATCGATGGTGGATGCGCCATTGAGGTCCTGGCGCTGGCCGAGGACGGTGTTCCACCAACTCTCCAGATTGGACTCTTCGTTGCGGAGGAGTTGGAGGGCGTTGCGGTCGTCATCAGTCGTGACGGCCAGTTCGGCTTGGGAAAGATCGGCTTGGGCCTGATCGCGATAGCCGGCGGCCCACGCGTCACTGACAGCCAATCCGTGGCTGATCATGGCGGAGATGGCACCGCGCCACTCGCGCAGGTCGGCTAACGCAGCGATGGCGACGGTGGCAAACTGGCGCGAAATTCCTTTTGGAGGCGGAGGGGGAGCGGCTGCTTCGGCGGCAGCTTCATTCGCTGCTGCCGCGGGACTGGCGGAAGCAGGGTTTGCGCCGTTGGGAGCAGTGACTTCGGCGGTAGCTTTATCGGCGGCGGTTTGGGCTGCGGGCGCGGCGGTAGCGGGTACGGTGACGGCAGGCGCGTGGGTGGCTGCGGCGGTCGGCGCCGGAGCGTTCGCGGCGGGAATATTGAGCACGACGCGATGCGGATCGACGACGAAAGTGCCGTTGGTGAGTTGGGCGACAGTTTCAACGTCCACGTAGGAGCGTCCGCCGATCTGGACCACCGGGGAGTCCACAGTCTTCCCGTTGATGACCAGAACTTTATCAGTGGCGCTTTGCGCGAAGAGCGTTCCGGCGAGCGCGAGAACAAATCCGAGCCAGATGAAGAATCGAAAATTGCAAAGGTTTTTCATAATCATCCGCCTGAAGACTCCCACCTAAATTCCGGCCTACAACCTCAGCATCGTGCAATTCGGAGCCAACTTGGATTGTACACCGCTGAGGTAACGCAAAGAGGACAGTATCCTCCCCAACTTTCTCGGAGAGAGGACAGCGCCCTCTCTAAGTTCAAAGATGAGCGAGCCAGAGCAAACGACGCAAACATTATTCAGCATTCAACACGACACAGCGGTCGTCCCGTGTATTCAGTGGATCGCTCGGTGCGGATTATCGGCAGGTTATTCGTGGCGCTTATTCGTCGCGGCGTGTTCGTTGGCGGCATATCCGCGGCGGATTATTCGTGGGGCTTGTTCGTGCCGGCGCATGCACGGCGGCTTATTCGTGGCGGAGGGCGACCATGGGATCGACTAGCATGGCGCGGCGGGCGGGGATGAATCCAGCTAGGGTGGCTACAGCAGTCAGCGTGGACGCGACGGCGGCGAGGGTGACGGGGTCGTTGGCGGAGACGCCGAAAAGCATGTGGCCGATTAGGTGAGATGCGACGAGAGCACAGGGAATTCCGACGAGGAGGCCTGCGAACGTGAGGAGCAGAGTTTCTCGCAAGATCATGCGAAGGATGGCGGCACGGGAAGCGCCAAGAGCGACGCGGATGCCGATTTCATTGGTGCGGCAAGAGACCGAGTAGGAGATCACGCCGAAGATTCCGGTGGCGGCGAGGATCAGGGCCATGGCGGCAAAAAGTCCGAGCAGTAAAGTGCGGAAGCGCTGCTGCGAGACGGAAGCGTCGAGGAGGTCGGGCAACTTTCCGACGTCGGTGACGGGCAAGTCTTTATCGATTTTCTGGACTTCCTGACGGATGGCGACGGTTACCGCGGATGTGCCCAACGTGCTTTTCACTACTAAATCTGCGCCCCAAAAAGGAGCCTGGGCGTACGGCACGTACATCATGGGGCCGGGAGCGTCACCGAGCGACGTGTCGCGCACATCGCCGACAATGCCGACGATTTCGCGCGGGATTCCGGGATTAGGAGGAAAGCCGAAGCTGAGGCGTTTGCCGATGGGATCTTGATTTGGGAAATAACGTTGCGCCATCGTTTTGCTGATCAGCGTGACGGGCGGCGCGGTGGCGATGTCTTGCTGGTTGAAGAGGCGGCCGGACAAAAGTGGAATTCCCATTACATGAAAATATTCGGGACTGACAGAGGCGTAGTCCGCGGTTCGCGATTCGGTTGAGGACTTTGGTGGAGCGCCCTCGATCTCAAATCCAAGGTTGATGAAGCCATCGACGATCGGCACGGGGATGGCGATGGCGGAATTTTGCAATCCGGGCTGAGCCTGAATGTGCGCGAGCAATTCGTCGGAGAAGGCGGTCCACTGTTGCGGCTTGGAATATTGAAATTGAGGAAGCGAGACCTCGGCTTTTACTATGTGTTGAGGTTCGAAACCGGGACTGACCGAGGTGAGCTTGGAAAAGCTGCGCAGGAGCAAACCAGCGGCTACCAGTAAAACCATGGCGAGCGCGATTTCCGCGGCAGCGAGAAAGCTGCGCGCGCGGCGGCGATTGCCGCTTTCGCCGGAACGGCCGCTGCCTTCGCGAAGGCTTGATTGGATGTCCAATTTGGATGCGAAAAGTGCGGGCACCAAACCGAACACAGCGCTGGCGATAGCGGAGAGTACGAGCGCGAAAATTAGAACGAAATTGTCCACACGGATCGCGTTCACTCGCGGCAGGTTGTCGGGCAGGAGAGAACTGAGAGCTCGGACACCCCAGTAGGCGAGAGCGATTCCAATGACTCCACCGAGAAGACCGAGCACGGCAGTTTCGCTGAGCAATTGGCGGATGATTCGACTACGTCCGGCGCCAAGCGCGGTGCGGACAGCGATTTCTTTCGAGCGAGAGGTGGCGCGGGTAAGAAGCAAGTTGGCAATATTGGCGCAGGCGATCAGCAACACGAGACCGACGGCGCCGAGGAGCACCAGCAGCGCGGTTCTGACATCTCCCACAATTTCTTTCTGCATCGGCACGAGACGGACGGTCCAACCTTTATTCTCCGCCGGAAATTCGCTCGCCAGCCTTTCGCTGATCGCGTCCATTTCGGCCTGAGCCTGCGCTATGGAAACACCGGGCTTCAGCCTCCCAAAGACTGCCAGCCAATGCCCGCCACGCCGAGCCATCCAGCTTCCAAAGAGAGGGTCCTGAACGAGCGGGATCCAGACCTCCGGCTTACTGTTGATAAAAGGAGAGCGAAAGCTCGCGGGCATGATGCCAATAACGGTGAACGGACGCTTGTCGAGGATAATCGAGCTTCCAAGGATTTTTGGGTCTGCTCCCAGGGTCCCGCGCCAAAGATTCTCGCTCACGATTACGACGGGAGGAGCGCCGCGCTTGCCGTCCTCAGGAAAAAAAATGCGGCCCTGGAGTGGCTTCACGTCGAGAACCGCAAAATGCTCCGGCGTCACAACACAGGTGTTCACCTCGGAAGGATCGCCAAGTCCCGTGAGTGTGAGCTGGTGAAAATCAATTGTCGCGAGCTCGCTAAAAACATGATTCTGCGCGCGCCACTCTTCAAAATTCGGATACGAAGTGCCGGTTTCCGGAACTCCTTCCTGGGTGTTCGCCTGAAATGCGGAAACCAATTGATTGGGATTTGCATAAGGCAACGGCTTTAGGAGCACAGCATAAACTACGCTGAAGATAGCAGTGTTCGCGCCGATGCCGAGCGCCAGAGTGAGCACGGCGACGGCAGTGAAGCCAGGATTTTTGCGCAGCATGCGGAAGGCGTAGCGCGCGTCCTGAAGAAAGGTTTCGATAAAGGGCAGGCCACGGAGTTCGCGGTTGGTTTCTTTCAGTTGCGTGACTCCGCCGAGTTTGATGCGAGCAGCGCGGCGGGCTTCTTCTGGCTGCATGCCCCGGCGGATATTTTCGTCGGTGAGCATATAGAGATGGGAATCGAGCTCGTTGGCAAAATCCCGATCGACTTCACGCGGCGAGAGCCACGTGCGAGTGCGAGAGGCGAGCGTTCTAATCCACGTAAGCATTTTATTATCCGCGGTCGGCGAGGCGCAGGACGCGTCCAATTACGGCGGAGATGCGCTCCCAGTTTTCGGCTTCGGCGTTGAGCTGTTTACGACCCGCTTTGGTGATGGAATAAAATTTGGCTTTTCTATTGTTGTCCGAGATGCCCCACGCGCCGGAAATCCAGCGCTTCTGCATCAAGCGCACGAGAGAGGCGTAAATCGTGCCCTGATTGATCTGCAAAGCTTCTTCGCTGATTTGTTCGATGCGGCGGGCGATGCCGTAGCCATGCAAGGGGCCCATTGCGTCGAGGGTTTTCAGAACCATCAGATCGAGAGTGCCCTGGAGAATATCGGACTTGTCAGCGGACATCTGGCCTCCTGTGGTGTACACACAGGAGTATCGCAAAGGACATGTGGGATGTCAACAGGAGGCGTGGCGTGAGCGATTGGCTTGCGCGAAGCACAGCGCCTCACTGGATGGTGATGGCCCCGGATGAGGGCAACGACTTATAGCAGGTGTGGAATTGCGCTAGATCGGAAGAGGCTTTGTGCGTCGCCTTAAGAGGTTTGCGCATTCACGTTCGATTTGCTGTTTCAATTCTCGAGGTTCGAGCACGAGGGCATCGCTGCCGAACCCGATTAGCCAACGTTGAACTTCCCACAGATTGGCAACCTGAAGAGTGAGGATGATGCTACCGTCCCGGCGTTTTTCGATTTTCTGGCTGGGATGCCAACTGCGCTCTTCGACGAAAGGCGCTTGATCCGGCGAGAAGCGGATTTTGACTTGCTGGGGATCGCCCCAAACTACGTTGAATGCGCTTTGCGTGAATCTTTCGAAGTCGAAATCGGCGGGAATTTCAAATCTTCGATTTGTCGCTTTGGCGGCCGAGATTCTTTCGACCGCGAACGCGCGTATTTCGCCGCTGTGATGATCGTGCCCGACAAGATAGATTCCGTTGTTTACGTACCAAAGGCGGTAAGGATCAACCTCGCGGTCAATTCCTTTTTTGAATCTGGCGGCGCGGTGATGGATTCGAGTTGTGAACTTATGGAAGGTGGAGTGTGTGAGGGCCGCGATCACGTCCTTCGACAGAGTGTAATTCTTGAATCCGAGCGTCCGTACCGATATGGCCTGATCGAGGCCTCGGAGAAATTGGAAACTTTGAGGCGGCAGCGCGGAACCGATTTTCTGGAGAGCGGATTCAAGCGATTCGTGGATCGGCGTGCCTTGCAAAGGTTTGAAGAGGCCCTTGCTGAAGTAGAGCGCCATCTGCTCCGTCAACGTTAGGGACACAGGCGCTTCCGCGTGAAATCCTTCCATGAAGCGCTAGAACACCGTCCCGTTGCGCGAGTCCGAGACAACCGGGAAGCCTGCGCTTTCCAGTACCGCGATGTCTCGTTGCACCGTCCGCTTGCCAACTCCAAGCTCGGCCCGAAGTTGTGCTAGCGTCTGACCGGTGCGGCCCGAGAGTAGCCGCACTAGTGTCCATTGGCGCGCGAGTTGATCACCGCGTGCCATCCAATACCTTTGCTACACAAGATTTATTTTCGCAAGTGACCAAGATACCTCTGTATTTCGAACTCAACCACTTCAGCGTGGGCTTGGAAATTCTCAGTTTGATGCTTCGCAAATCGCCAACTACCCAGGTGATATTGAAAAATGATTGGCGCCCCATTTTTGCGATACTTAATGTCTATATCGGGATTGCGGTATTTCTCGGTGTCCCATCCTCCGCTGCCAACTATAGGGTAGATGACGGGCCCGTCTCCGAGAAACACGATGGCGCAAGAGCTAGCAAGCTGGAGTTCCCGATCCAAGATAGATGTGCACAGCTCGACCTGGGTGCTTTCGTAAAACCCCTCTGGGTTGAGAGAGCGATTCTCGTTGCTACGGTCGAAGACGCCAATCTTAAATTGGTTTGAGAATCCAATCTTAGAGACGCATTTCGCGAACTCTTGCCCGAAAACGCGCTTGCTCACATCTGTGATGTATCGCCAAAATAGGCTATGCGGGTGGGGGTTGTTAACTATGTCCTCGGAAAGCTTGAGGCAACATTCACGATCGAAGCTGTCGCCTTCACACTCACCGCGTGTAGCTATTCCGACGAAATAAATTCCGGGAGTACCCGCGAGAATATCGCTACCGATCCATGGGACAAAAGGCGATGCTATGCCAACTAGAGCCGGACTTGGATTTTTCTGGACCATCTCGTGGCGCAGATCCACCAAGTCTGTAAACGTCTGATTGTCAATTGGATATTCCATTTTTGCATCCTCGATGTTGATTTTCGCAAGGCGGATGTACCCCTTAACCGTCAAAACGCGCCTGCAGGCTCTTTGGCTCGCGAAAAAAAATTGCCACCTCTCGCAAGGCTCGGAACATACAGGCCTTTAGCCATGTCGAGCAGAGGTTCAAGAACCAGAGGGAGGCTAGGCTAGCGCAGAATTTGCCAACGAAACGAAACCAGTTAAGCTTTCGCCCAGCCAACCGATTACGCCGTTCGCAGCGTTCTTAACACCGTTAACGCCAGCTATCAAGTCCTCGCTACAGATTTCTTCGCCGCTGCGTTGAAATGCAATTTGGCCGGCCAGGATGTAGGCTTCGCGAAGCTGCGCGAAGGAGAAGCCGTCGGACAGCACGGCGGCGCTTTCAAATGCAGCATCGTAGCTGACCGCGACTGCGAGTTTTCGAAAATATTCGACGCGCAGAGGCAGTGAAGGATTATCAAACGGTACGACGCGATCAAACCTTCCCGGGCGCCGCAGAATGGCCGGGTCCAGCCGCTTGGGATGGTTGGCGGTGGCCACAACGATCGTGCCGTCCGTGCTGCCGAGCCCGTCGATGGAATTCAGAAGGTGTTGAAGCGTGATGCGAGTGTGAAATTCGGGCTCGCCGTGGTCGTTGAACACGCGATCGAGGTCTTCAAAAATGATGATTGAGGGAACGTTGTGCTCCGCGGTCTCGAAGAGGCCGGATAAGTCGGCGTTGGTGAGTTCCACATTTGAAAAGTCGATGGTAAAGGCCGCGATCGGCGCATCCGAAAGCATGGCGCGGATTGCGCTGGTCTTGCCATTTCCCGGCGGGCCATAAAATAAATATCCGCGACGGAACGGGAGATGCGATTTTCGGAACCATTTTTCACGCGAAAGAAAGCATTCGAAGTCCTTTTGGACAAGCTCTCGGACTGAACTATCCAGCACGAGCGATTCCCATCCGGTATCTTGCCTGCGCAACGGGATGTTTTTTCCGCCGATGACGGTGATCCTTTCTGGCGGCTTTGCCAACATTTGGCTTAGAAGACGGAGCGCCGGCGCGACCTCCTTTCGATTCAGGATCAGCAAATCCTGCCATCTGTCGGCCATGCCCTGACCAAAACATACATAGGGAATGGTAGCGGCAACCAAAGCGTGGCTAAGGCCTCGGAGCCAAACTGCAATCGGCGTTTCGCGCCAGTGCGGGTCCCAACCGCGCTTTCTCTCGGTAACCAGCGAGCCCGCCTCGCGCGAATGGATCAACTCGATTCGCGGACTTATGCCCGGCGGAGTTTCCCAGTGGACGGCAAGGGGAAGCACTTCGTCCGCGCCGAAGAGACATTGGCGGTCTAAGGGCACACCCTTCAATGTTTGCTCAGCGGCAAAATGCCCGAACGGCAGGTCAATTTCAAAGGTGAGCGAATCGGATGCCGCGCAACCCAAAACGTTCTCGATCCACTGGCGGTGGGGTTCGATGAAAGCGTTCATCGCCGCCACCGATGGAGCCAAACGAATTTCCGAAGAGTTCATGCCGAACCTCCTGAGTGTGATGGTTCGGTTATACGTGAGGGGTATGTCAGGCTAGGTCGCAGGACTTCGCCGAAAAAAAGGGCGGCCCCGAAGGGCCGCCCTGGTTATGAATGGAATGAATCGCGATCAGTGGAATAAACTTATCGGGATTTTCCCTGGCAATTTCTCTCGTGCTCTCTGGCTTCGCTTGACGAGCCGAAGCTTCGTCCACATTTGCTGCATGTATTGTGATCTGCCATTCGGTTGCTCCTTTTGCGGGAGGGCGCGTTTGTAGCGCTGATCCCGGATTTGGCTGAGCAATAAAAACTATTCGGCGGCGGGCCGGTGTCTGATGAGCGCGCCGAATCGGTGAAATTTTGCACCGGTGAAAGCGCTGCGGCTATACCGGGAATGCCGTAAATGTTTAAGGGAATTATTTGTACGATGCGTTAGAGTTTCTGGTAATTCGAATTGGTGGTGGTCACGACGAGTTCCTTGGCGCTCGCGTTAAGAACCGTCTGCTGCGAATAGTTGGTCCCATCGGGCAGGCTGGCTATGCGCACTTGCAGCGTAACTGCATCCTTGGTTTGGCCCATATAGGTATTCACGCTCAAAGCGGTTATCTTTTTTGAAGCGGGGTCAAAAGTGACGGTCATTCGATCGCCAGGCTGGGCATAATCCGTGAAGATCAAATTCACGACAGCACCGGCAGGATTGAACGAGACTTTGCCGGCCTGAAAGGCTTGTTGCATTCTCTGCGAATCCGGCGGAACGTACATGGTTAGCAGGCCTTTCACATCTTCCATGTAGTCCCGCATCTCCGCTTTTTTCTTCGCAATCACTCGCTGCTTCAGTCGGCCACCGCTGGGCTGCTCCGGGGGAGGACCAATGGGAGTTTTCTGAACCTGGCCGTCCGGTCCGTACTGGCACAGATTTTGAGTGGGAGGTTTCGCGTCTCTCTTCAGTGTGATCTGTATTGTTTCTATCCACTGATACTGTCGCAATCTCTGTTTATTCTCAGCAGCGGACTGCTTCACGGCGGCAAGTTTTTGTTGCAGCTCCGCACTTTGAGCGAATGCTGAGGCAGCCGCGATAACCAGAAATGTACCGACAAATGACATTTGTGCGACCTGGAGAATAGCGGCGCCGATCACAGTTTGACTGTTGTTCGCGGTTGCGAGAGCGCGCCTCATTAAATTCTCCTTTGTCTTTCGGAATCTCCTTGTTGCGATGATTGTACTGGACAACGCGTTCACTGTGGGTTTCTGCGCTCGTTCATGCAACGCTCGACGCCACGGCCTCTCGCTTTGCTGGCAGAAGCGCTAACAAGACGCCTCCGATCACAATGAAAACGACGACATCGGTAAAGTCCCTGTGGACGCCGTGAATCCGGGCTTCCACGGTTTGAATAGCCATCACCACGCCATGAGAGATGTTCCACCAAGCCACTAGAGCAATCATCGAGCGATGCTCAGATGGCCTCCTTGCGGCGATGAGTAGAAAGACCCCGACCGGAATAAAGAAGCTCAGAAACATCGGATCGCACTCGTTCTTCCGCTCCAAAAGCCAGCTGGAATGCCGCAGATCCATATATAGAAAATAAATTAGGGCCAGATTGACCAGCCCCACGATGACCAGGACGATCTGTGTTAGGCGTTCTCTTTTCACATTGACCTCACTTGAGCGAATTTTGTGGGAGCGCCGCTACGCAGCCTAATTTCGGATTGGCGATAGCCCCCTCGAACTAACTGCTGGCTTCAACCCCTGACCAAGTCCAGGCCTGCCAGATGATGACCAAGGTGCACACAGTTTCGATCGTCGCGAAGAACAAGTACTCAGGAAGAGCGGGCGTCCGGGCACCGACAAGAGGCGGAACGAAGGTCAGGAAACCGTTTACAAGGGTCAAAATTGCACCCGCGATGATATTCGCCAGCGGTTCGCTCTAAACGGAAGTAGTCGAGACGCCACAATCATGGCGATGGGTATTTCCATTGGGGGAGAGGCTCGAATGGATGTCGCGAGCCAGCAATATCGAACAGGGCAAGCACGTCCGCGTACAGGTAGTTTAATAACGCGAAGAGCCAGAATAGGGACAACCGCTCCTTTGTGTCATGCATGTCAACCTCCTACTGAAAGGCAATGCAAGATCTGAGTTGCGCCTCGGAGCTGCCAAACGGTCGATACCGCATAAGCAGCGCAGAAAGCGCGTTGGGGTCGCCTCGTCGAAGCTGGGCAACTTCGCTCTTCACCCCCACGCCAGCCACACACGTCATGAACAAGTGGCCTATCATATCCGTACTACGAATGAGACCTGAAAAAAGATTCATCCCTTGAACGTCGAACTGATTTCAACTCAGATGTCTGGGAAAGACTCTGACCCGGATATTTCCATCCCGAAGCAAGCCAAGGCGGAGTACGGCAAGTGCAATAGTGGACTGATTTAGGGCTTGACGGGCAGAGCAAGGTCTCCTAACTGTTGTAAACAGGCGTTATCACAACTAACCGGGTTTACTGTGAAAACAAGGTTCTCAGATAAATGTCGAGAACAGGGATTATCACCACCTGAATCGACTAGTGCCCGATTAACGCGCATTAACCGGAAACTGAGCCACCGCCCACCTACAGTTCGGCGCGGCCATTTAACAACGCGGCCAGCCGTCGCGGAGCGTATGCGCGACGCGGGCAAGCCGTAGTACAATAAAGCCCGTTGTGGCCCGGAGGGTGCACCCACCACACCGCAGTTAGCTACACTTTTGTTGCACTGACACACGAAAACCCCACTGGCGCTATGGTGCAACGGTTAGCACGCGGCCCTTTCAAGGCTGAAATACGGGTTCGATTCCCGTTAGCGCTACCAAAGTTTCTTCTTTGACGTTCTCCGTTTTCCCGCTGAAAGAAAATCAACAGCAATGCGAAGGCCGCTAAACTTAGCAGCAGTACGATGGCGCTAAGACTTGGCGGCAATACAATTGCGCTAAAAGGTGCGTGGGGCATGGTTGATAGGAACGGAGGCGGTAAACGCGCCTTGCTCTTCGTAGATGGCATTGTTAAGTTGGATGGGTTCGGTTAAGGAACGCCCGCCAGGCAGCGGACAGTTGTCCTCTTGGGATGCCGCATTCGCAGGTCCACTCAAGAGGAGACGCGTTCCATGCCGGCCACTAGCCCGAAGTATCTTTCCTCGCTATCGATACGACATTTTCCATTTGCACTGATTGGGATATTGCTATTTGTTTCGTGCAGTGGCTTGATCGCGCCCAACCTGCGGGCCTCGAATAACCCAGTGCCATACATCGATCTGGTCTCCCCGGTAAGCGTGAATCCCGGGACGACCGGCGTTACGCTCACCATTTTAGGAACGGGCTATGTCTCCACTTCTATCGTGCAATGGAATTCCATAGCGCTTACTACAACATTTGTGAGCTCGAAAAAATTGACGGCCAGCGTGCCGGATTCTTTTGTTGCAGCGATTGGGCTGGGCGCAATTACGGTGGTAAGTCCAGGAGCAGGGGACGGCACGTCGAATGTTTTTTATTTCCCGGTAGCGGCGAGTGAAGCGAGCACGCAATTTCCGTCCTCGCCCAGTTCTTCTGTCTCGGTGGGGAACACGCCACAAGGAATTACGACGGCCGACCTGAACGGGGACGGAAAGCTAGACTTGGCGGTGGCGAACAGCGGAGATGATACGGTTACGATTCTGCTGGGAAATGGCAATGGCGCGTTTACCACGAAATCTACTCCGTCGGCGGGAACGAGTGCCAACTGGATAGCGGTGGGAGACTTCAACGGAGACGGGAAACTCGATCTGGCAGTGGCCAATTCCGGCAGCCCGGGGCCGGCCGGCGTAACGATATTAATCGGCAACGGAGATGGAACGTATACGCGCGGCGATTCGCTCACAACTGGCGACGATCCTTTTGCAATTACTACGGCAGATTTTAACGGCGATGGCCATCTCGATCTAGCAGTTTCTAATGCCAACGACAACACCATCACAGTATTTCTTGGCAACGGCAACGGGACGTTTGGCACCGGCGCCACGTATGCGGTGGGGGCGTCACCGGAAGTTATCGTTCCGGGAGACTTTAACGAAGATGGAATTCTGGACTTGGCGGTCTCGAATTTAACTGACGGTACGGTATCCGTGCTATTGGGCGTGGGCGATGGGACTTTTCACGCGCAGCATGCATTTTCGTCGGGGGGAAGTGGGCAGCCGATTGGTCTGATTGCTGCGGACTTTAATAAGGATAATCATCTGGATTTGGCGGCAGTGAATGCTTCGGATGTTGCGATTCTTTTAGGGAATGGAGCAGGATCATTCACTCTGCATGCAAATCCCACTACGGGCTCCGGTGATCTGATTGCGGGCGTGACGGGAGACTACAACGGCGATGGAAACCTCGACATCGTTTTGTCCGACCGGACAGCCGGCGAGGCTTTCTTGTTTCTGGGAATGGGTAATGGGAATTTCGGAACTGCTACGACGTTTACAACCGCCAGCGGTGCGTTTGGAGTGGCTACCGCAGATTTCAATGGTGATGGAGCTCTGGATTTGGCGGTGGCCAACGGCAATGCCAACAACGTTTCGATTTTTCTGCAAACGCTGCCGGTAAGTTTGGCTCCTTCAAGTTTGGCTTTCGGCAATCAAGCAGTGGGAGTCCCGAGTAGTCCGGCGAAGACGATTACATTTACGAATAACAGCGGAAGCACGGTCGCTATCGTGCGGATTGCATTTGCTGGAACTGACAGCGGAGACTTCTCCACGGGGGGAACTTGCAGCACAGCGTCGCCGGTGGTGAGCGGTGGAACATGCACCATCACTGTTACTTTTACGCCGGGAGTAGCCGGAGCGCGCAGCGCTACGCTGATGGTGACGGACACCGCGGCCAATAGCCCGCAGACATTGGCAGTGAGCGGCACGGGGGTCATTTTGGCGCCTACTATCAGCAAGGTTTTCGGCGCTGCGAGCATTGCTCTGAATGGCACGACTACGCTGAGTTTCACCATCACAAATCCTTCGGGCAATACCATTTCTTTGACGGGTATCGCCTTCACCGATAGCTTGCCGGCGGGTCTGCTCGTTGCGTCTCCAAACGGACTGACGGGATCTTGTGGAGGTGGAACGATTACTGCAACGGCGGGAGCGGGTAGCGTGAGCCTTTCGGACGCGACGCTGGCGGCTGGCGGGACATGCGCCTTTGGAGTGAGCGTCGGCGGTATCAGCGCTGGGGCCCAGGCGAACACGACCGGCGCTATATCATCGAACGAATCGGGTGCAGGAGCGACCAGTAATACTGCGACGATTACGGTCGTGTCGCCACCCAGCATCAGCAAGGTTTTTGGCGCTGCTACTATTCCGCTTCAAGGAAGCACCACGTTGAGTTTTACGCTTACAAATCCAAATACAGCTACTGCGCTGACCGCAGTCGGATTTGGAGATACCTTCCCTGCGGGATTGAAGGTCTCCTCACCAAGCGTAATCACTGGATCATGCCCAGGGGGATCCATATTTGCGAGCGCCGGTTCGGGGAGCGTGATCATGTCGGGAGCGAACCTGGCAGCGAGTGGCTCGTGTACTTTCTCGGTAAATGTGACCGGGACAGCTGCAGGCGTTCAAAATAACGTCGCGGGCGGCGCGGGTTCTACGGAAGGTGGAGTAGGGACAGGAGCGTCGGCGAGTATCGCGGTGGTAGGGCCGCCTTCGATTGCGAAGGCGTTTGGAGCGGCTACCATTGGCCTGAACGCGTCCACTTCACTGACAATAACCATTACAAATCCGTCGGCGAATACTGTTGGGCTTGCCGGAGTGACGTTCACGGACTCGTTGCCCGTGGGGATTGTGGTAAGTACGCCGAATGGTTTGGCGAATACTTGCGGTGGAAGCGTGACGGCGGTTGCGGGATCCGGAAACGTTTCACTTGCTGCCGGAAGCGTGGCGATTAACGGCAACTGTACCGTCACCGTGAATGTGACCGGAACGGCTTCGGGCAGCTACACGAATGTGACTGGTTCGGTGTCTTCTGCCAACGGCGGGACGGGGAATACGGCGGCGGCGAATCTGACGGTGGCTTCGCCGCCGGTAATTTCGAAAATGTTTGGAGCGGCGACTGTGGCGTTGAATGGCTCAACTTCGCTGAACTTTACTGTAAACAATCCGAACTCTTCGTCGGCGCTAGCGGGCGTCGCGTTTACGGATTCGCTGCCGGCGGGTTTAGTGATTGCAACACCGAATGGTTTGGCAGGAACTTGTGGCACCGGAACTATTACGGCTACGGCGGGATTGGGAAGCGTGAGTCTCGCTGGCGCGACGTTGGCAGCCAGCGGATCGTGCGCGTTTAGCGTAAACGTGACGGGAACGGCCGGCGGCGTGAAGAACAACAGCGTGAGCGTGACCTCCACGACGGCTGGTGTGGGAAATACTTCGAATGCATCCGTGACGGTGATAGGGCCACCGACGATTGCGAAATCTTTTGGCGCCGCGACGGTGGCGCTGAATGGCAGCACGGCTCTGACGTTCACGCTAAATAATCCGAATGCTTCTTCAGCGCTGACCGGTGCCGGCTTCACTGATTCGCTGCCCTCTGGATTGGTGGTCACAACACCAAATGGGGTGAACAACACATGCGGTGGAACGGCAACTGCAGTGGCCGGCTCGGAGAGCGTTAGCCTTTCGGGCGCAACGCTAGCGGGCAGCGCATCGTGCAGTTTGGCGGTGAACGTGACTGGCACTACAGCGGGGACGCAGAACAACACGACGGGCGCGGTGACCTCAACTCAGGGAGGGGCTGGAGGAACCGCGTCGGCTAGCGTGGCCGTGCTGGGGCCGCCTTCGATTGCGAAGGCGTTTGGAGCGGCGAGTATTGGGTTAAACGTTTCGACTTCGCTGACATTTACGATCACGAATCCTCCGGCGAACACGGTGGGACTGACCGGTGTGGCATTCGTGGATTCATTGCCTTCGGGCATCGTGGTGGCTACTCCGAACGGGGTGGCCAACACGTGCGGCGGAACGGTGATCGCGGCGGCCGGGTCGGGGAGCGTTTCGCTCGCGGGTGCGACGGTAGCAGCGAATGTCGCGTGCGTTATTTCTGTGAATGTGACGGCGACGGCATTAGGCGCAGTGGCTAACACTACCGGCACAATCAGTTCGACGAATGGCGGTACGGGCAATACAGCAAGTGCAAGTTTGACGGTGGGATCGCCAGCGATAATTACGAGCGGCAACAGCGACACATTCACGGTGGGCGTGGCGAACTCGCTTACGATCACCACAACGGGAGTGCCGACACCTTCCATCACGGAAACGGGAGCGCTGCCGAGCGGCCTGATGTTTGTGGACAATGGCAACGGGACGGCGACACTTAGCGGCACACCGTTGGCTTCGGGTACCCCTGGTATTTACATCATCACTTTGACGGCACACAACGGAGCGGGGCCCGATAGCGTGCAAACTTTTACGATAACGATTGGCAAAGGGACGCCTACTGTGACTTGGGCTGCCCCTACTGCAATCAGTTACGGAACTGCTCTTAGCGGAACGCAGCTCGACGCCACGGCCAGCGTGGCGGGGACTTTCGTGTACGCGCCCGTGGCCGGAACGGTGCTCGGTGTGGGTTCGCAAACTTTGTCAGTCACTTTTACTCCTACCGACACGATCGATTTCACGACGGCGAGCGGCAGCGTGACACTTGTCGTCAACAAGGGGACGCCTTCGATCGTTTGGGCGATGCCGCCTGCGATCACTTACGGGACAGCGCTTGGCGCCATGCAACTGGACGCGTCAACAGCGGTAGCGGGAACATTTGCCTACAATCCTGCCGCGGGAGTGATCTTGAATGCGGGGACGCAAAATCTATCGGTGACCTTCACGCCTACGGACACAGCGGACGATTCGACGGCGACCGGACAGGTTTCGCTGATTGTGAATCCCGCGGGGACAACGATTGGTTTGGTGTCTTCGGGCAGCACCGCAAATTTTGGGGCGAATGTTACTTTCACGGCGACGGTGAGTTCCACAGCGGGCACGGCGACGGGAAGCGTAACTTTTCTTGATGGCGGCACTACCTTCGGAATTGTTCCGTTGGCTGCAGGCACGGCTGCGTTTAGCACATCCACACTTACGGTTGGGCCGCACAGCATCGGAGCAACGTATTCCGGGAGCGCGAATTTTGCGGCGAGCAATGCTGCAAATATTCTGGAAACAGTCCAAGCGGCGCAGTTCACATTGGGCGTGACTGCGCCAACATACGTGGTTCAAGCGGGACAAACGTCGAACATCCCGCTAACGGTGACGCCCGTGGGCGGGTTCACGGGGCCGGTGCAGTTTTCGTTGACGGGTTTGCCGCCGAAAACTACTTTTGCGTTCAGCCCGCCGGTACTCACGCTAGGGGCCAACGCCGGTGTTGATATGCTTACGATCACCACTCAACTTCCATCGAACAATGTCACCGGCCAGGTGAATTCACCGGCGCGCACAATTTTCGCCGGAGGAATTTTGTTTCCGCTGGTCGGCTTGGTATTAGGAGGTGTGGGGTTTGCACGGCGTGGCAAAGGCAAAGGCACGGCATGGGTTGTTCTGCTGGTTCTTTTCGCCGGCGCTGGGATTTTCGCGGGCTGCGCGGGAGAACCTGGCTATAAATATCCCGGCACTCCCGAAGGACGTTACGCACTGACGGTGACGGCAACCGCCGTGAATTCACCCGGAACGGCGGCGCAGTCAACAACGGTCACTTTAATTGTGAAATAAAGAAATTATTTCCAGGCGTTGCGCTCGCGCAGGGCGGTAACGTGCGCGACGTGATGTTTACCGTGCCAGGCGTAGAGGGCCAGGGAGTCGTCGAGGGACATGGGCTTTTCCCAGTCGGGATGGTTGAATTTTCGAGACCACTCCGTCGGGCTGAGCGATTTCAGCATAAGCACCCAGCGCTTGTGCAAA
>Ga0209007_1000288_pt1 | contig 24547 bp, 24 predicted proteins | sample JacPinW_OM1H0_O2_FD_187961 | JGI IMG/M metagenome (GOLD analysis project Ga0209007, IMG submission 187961) | Forest soil microbial communities from Algoma, Ontario, Canada - Jack Pine, Ontario site 1_JW_OM1H0_O2 (SPAdes) (version 2) | ecosystem: Environmental > Terrestrial > Soil > Boreal... | reverse complement strand
GCCCGCCGCAGGATATATGTGACAGCGCCAACGGGCGCGGGGGCGCGTGGAGCAAGAATGGCGTAATCGTATTTACGCCGGGTTCCAATCAGAATTTGTTCAGCGTGCCGGCCTCGGGCGGAACGCCGGCACCGGCTTCGAAGCTGGATGTGGCCAAAAGCGAGAACAGCCATCGCTGGCCCTGGTTCCTGCCCGACGGCAAACACTTTCTTTATTGGTCGCGAACCTCCCGTTCCGGCGAGTCTCCGGTGCTGTATATCGGCGAACTGGGATCGTTGCAGGCCAAACTGCTTGCCAAAAGCGACACCATGGCCCAGTACGCCTCCGGTCATCTCCTTTTCTTGCGCGGACAGACTTTGATGGCGCAGCCCTTCAACCCGGAACGGATGGAACTCAGCGGCGAGCCCCAGCCGATTGCAGAGCACATCGCTGTGAATGGCGCCAGCATTCGGGCGATGTTCTCGGCCTCGGAGACGGGAACGCTGGTGTACCAGTCCGGCGAAGCTTCCACCGGATGGGACCTTCTATGGTTTGGCAGAGACGGAAAGCTAATGGAGACGGTGGCGCAGGCTTCTCGCTACATTGGACCGGCGCTGTCGCCCGACGGCACACGCTTTGCAGTCACAATCTTTGTTGGAAATCAGGGGATTTCCGACATTTGGGTTTTCGACCTGGCCCGCGCTACGCGAACCCGACTGACCTTCAGCAATAATGCCGCTATCAATTCCAATGTGGACTGGGCGGCGTGGACGCCCGACAGCAAAACTATCTTTTACAATGCTGTGTCGAATGGAGTATTTCAAATCTACGCCAAACCTGCCGATGGCAGCGGCACCGAACGTCTCGTTCTGGAGAGCGCTGATGCTACCGCATATCCCAGCAGCATTTCACCCGACGGCCGCTATCTCGTCTATATAAGGCGGCTGAATCAGAAGGAATCTGGCTCCCACATTTGGGCGCTTCCGTTATCTGGTGATGGGAAGCCTGGTGATGAGAAGCCGTTTTCCATTGTGCAGGACGCTTTCGACGAGAGGGCGGCAACAGTTTCTCCCGACGGAAAGTGGCTGGCCTACCAAAATAATGAGTCGGGGCGGCCGGAGATTTACATTACGGCTTTTCCGGGCGGAGGTGCCAAGTGGCAGGTCTCGAGCAATGGCGGGACGACGCCGAAATGGCGCCGCGATGGCAAGGAATTGTTCTTTACAGATCCGCAGGACAATATAGTTGCGGTCGATGTGAATACGGCGGGCAACGCCGTGAAGCTGGGGACGCCTCACACCTTGTTTCAGGCGGTTGGAATCCAGCGCGACTTTGGTCCTTATGACGTCACTGCGGATGGAAAAAAGTTTCTGATCAACAGCGGGGACCTGAAAGAGGGAAGCGATCCGTTGACCCTGGTGCAGAATTGGACGGCGGAGTTGAAGAAGTAGGGTGAGTGGAGCCGGGTTCTGGGTTAGTCTGGCGCAGATCTAGCGAGTGGCGGTGGTAGAAACGCCTTGAAGGGCTTGTGGTAGTGCTGGTGGGTAAGGGGCTCTTGGCTTCGCTCAGAATGAACATCCGGGAAAATGACAATCGAGAAGAGTGTACGGATGACAATCGGGAAGAGGGTTCGATGAGGTGGAAAAAATTAAGAGTTCCGAGGTGGTGTTGTGTCCATTCGTCTCAGCCAGTAGCTCGCGTTAGACCCTCGCTTGACCTGCTGTGCTGCATCCCTTGCGGGCGCGTTGCATGCGATCTTCGCTTGGGCTCCGGGCTTACCGCCAACTGGACAAACCTACTCAACGCCTCGGAACTCTATCCTGCCTTCAACTGGGCTTCCCGTTCTCCTCGACCAGCGCTTTGCTATAGACCCTTGCTGGCCTTCCCTCGCCATTTTGCAATGTTGAGGGTGACTTAGCTTGAGCCCCGGACGCCGCACCAACCGGCAAAACTTAAGAAGCTGTCAAAGAACGATTATGTTTCTACTCCTTCTATTTCAGGAGTCAATCAAAAGTGTGCGCTTTTATGTGGCGTGTTTTCAATCGAGTGCAGGGTGTCCACAGGCGGGTGACCGGATTTTGTGCAGAGGTGGGTGATGGTTTTATCAAAGGCAAGGCGGGGCACAGGTTTTCGCGATACTGGCCGGAAGGGAAATGTGTGCGGGGCTCCCGAAGAATGTTTTGTGGTTGTGAATATCCGGGGAAAGCCTTGCTGGGTAGGGGATTTGGGCTAGATCGGCCGTATGAATATCTTGCTCCGGCAAGATTTTGATCTAATTTTGCCGTGGCAATGGCTGGCGCACTGTGGCACGATAGGGTCATGGGTAAGCGCTCAAGCAGGATGGCGAAGCGAGATGATTTCGAGAACGCACTGCGGACAGCTGAAGCCGCTATCAGTTCACGTTCTGGAAAGAACCCGGCGGTCGCAGCTCCAGACCGCGAAGGTGGAGTGAAGGACGGAAAGGCTAGTAACGCGAAAGTCGCTTCGCGAGACACAGGGAAATAGGCTATGACCGTCATTTTAAAGGTTCAGAGCTTGTACTACCGTCGGGCTTAATTGCTTGACAACACGGGTAAGTCTGCTAAAGTTCGAGAAAAGCTGGATAATTCAAATAAATCGCAAGGTGCCCTGGTTATGAAGAATGTTTATGAGGTTCTGAGGCAGAAGGAAATGGAGTTGACCCGGCTGGAGAAGGAAGTGGAAGCGTTGCGGCTGGTGGCTCCGTTGCTCTCCGAGGAAAAGGAAATGAACTCCGATATGGCAAAGCCGGCCCTGGCTCAGGCTGTGAATGGGCCGCAGGCGCCGATTCGGATTCCGGCGCCGCCGGTAGCAGTGACCGCACAGCCGGTGCGGGCGGCGGGTTGGGATGATACGGCTAAGCGCTGGCCGTAGGGAGCGGGCGCGCTTCTGCCGTCTACGGTCCCTCAGGGGCTAAAGCCCTTCCGATTCAACTCGGCTAACGCGGCCCTAAAGGGCCGCTCTTCCACGGTGACGGATACGTCCGTGGCTTTTTCCGCAACCTCTAAAGTCGTGCCCTTCCTGATCTCCTCATCTCTTCGCTGATTCTCCAAACGGCCAATTCCGTGCCGTCGATTTGCTTCGACGATTCTGCTTGATTAACTCTGTTTCACAATCTCTCTTAATGATTCCAGCAGGCGGTCTACTTCTTCGACGGTGTTGTAGTGAACCAGGCCGATGCGGAGGAAGCCACCGGATTTTTCTACGTCGAGGCGCTCGGTTAGGTTGAGGGCGTAGTAGTTTCCATCCCAGGTGAAGAAGCCGCGGTCGCCTAGTTTCGTGGCGAGTGCGAGAGGAGTCTGGTCTGCCGTTTGATTTACGACTCGCAGGGCTAGGGTGGGACAGCGTTCGGCGAAGCGCGCAGGATCGGTGATGCCGTAGAGCTTGAGGTTGGGAATCTTGTTCAGGCCGGAGATGAGGCGTTCCATCAAGCTGTGTTCGTAACTGTGGATCGCTGCAAAGGCGGCTTCGATGGCGGCTCGGCGGGATCCCACGTCTCGCAAATGCGGCGAGACATGGGGCACCCCATTTCCTGAATTTACTTGCCGTCCTAAGTCGGCTATGTAGTCCACGCAGGCGGTGATGCCGGCGATGCACTCGTGGTTGAGGGTGCCCCACTCCCAGCGGTTGGGGACGGCGTCGGTGAGGGGACGGACTTTGTAGGGATGCAGGCGAGCGAGGTGCTCGCGCTTGCCGAAGAGAACTCCCATGTGCGGTCCGAAGAATTTGTAGGTGGAGCAGACGAGAAAATCGCAATCGAGGGCGGTGACATCGATGAGGCCGTGCGGGCTGTAGTGGACGGCGTCGATGTAGGCGAGCGCGCCTGCGGCGTGGGCGAGGCGGATGATGGCTTTCACCGGATTGATGGTGCCGACGGCGTTCGAGGCGTAGCCGACTGCAACCAGTTTGGTGCGGTCGTTGATTTTGCTGGCCAGGTCGGCGAGGTCGAGGGTGCAGCTGTCTTCATGAATCTCAGCCCAGCGGATGGTGACACCTTTTTCTTCGAGGGCTAGCCAGGGGGAGACGTTGGCGTCGTGATCGAGGCGCGTGACCAGGATTTCGTCGCCGGGGCCGAGGTCGCGGCCTATCGCGCGCGACATCATGTAGGTCAGCGTGGTCATGTTGGGGCCGAAGATAATTTCGTCGGCAGCGCAGTGGAGGAAGTCGGCCATGGCGGCGCGGGCTTCAGCGAGCATGGCGTCGGTGTTGCGGCTGGTGGCGTAGGCGCCGCAGGTGTTGGCGTTGTCTCGGCGCAGGTAGTTCGAGATGGCATCGATGACGCGCTGCGGAACTTGCGTTCCGCCGGGGCCGTCGAGAAAGACGGCGGGGTGGGCGTTGACGGTTTGGGCTAGGGCGGGGAATTGGGCGCGGATGTGGGTTAGGTCGAGGGCGGTGGGAGCTGTTTCGGTAGTTGGCATAGTAAGTAATGTAAGTTCTAACATTCCGAACGATTCATTGGACAGGGTGCGGACCAGACTTCGGTCCAGTGCCCTCGACGATTTCGATCTCCGGCGAAAATGTCGAAACCACGTCGATAAGGTGGTTGAGGCAGATGATTTTGTAGTGTTGAAATGGCTTGAAGTGCCCGCCCGTATCGCGTGAAATATGATCGAGCAAATGCGATTTCTCATATATGCGGAAAAATCGGCCAGAGAAAATCTCGTCCTTATAGTTCCCGCATGAGCCGACGGCCTCTTCAGTGATCGCGTAGGTCACATAGCGCGGCCACGATAAAACAAATGTCTTGCATATTTCGGTTGATTCAATTGGGGCTGAACCAGCGAGAAGACTCGGTAGCACGCCAGGAATTTCCGTTGCAGCTTTCATGCGGTTGGCGGTCGCCTCTTGAATAACGATTCGCAGAGCGTTGTCGCGCGGCTCCGTTATTTTGCGAAGATAGAGATATTGTGCCGAGTCGAGCAGCGCAAACTTGTTATCGGGTTCGTTCATTGCGGTCTGACTGCGCTAGCCGCTTATAATTTCGGTTAAGAGGCCCGCCTTTCGTAATTGTATCTTGACGGGTGATCAGTTTCGCGCCATGGGAAGGCTCCGATTTCGTCTTTGCCCAGGCTAAAGCCAAATTCATTAAATTTATCGCTGACGCGGCGCTGAAGCGCCGCTCTTCCACGGTTGCGCAAACTGCATGCGTGATTTCTATTCAGTGGTGGCTCTTACGAAATCTGCCAGCATGCCGTAGGCGGTTGCGTAGAGGCCGGGATTTTCTTCGGTGAGGGCCAGGCCGGGGAAGATGTCGGTTTCGAAATAGATATAGGACGAGGTGCCGGCGATTTGCGCCATGGGATCGGTTTGCGGGATTTGTTCGGTGCGGACGGTGGCTGTTACTTTATTGCCTTCTTTCTTCGCTCGGCAGATTAGTTTATATGGCCGGCCTTCTTTTTTTGCGGCGCGGACGGCTTCTGCGCTCAGGTTGCGAATTCCTTCGCGGTCGATTTCTTCTAGACGTATCGGCACATCCATCAGGACTGTGATCAGGGCGGCGGTTTTGACGGCGGCATCCCAGCCGTCGATGTCGTGGGTGGCATCGGTTTCGGCTATGCCCAGGGAGTGCGCTTTCTTCAACGCTTCTTCGAAGCTTAGGCCGTTTTCCATTTCGCTTAGGATCACGTTTGTGGTGGAGTTCAGGATGCCGTGAAAGCCTTGCAGATGGATGGCGGGGAGTTGATCGAACAGAGAGAAGATGGGGGCGCCATCCATTACGGTGGACTCGAAGAGGAAGCGCTTGCCTTGCGCGGCGGCCAGATCGCGGAGTTCGCGGTAGGCGTGGACGATGGGTCCTTTGTTGGCGGTGATGGCGTGGGCTCCGTGGTGGAGCGCAGCGCGGATGTGATCGACGGCGGGCTGTCCGGTTTGGACGTTCAGGGAAGTGGCTTCGAAGAGGATGTTGGCTTGGGCGGCTTGGAGCCAGTGTTGGATGCCAGGCAACTTCTGATCAGATTTGACAGGTTTGTCGGACAGGGGTGTCCGACCCACACGGTCCGGATCAAGGCCGTTGGGATCGGCGATCCATCCCAGTTGGCGGGTTGCTATTCCGGTGATGCGGAAGGAGATTCCGTGGCGGTCGCGTAGTTCGGGCTCGCGGTCGCGGAGCAATTGCACGAGGGTGCGGTTGACATTGCCGAAGCCGAGGAAGCAGAGGTTGTAGGTGCGAATGCGAGTCTCCGCAGGGGCTAAAGCCCCCGGTCCATTTATGAGGCTGACGCGGCGCTGAAGCGCCGCTCTTCCACGGTGCTGCTCGGTTACCCCAGCGGCTGAAGCCGCGCCGTTCAAGACTCCTTGCCGGCGGGAATCATCTGCAAGAGTTGCCGGCGGGACCCTTCGACTTCGCTCAGGGCAGGTTGCCGGCGGGACGCCGGCGCTACACCAGGACCCCCGCGCTACGCCGGTTAGGGCTACGTCGGCGCGTACCTCTTCAGCCCATTACTTGGGCGTGCTCGGGCTTTATTTTGTAGATCACGCGTACCTCGCCGGGTTGGCCGTAGGGATATTTATCGACGCCAAGATATTTTTTGGCCAGCTTGTCGATATTGGCGCTGGCGCCGTCTTCGGTGATTTCGACGACGCGGCCGCGGATTTCCATATAACGGTAGGGATTGTCGGGATCGATTAGGGCGAGCGATACACGCGGATCGCGGCGGACGTTGCGATCTTTCTGTCGGCCTTTGGCGGAGTTGAAGATGATGTGCTCGCCGTCGTAGTCGACCCAGACGGGCGTGACTTGGGGACGGCCGTCGGGCATGAGCGTGCCGAGGCTGGCGAATGCGCGCTTTTGGAATAGATCGCGATATTTTTCGGGGATGACTGCGGACATGGAGACCTCCTTGCGGTCGGGCGGAATTGAAAGGACATTATAGATCGGAGTGGCTGCGCATGGGCAGACTCCGAGTTCCCGACGCTGCTTGCAACTGTCGAGCTGCGCTCGACTGGACAGCCGAGGCGGCTGTCCCTACATGGGCATTGTTGAGAGCGAGAGTTGCCTTGGCGCGGCGTCATCGTTATCCTTGCGGACTATGAACACAACAAAAATCAGGGAATTGATGTGCGTGCTGCTGTTAACACTGGTTGCCGCTGTGGCTGGGGCGCAGACGGCGAAATATCCGCAGACCATCGTTTTTATGACGGACTTCGGGGTGGTGGATGATTCGGTGGCGCTGTGCCGGGGTGTGATGTATTCGATTATGCCGGATGTGCGCATCGTCGACCTGACGCATGAGGTGACGCCGTTTTCGATTCTCGATGGCGCTCGGTTTTTGTATGGCGCTACGCCTTACTTTCCGGCGGGAACGGTGTTTGTGGTGGTGATCGATCCGACGGTGGGAAGCACGCGCAAGGCGATCGTGGCCAAGTCAAAGCGCGGGCAATATTTTGTGCTGCCGGATAATGGGCTGATGACGCTGGTGGAGCAGCGCGACGGGATTGAGGGCGTGCACGAGATTACGAATCCGGATTGGATGATCGGCACCAAGATGTCGTCAACGTTTCATGGGCGTGACATTTTTTCTCCGGCGGGAGCGCATGTGGCGCGCGGCGACGATTGGACGAAGGCTGGTCCGGAAGTACCGGTGGCGTCGCTGGTGCGGTTGGAGTTGAAGGCGGCGCGACTGGACGATCGCGGGGCTACGGCTGAGGTGATTGCGACGGATGGTCCGTTCGGCAATCTGGTGACGAATTTGGATGCTGAGGATTTTCTGAAGCTTGGGTACGAGCGCGGGCGGGAAGTTCCGGTGAGGGTCGGTGACAAAGAAATGAAGATCAAGTTTGTGCGAACCTTCAGCGATGTGGCGCTGGGGCAGCCGCTGTTGTATATCGATTCGCGCGGACATGTTGCGCTGGCGGTGAATCAGGGAAGTTTTGCGGTGGTGTATGGAGTGAAGCCGCCGGTGGAGTTGTTTATTCCGCGGGCGGGGAAATAAGCTGCCACAGGCGTCCGACGGCTATTCAATTCGCAACAAGGAGCGGCAAAATGAGTAATTCAATGAGGGCCATGCCCCCGATGCGGGCACTGGTTCAGTATCTTTGGATCGTATTGTTGTTATTGACTTACTGCATGGTTTCAGCGGAGAACCTCTCAGCACAAAACGTTTCTACACGAAATCATGACCATCACGTTCGGAATATTGTTCTAGTTCACGGAGCCTGGGCAGACGGTTCTGGCTGGAAAGGCGTTTACGACATACTTGTCAAGGACGGTTACAACGTCAGCATCGTGCAAGAGCCGGAGACGTCATTCCAGGAAGATGTCGCTGCCACGAAGCGCACTCTTGCTTTGCAAGATGGCCCGTGCATTCTCGTCGCTCACAGCTACGGCGGGGCCGTAATTACCGAAGCGGGGACGGATCCATCGGTCGCCGGTTTGGTGTACATCGCAGCCCACATGCCGGATGCGGGAGAGAATGAGGCTGATGACGGGAAGCGCTTCCCCAGCGATCTCAGCAAGTCTAACGCGATCAAGAAGACAGCTGACGGCTTTACTTACCTCGACCCCGCGCAGTTTCATGAGTACTTCGCAGCCGATCTGCCTGCCGAGCAGGCCGCTTTCATGGCGCGGTCGCAGGTAATGAACAAGGCTGAGAATTTCAGAGGAGTCATCACGGCAGCTGCATGGAAAACCAAACCGAGCTGGATGCTGGTGGCGGGAGCGGACAGAACCATTAATCCGGACCTCGAGCGCTGGTATGCAACGAGAGCCGGCAGTCACAAGGCCGAAGTCGCGAGCGCCAGCCACTCAGTCTATGTCTCGCACCCGAAAGAAGTCGCAGCTCTGATCGAAGAAGCTGCGTCGCGCACTCAATAGATGAGACAGCGGCTGTTTCGCGGACTGGGAAATAAGCTCACACTCGCGTACGTCATCCCGAGCGAAGCGAGGGATCATGGTGTTTGCTCGTGCCAGGCGTGGCGACGCTGCTAGCGAACACCAAGGTCCCTCGCGTTGCTCGGGATGACAATCTTTTCGTTTAGACAGCGATTTCGGAGTCGTTCTGGATGCGCGACAGGACTGCGCGCAGCAGGGCTTCGAAGCTGGTCTTGACGCGCTCGCCGGTTTCCATCACTTCCTGGTGGGAGAGCGGCTGGTCGACGATTCCGGCGGCCATGTTGGTGACGCAGGAGATGGCGAGAACTTTGATTCCCATGTGACGCGCGGCGATTACTTCGAAGGCGGTGGACATGCCGACGAGGTCTGCGCCGATGGTGCGGAGATAATTGATTTCGGCGGGCGTTTCGTAGCTGGGACCTAGCAGGGCAGCGTATACGCCTTCGTGCAGCGCCATTCCGAGTTTCGCGGCTTCTTCTCGCGCCATCGCTCGATACTCTTTTGCGTAAGCGTGCGTCATGTCGGGAAAGCGTACGCCGAAGCGGTCGTCGTTGGGGCCGACTAGCGAATTTGATCCTTGCAGGTTGATGTGGTCGCGGATTACGACGAGCGCGCCTTGCTGATAATTCAGATTGATGCCGCCGGCTGCGTTGGTGAGGATGACGGCGCGAATTCCCATGCGGCCGAAGACGCGCATGGGGAAGGCGACTTGTTGCGGCGAATATCCTTCGTAGAGATGGACGCGGCCTTGCATTACGGCGACGGGGATGGAGTTCGAGTGGCCGAGCACGAGTTGTCCGGCGTGGCCGATAGCGGTGGAGCGTGGGAAGGCGGGGATTTCAGCGTAGGGAATGCGGGTTGGATCGGTGAGGGAGTCGGCGAAAGGGCCGAGGCCGGAGCCGAGGACGAGGCCGATCTGCGGACGCAGGCTTGTTCTTTGCAGAATGGACTGTGCGGCTGTTTCCGCTAGCGCGAATTGATCGGTTGACATAGGAGAAGAATGTTTTTACCTCGTAACTCCGAACAAATCAAATGCTGCTTCCGTGCTTCGACACTCTGGTAAAATGCTGGCTGCTTTGGAGCAGATTGTGGCGGTCAGTCAACCGGACGAACTGACGTGGCGGATCAACGAGCTGCGCCGCAAACTTGCCGAGATACTCTCTTCCCAAGAGAGGGCGCTCCTCATGACCGAGCTCCGCCTGTTGGAAGAGAGGTTGACGCTCACCGGCGAGGCTCAGAACGCACAGTGGTGCACGCGAGGGCTGGTCGAGTTCTTGCCGGACGGGAAGGCGGTTCTAAACCTGCCGCGCACGGCCAATATCGCCGACTACTGGCACGCGTTTGCGCACTTGACGCGACGGAACTTGGGAGGTGCAGACGTTACAACTCTTGAAAGGTGGCTGGGAATCGAGGACGGGGCGTGGCGGCCAGACAGTGAGGAGAGGCTTGCCTGTGCCTTTGAGCGGTTCTGGTGGGATGGAGATTTCGACGGGGACGAAGGCCAGCGCAAGATCGTGGAAAGGATGCGGAGCATCTATCCGTCTCTCGTGGGTACTCCGATTGACGTCGCCTTCCCTCCTACGGTACGCATGGTGTTTCGACGGTGGTTGAGGAAGCTCCCGTCGCCGGACCTGACCCAGTCGATATCGTTAGTCCCAGATTTTGCTCCTGTCCAGATAGACCCGCCGCCACCGACGGCACTACAGAAAGTACAGCCCGCGAGGGATCAGGGCTCGCTGCCCTGGCAGCTTACGGCTCTTTGCACTATAGCCGTCTTGTTCGGCCTGCTTAAGCTCCCTTACGGTTTTTATGTCTTGCTGCGGTCCGTAATCTGCTTCGCTGCGGCGGTTGGATTCGGGAGAGCTTACTCGGTTCGGTCACAGCATTGGCTCTGGATTTACGGCGCGATTGCCCTTTTTTACAATCCCATTTTCCCAGTCCGCCTTGGCACGAGGGCGCCTTGGGAGTTTCTGAACTTCATGACACTGGCTTTGTTCTGGGTCGGGGTCTGGCTCCCGAGAATCCCGTCGGCCTTGCAGCACCGTCGAACTACGCCCAAGGCTGGAGCCTGAAGCCGCTTCCACTTATACCTAGTATTTCTTTTCGAACTTCGCGAACTCGCCTTCCAGCTTCCACTGCATGCGGGCGCGTTCGTTGGCTGCGAGGAATGCTTCGCATGCGGCTGAGGGCTTCTCGGGAGCTGCTGTATCTCCGGCGCAGGCTGGCGCTATGCGAAAGACCAGCTTCGTATCCGCCCACAAACTTGCGCCGGGCAGGAAGCTGTGCTCGAGGCTTTGGCGGGCCATGCGCTTCAGGTCCGCGTAGGACAAATGGTAACTCTCGACAGCGCGCAGGTATTCGTGCGTCATGTCGGAGCGGCTCACGCCCTCGTCGTCGGTGGCGAGCGCTACTGGCACTCCATACTTCATGTAAATCGGCAGAGGATGGTCGTCGCCGCTCACGCCCAGGATCAAATCGTTGGAGGTCAGAGCGATTTCGACCAGCACATTGCGCTCCGCCATTTCATGTAGCAAGGCTAGCGGGTCTTTTTCGTTCATCACGGAAACGCCGTGGCCGATGCGCTCGGCGTGGCCGCGCTCGATTGAAGAGCGAATGTGAAAGGTTAAATCCTCCGGCGGAACGAGGCCCATGGCGAGTTCGCCGGCGTGCAGCGTAATGTGCACCTTGGGATAGACGCTGTGCAGATAATCGATCATGGCCATGTGCTCGTTGAAGTCGTGGATGGGGACGTACCAGTCTTCGGGCATGACCAGATTCAGGCCGACAAAGCGCGGATCGATCGAGGCGAGTTCGAAGCCGAGCAGGATCTGCGCGAAGACGATTTCATGGCGCAGGCCGCGCAGCACCTGATAAAGATAGCGGGTGGATACGTCGCATCCGGGCGCGGCGTCCGGCGTGCCGCATTTGAGAATTTGCTTCGCGCGGGCATCGTCGTCGGCGAGCCGCTTGGTGGTTTCGGCAGCTACATCTTTTATGCCGCCGGCCAGGAGCGCGTCGCGCATCTTGGCGAAGTCCTGAACCCATTCCACTTTTCCCGCCAATATCGCTGCCCCGCCCGCGTCAGCGGTGTGCATGAACTCGACGTATTGCAGATGATCCATGCCGGCGCGATTTGTGGCTGCGGCGATGGCCTCGGCAATGTGCGTGTCGGCGGCGAGACCGAATTTGTCGAAGCTGGCGAAGAAGTGATCGTGACCGGAATCGTCGCCCGCTTTCCAGTTGCGCATCGACCAGGCGTCGACCAACTGATTGTAGAGAACGTGATCGTTATAGCTGCAGCGGGCTCCGGGCTTGGCGGTGTAGATTTCGCAGGAGTCGCAGGGGCCGGGTATGAGGCGGGAAGAAGTGCGATCGACGCAGAGCTGGCCGTCGGCGGCGAAGTCGATCCAGTCTTCAGCATAGATTGCTCCTTCGAGATGGTTGTGCAGGTCTCCACCTTTGGGCAGGTCGCGAAGAAAAGCGAGGAGCAGGGGCGGCTGTTTGCGAACGGATTCCAGGTAGCGGGCCGTGCGCTGCTCAAAACTCTGGGCGGCGGCTAATGCGCTCAGCAGCAGAAGCAGCAGGTAACGGCTGGCGCGCAGGGTTCGTGGCACGGTCAAACCTCCGGTTCATTCTTCAGTTCAGATTTCTTGGGTCAGGTAGGGAATTGTAATCTGTTGCGGGTGAATCTTAAATATGGGGAATCTTAAGGCGGTGCATCTCAAACACCAAAAATCTTAAACACAGGGGACACGGGGGTTCACAGGGTAAACCGTTACCGCAGCCACGCTATTACGGCTATGGCTACGGCTACCAGCAACAATGCACCCAGGACATATTTGTTCGCGGCGAACCACGATGCGGAGGGTTGCGCGGAACTTAGGAATAGCGTTGAGTTGTCGGGGGTGGGCTCGCTTGCTGAAATCTCTTCCGTTATTTCGGCGGACGCGGGAATTGAAGGCGTGGCGGCTACGAGTTCTTCAGTTTCGGCTGAAGAAGAATTCTTTGTAACCGGAGGCTGTGCCGGAATTTCTGTAGCCGGAATCTGTGATGTATCAACGAAGGCGTGAGCCGCAGGTTGCGGCGTTGGTTTATTTTCTGCTTCCTGATGCGGCGCAGAGCCCAAGGTGGCGGCAGCGACGGATTGCACATGGCGCTGGGTGCGCCACTGCTTCTCTTCGCATTCCACGCAGTAGGTGCGTCCCTGGGACACGGGAAAACCGCACGCTTTGCACTTCTGCAGATTTCTCAACATCGGGGGCGCTGCGATCGACTCAGCTGCTTCTGGGGTTGGAGCAGAATTAGCCTGGGTGCGCAGTGCGGCTGACCAGAAGAGCGGCTTCTTGGGAGCCGCGGCCTCTTCTTTCTTCGGAGGCGGAACTTCTTTCGCGGGCGGAAGTTCTTTTGTGGTCGGAAGTTCCGGAGCTGGCGGCGCAATGGGAGCGGCTGAAGTTGCAGCCGGAGCGGGAGCTTCGGGCTTGGGAGGCATTGGTTCGGGCTCGGCCAGAATCTCATCGACTTGCGATTCGATTTCCGCTAGATCCAACTCTTCTTCGGACTCCTCGACCTCAGGCAGAACTTGCGCCGCTACCGCGTGTTTCACCGCAGTTTCCACCATCTCGCTCAGCCGCTGGAGAGCGGAAATATCGCGCGCTTCGAAGGCGCGGGGCTTGCCGGAGAGAAGCTCGAAGACGCCGAGCACCTGCTCGTCGTGCACGACGGGCATTACTACCACCGATGCGATGCCCAGGTCGCGGCAGGCTTCGCGGTTCACGCGGGTATCGCGTTCGGCGTCGTCGCAGCGCAGGACCTGACGGGTGCGCACGCATTCCCCAGAGAGTCCGTATTCCATGGAGAGCAGCGCGCCGAGTTCGGGAGCGTTTTCTCCTGCGCTGGCCCGGCAAAGCATGTCCTTGTGCGCGCCGCGGCGCAGAGCGATGGCCGCGCCGCTGGCTCCTGTGATGTATTGAGCGCGATCGGCCAGAAGTTGCAGGGCCGCGTCGAGATCGCGATAGGCCATTTCGGCTAGAGAACGTCCGCCGTCTTCTCCGGGAAAGCGCGGAGTGGGATCGGAGGGTTTGGGTAAATGCGAATTTACATCCGCAATTGCCGCCGAGACGCTCTTGATAGCGGGACGGCTTACGGAGGCAGCCGATTCTCTTTCTACTGCGTGCGGTGGCGAACTCCGCTCATGAGAAGAACTGCGGTCGAGAATTGAATAATGATCCATTACCGGATTACCCGCTGCTTTACGACGCGCGGCGTGCCTGCCGGGCTGCTTTGAGGAGCGGTAATTGGAGTCTCGCTCGGAGCGGGCATGGTGTCAAGGTGTCTGGGGTAAGGGTGGCCGTTAGCAATGGGGCGCGACCATTCTTAACCGCTTAACGGCACGAGTGAAGGGTTCGGAAAACTCTCTTCGATGCTCGAATGCCACCTCTGCGGCTGGAAGCCACGCCCTTTTAAAATGGAATTGCAATCGAGTTTTCTGCAAGCTCTAAGGGTCGTGCCCTTCCCGAGAGCTGATCGCTACTGCTTCCAGGCCAGTTGCCGAATTCCTCGCTCCCGCACGGCAGTGTTGGCCAGTTGGTTCGCTTCGGCGTTACTCTCCCGGGGCACGTGGGAGATGGAGAACTTCAGGGCGCGGGCCAGCTTGCGGCAGGTCCAATGCAGGGAGTAGAGGCGGGTGCTGCGGCAGATGTATTCGCCGCTCATTTGCCGGACCACGACCTCGGAATCGGAATAAACGTGGAGAGCCTTAGCCTTTAGGGAGACGGCGCACTGCAGGGCTTCCATGAGCGCCACATATTCGGCGACATTATTATCCTGATGGCCGATCCATTTGGCAATGCGAATGGGCCCGCTTTCGCAGCCATCGATCACCACCCCAATACCCGATGGCCCGGGATTACCCAGGGAACCACCGTCCACATAGGCTACGAGTTCAGACATTCACTGCTTCTTTTCGACTAATAGCAAGATGCGCCGAGAAGTTTGTTGCGTCAAGATGAATATTGGGTACAAGTTGTGGATTTTTCCGCTTCGGGAGGCTGTGATTTTTTGTGTGAAAAAACGGGCCTTAATTAGAAAGGGGTAATCCTAACGTTTGCCGCAGCAATCAGTTACATTTCCGGTTATCCACAGGCCAAACACGATCCACTGCACCATTAGTTTGCGTTGACATTTATGAATGGTCTGTTAAGGTTGCTTTCGTCGACGGTCGAAAGGGACAGCGAGATAAAACTTGCTGACTCGAAGTAGACTGGGTGATCAGCCAAGCGGGGTAACCCGAGGGGCAGCCAAACCTGAAAAAACCGACGGCGCTGCGAGGTGCAGTTGGGGTTTGGGACTGTGAAAACAGTGATCGCATCAAGGGGCTGTGACGGTACATGCGTCCACGCTGTTGGCTCCCTCGCAGGAGGCGGCAGCTAGAGCATAACCAATGTCACGGCCCTTTCAATTTTTTCCCGCCTTTTTCCCCCCTCTTCGTTCCTGATATTTGCAGGCCGAAACTGTGCCTGCTAATATCCTCCCGCCTGAGTACGACTCTATTCGAGGAAAATGAATGCCACGCTTCGTCGCGATGATTCTGCTGGCGGCTTGTGCCGCGCTGCCTGCATTTTGTCAGTCTGCCCAGCCTGCTTCCAGCGGCCATTATCTTTTCGCCTGGACCGGGGACGCGGCAAAGAAAGGCAACGATTTTCTCGCCGTGATCGATGCCGACCCGGCTTCGCCATCTTACGGTCATCTGATGACCACGCTGGTCACCGATCAGCAGACAAAACGGGTGCATCACACCGAGTACACGATGCCGGCGAGCGGCATGTTGTTCGCCAACGATCATGATGCTGGACGTACTTTTATTTTTGATGTGCGCGATTCTCTACATCCGGCAATTGCCACTTCATTTACCAACATGGCCGGGTACATGCACCCGCATTCCTACCTGCGCTTGCCAAACGGGCACGTGCTTGCCACCTTTCAACATTCGCATGACAGCATGGATCCGGAGTCGCTCGGACGACACGGCGGCCTGGTCGAAATTGACGACACGGGCAAAGTGATTCGCTCGGCGAGCGCCGCCGATCCTGCCTTTCCTGACGCGTTGCTGACACCCTACAGTCTGTTTGTTCTGCCCGAACTTGATCGGGTCGTCTCGACTAATTCCGCGATGGATCAGGAAGACCTGTTTCGCGGACTCACTTATCAGATCTGGCGTCTCTCCGATCTGAAACTTCTCAAAACGATGTACTTCGATCAGGGAGTGGATCATTACGCGCAGATCAGCCCGGAAGAACCGCGACTAGCTCCCGATGGTTCGGTCTTCGTGCAAACGCTGGCGTGTGGAATCGAGCGGATTACCGGCATTGCGACTGATTCACCTAAATCGGAGTTGGTCTATTCATTGCCCACGTCTTTCTGCGGAGTACCCACGATCGTAGGGCATTTTCTGATTGTCAGTATTCTGTATGACCACGTCGTCGTTGTGCTCGACATCGCGAACGAAGCCAAGCCGGTTGAAGTTTCGCGGGTGAAATTAGGGGATGATTATTTACCGCACTGGACCGGATGGGATGCGAAGACAAATCGCATCGTGGTCACCGGCGGTGGTGGTCGGCTTTATTTACTGAAGTTCGATCCATCGACCGGCGCTCTGGCGATCGACGAAAGCTTCCACGATAGTGATGGCAAAGCCGGATTCAATTTCGCGAACCGCGAATGGCCGCATGGATGGAAGGGCTCAGGTGTTCCTCACGGCGTAGTTTTTTCGCGCTGATATTTCAGCTGCGATCTCGTCAAGCGTCGACCTCGCCGGCAATTATTTCGTCCATATAGCACCATATCCAGCTTTCTCCCGGCTCAATCGAGCGGATTAAGGGATGGGTGGTGTGGTGGAAGTGTTTGGTGGCGTGCTTGTTCTTCGAGGAGTCGCAACAGCCTACATTGCCGCATATCATGCACAGGCGAAGGTGAACCCATCTGTCGCCCACTTTGACGCACTCTGCGCAAACGTGGATGTCGGTGGTGGTGAATTTGATTTGGTCCAGGTGCTTGCACTTCTTCGACATTTCTATTGGCTCCAGACTCGGGTTAGGAACGTTCCAATTCTTTGCGGTTCCACTGTGCGAGATTTGTGCCGGCTTCGTAAGTGCTCTGCAGGAAGCTTAGCAGCGCCTGCCGTGGCGAGGCCGCCTGGCGTACATCGTCATACATCAGCAGAAATTCTTTCATCTGCGGATGATAGAAAGCCGCAGCAGGTTCCACTTTTTGCTCGGCGAAGCCGGCTGGTTCCGGCGCGGCATAGGCATAAAACGCCGGACCTTTAATGTCTCCGCCGCCCGGCCAGAAGCCGGCGCTGATGACCTCGTGCGAGTAGGCTTCGCGAGTCACGGCATCGGCCCCCGGGCGTTCGGGAGCGCGGCGTCCGGAGAAACGCGTCACGCACAGGTCGAAGCTACCCCAGAAAAAATGTACGGGACTATCCTTGCCGATGAATCTCGCGCGGAATTCGGCGAAGACGTTTTCGCACGAGACAAGTATCTGCCAGAAGCGGTGCGCATATTCAGGGTCGTAGGAGGCGTGCTGCGTGTCCTTCTCGAATCGCACCGGATTTGGGACTTCGCACGGCATGGTCCAGATTTTCACTTCGATGCCAAGAGAGCGCAGTGCGGCCATGAATTCGGCATGGAAGTCGGCGACGGACTGTGGCTTCAGCGGCAAGATTTTCGATGAGCCCCAGCTGGTCTGGATGATCAATTTGTGATCGATGAAGTCGAATTGAACTTCGAAAATTCCGTTCTCATATGGGATCGCGGAAGTGGTGAGCCCTCGCGCATTGACGTAGAGCGCGACCTCCCACCAGTGATTGATGAGCGGACTGAGCGCCAGTCGCACCTTGCCGACTACCTGCGTCCACATGTGGAGGGTGGCGTAGGTATCCTGCCAGGCATCGAGCGGCAACTCGGGCCAGGAGTGCGGGGTCGGGATGGTGGGGAGCGCGGCCATAGGAAGACCTCAAGCTGCGGATCAGGGAATGGTAACACCAGAGGAGCATCGGCGGCGTCTGGGGAGCTTTGAAGGGCTCATTTGTTAGGCGGTAGCGTCCGCAGCGGCTAAAGCCGGTGCTGATTCTGCGGAGCTTGCGGCATCGCTGAAGCGATGCCCTGATACGAATCGCGGATAGAGTTTCAAGAGCGGGAATGAGACAGCCTCAGTTTTTCTTCGGCGGCAGGTACTTCTTCTCGATTGATGCCACGACGACGTAGTTCGGATCGACCATTTCGTTCAGATGAATCTTCGCGACCTTTGATAACAACTCGTAAGCGTCGAGCTCCGACAGGCCGTAGTCTTTGTGGATCCAGTGGACGAGTTCGGTGAAGGCGATGCGGAGGGCGTCGTCGAGCGGACGGTAGGCGCCGACGGTCATGATGGCATCGTCGTTTTCGAACTGCGGCCAGGCGATGGTGCGGCCTTTGATGACGCTCAACTGCACCCGCGCTTTCAGCGGAACTTCGATGGCGGTGCCGGCGATTTCTCCATCGCCCATGGCGGCGTGGCCGTCGCCGATGTAGAAGAGGCCTCCCTTGACGTTCACGGGAAAATAAACCGTGTTGCCCACGCTGGCTTCGGGCGAATCCATGTTGCCGCCGAATTCGGCGGGGACGACCGAGCTGCGCGCCTCACCCTCCGCGGGCGCGACGCCGATGCAGCCGAAGAAGGGATGCAGCGGAATCTTCACCGAGAAATCGGTATCGATTGCCTTGAAGGTGGCGGTGTTCGCGGCGTGATCGATGTGGTAGTACCAGATGCGCTCGGGCAGCGGCGCGTGCAGCATGGGCGTGTAGTTGGTCTCATTGATCGCGCCAAATCCGGGAGCGAACGCGCCTACGCCGGTGTCGCCATCGACATCGAGCGAGAGAATTTTGACGGCCAGCGTATCGCCGGGCTCGGCGCCTTCGACGAAAAATGGTCCGGTCAGCGGATTGTCGCCCTTCACCATGCTGAGCGTGTCGCCGGGCTTGCGCAGCACGTTGCCGAAACAATCGAGCGTGTTGGTATCGAGAATGTCGCCGGACTTGAGACGCGCGACCGGCTCGGCTGTGGCGAAGAGGTACTTTACGTTTGCGGTGGTGGCGGTGTAGTGGACTGTGTTTTGGGCGAAGGCTGCGCCAGACAGGGTGAGAAGAATAAGAAGACGAGCGATCACAGGAATCCTCCGGAATGCCAACCATTCTACCTTTGTCATTCCGAATCGGGCTGAAAGCCGGATGAAAAGAACCCGTTGATCCTTATCTAGGCAGTTCTCTTCTTGGCATAGAAGCGGCGCACTTTGGCGCGGTTGCCACAGGACTGCATGCTGCACCAGCGGCGGTGGTGATTCTTGCTGGTGTCGAGGAAGAACCACTGGCAGGTGGGCGAGGAGCAAGTGCGCACCAGGGCTACATCCGCGGAGGCCAGCAGGTGTGCGGCGGCGCGCGCGATTGGACGAAGCATCGCTTCGTATGAGGATGTCATATCGTCGAAACGCCACTCGAACGCTTTATCGGGCTGCGCCGTTTCCGGCCGCACCATTCCCGGTTGCATCGCTTCCGGTTGTATCAGCCGGGAGTGCAGCGCTGCGTCGTGCAGATTCTCGTTGAGTGTATCCATGGCCTCTTGCGGCGCGGTTTGCCTATTCATCACCGCAGAAAAAATGGCGTATAGGGCTTCGCGCAAATTGATGGCGCGACGCATCGCTTGCTGCGCGTCTTCGGGCTGGGGCATGCAGGGAACATCTTCCCAAAAATAATCGAGCTGCGCCGAGGTGAGGATTCCTGTGTCATGGCCGAAGGTCGCCAGGTCGTTGTAGTTGGTTAATAGCTCTTTGGGCTGGGCGTTGGGACGATCATCGAGGGTGTTGATGAAGTCGAGGGCGACGTTTCCGGCGATCAGTTCGAACTTGGGAGGTCGGCGGTTTTCGGGTTGGGATTCCACTGTGTTGGGGCGTGTGCCGTATCACTGAGAAACATTGTATAACCAGTTAAATTAACTTGACAAGTTAAAAGCGGACCAACTAAGATATATATAACCTATTAAATAAGTTTAACAGGTTATTTTAATCTTGGAGGCTACTCCCCATCATTGGACAGCAGCGTTCCCCGATTATGGCCCTGCTTGCGGGCGGGAAGATGCTAAACATTGGAGGTAGACCTGTAATCGTGCCTGAACCGCGCAAAACCGCGAATGTGTCCGACCGAAGGCTCGCCATTCAGCTGGCGCTGGCCTTTGTGGCGATCTATGTCATCTGGGGGTCGACTTATCTTGCGATTCGGTATGCGGTTGAGACCATTCCTCCTCTGGTGACGGCGGGAATCCGGCATTCGATTGCGGGCGGGATCATGCTGGGGTGGGCCTGGTGGCGCGGCTTTCGGCCGACGCGGCAGCAGTGGGTGGCGGGATTCGCTCTGGGTGCGCTCTTCTTCTTAATTGGGCATGGCACGCTGCATTGGGCGGAGCAGTATGTGGACTCGGGGCTGGCGGCGCTGCTGATTGCGACGGAGCCGATGTTTATCCTGGTGCTGGGCTGGATGATGGGGCAGCAGAAGATCAGCTTAACGAGCGCACTGGGCCTGGGTCTGGGAGTTTTGGGCGTGGCGATGCTGACGGGCGTGGAACTCACGATGAAGGGTTCGAGTCTGTGGGGATTGATGGCCGTGCTGCTGGGGTCGCTCTCGTGGTCGTTGGGGGTGGTGATTTCGCCGCGGCTCAAGCTGCCTTCCGACGCGTTGGGGCGAACGGCGCTGCCTACTCTTTGCGGCGCGGCTCTGCTGCTGGTGGCGGCGGGAGTTACAGGCGAGTTTCAGCAGACGCACTGGTCGAGCATCACGGTGCGGTCTATCTTTGGGCTGGGATACTTGATCACGTTCGGGTCGGTGGTGGCGTTTACGGCTTATACCTGGCTACTACAGCGCGTTCCTCCGGCGTTGGTGGCAACGCATACATACGCTAATCCGGTGGTCGCGGTTTTGTTGGGATGGCTGCTGGCGCATGAGTCTTTGTCACTGCGGATGATGCTGGCGTCGGTGGCGATTTTGGGAGCGATTGTACTGATCCGGCGGGGGGAGCGAGTAGCGGTGAAAGATCCGGAAGCGGTTGCTGCCACACCGGCGATTAAAACGGCAGCAGTACGGAATGCTTCCTAGGCTTTCTGCGGCAGAACGCGTTCCCCTTTCTGCTGGTTCACTTGGATAGCTCAGATATAAATATGGTGTGTTGCTCCTGGTTAGAGGCGGACAGGAGTGTCCGCCACACACGAGCAACTACCTCGGCTTCGCTCGGGGGACAGCGAGGCGGCTGTCCCCACATAAAACACGAATGCAGTTGCTCATGCTGACTGGGCGGCAACTGGAAATTGTTTCTCAATCTCCGAATCGCCCAGTTCTTTCCATTGCCGGGCCTGGGCAATGCAAACGATGTGAAGAATAAAGAACAATGGCACCGCGAATGTTGGAATCAGGCTCATGGGGAGTACTGTCATCACCGCGGTTGGTACTCCGTGCGGGCTAATCAGCCGAGCTGCCGTCCCCATGGCGACCGCGGTGACCAGGTCGATCATTCCCAGGATCTGCCAGAAGATGAATCCTCTGCGACGTGTGAAGTTGGCAAGCTTTAGGGCCGCCCACGGGGCCGTTGCTCCAATGGCGATGTCGCCCCATCCTGCAGGCAAGGCGAAGAAGCCCGGCAGCAAGCCTGCTGCGTAGAGGGTCAGGAATGCGAGTCCGGCGATCCTCCACGATTGCACGAACGTTAACGTGCCCGGGTTCAGCGACAATGCGAACCGGCGAAAGCTGGCCGATGCCGCGAACCAGATTAGGAACACAATGATTGGCGAAAGAGCGGCTATGCCGACAGGCAGCGGCGGAACGTTGGGTTTGGTTTCGAATAGGTGTAGAGCCGAAGCAGAAATTGCGAAGACGAACCACGCTGCAATGATGCCTGCGGTAAGTCTTCCATAGCTTGTGTTGTTCATGATAAGTCTCCTTGGTTGGTGGCGAGGTTTGTGGTTTCGTTGGTTAGCTTCACAAGGTCGTGCCAGCGCTTGTCTCCCAGCTGATGCCGCAAATGCGCTTGCGCTTTTTCCCAGAACGGAAGCGCGCGATTGAACTGATGGCGGCCGTCTTTGGCGAGGTACAACAGGCGCTCTCTCCGGTCCTGGCCGCGGCGGTCTGCGATCCATCCCTCACGGACCATGATTCGTAGCGTGCGGGTGAGGGTCGTGCTATCGATGGCCAGCACCCGCCCCAGTTCTCCTTGGGATATTTCACCGGTTTGCGATAGCGCTTGCAGGATCGTGAATTGCGTGGCTCGCAGGCCCAGCGGGCGGAAGGCTTCGTCATACAGCTGAGTGAGCGTTCGCGACGCTCGGCGAAAACTTGCGCACATGCAAGGCAGGTCGGGAAGGTGGCGCGGGATGGGCATGAATAATAGATGTATATACATATAAATGAGATTCGAGAAATTTGTACCTAGCTTCGGTCGGCGGACAGCCGAGGCGGCTGTCCCCACATGAGAGTCGACGCTACATACTCGTGGACCGCGTACACTATTGCGAACGGGAGCAGGATTAGAGTGGGTTGCCAGGTCTCCTTACACTTGCCGCGAGGGCCGACAGATGACGCCACTGCACGAAGAACTGCTGCGGGAATTTCGCGACTTTGCCCGGACTGCTCCCACAGCAAAGTCGGTGATGGAACGTATTTCCGAACGTCTACACGAAAAGATGACGCGCTACAACTGGGTGGGATTCTATTTAGTGGACCCGGCGGATCCAGGCGTCCTGCTGGTTGGACCTTTCGCGGGCAGCTTCACGCCCAATGCCCGGATTCCTCTGGATACGGGACTCTGTGGCGCCGCAGCCAGCAGCGGGCAAACGGTGGTGGTCGATGATGTTGCTAAAGATCCGCGTTATCTGGCAGGGTCGCCACTGGTGAAGTGTGAAATTGTTGTTCCCATCTTCGTGAAGGGCAAGCTTGCCGGCGAGCTTGATATCGAAAGCTATTTTGCCAGCGTGTTCAATAAGGTGGAACAGGAATTTGTTGAGGGCTGTGCCGAGGTGGCGGGAAGGAGCTTGGGGAAGGGATAGCAAAGAAGTGCTGGCTGGAGTGGTGATGTCGTCTGGATTGCTCGTGGACAGAGGCGGACAAGAGTGTCCGCCCACACGAGCAAAAGCCGGCGGGACCCTTCGGCTTCGCTCACGGCAGGCTGCCGGCGCTACGTTTAGAGCCGGCGGCAGTTAGCGGCCTTCGCGGCGGCGGAGGTAGTCGATGAACATTTGTTCTACGGGCTTGTCGTAGGCCATTAAAACGTGGCGGACGGTGTGGCCGCTGACGAAGTGGCAGACCTCTTCGGCGAGGTTCTTGGCGTGATCGCCGGCGCGTTCCAGGGATTGGGTCATGAAGATGACTTGCAGGCTGGCTTGGCGGGCGATATTTTCGGGATTCTCGATGTGGCGAAGGAAGATCAGGTTGCGGAGGCGGTCGATTTCAGCGTCGGAGCGGAGCACGTCGACGGCCTTGCCGACATCGCGGGCGGAGAAGGCATCGCCGACATCGGTGAGCATTTTTTCGAGGATGGTGGCGATGTGGGTGAGGTCGCGGCTGTCCTCGGAATCGACGCGGCCGGCAGCAGCTTGAGCGCTGTTGGCGAAGCTGAGTAGCAGGTCACCGATGCGCTCCAGGCTGATCATGAACTTCATGCAAGCAAGAAGTTCGCGGGCTTCGGCGGGCTCGACCTCGGTGATGAGCGAGGTGACGGCGCTGTCGATTTCCATGTCGAGCCGGTCGAGTTCGCGCTCACGCTGGTGCAGCGAATTGAGCAACGAAGCGGAGCCGGTTGCGATGCCTTCGGCAGCAGCCGCGGCAGCGTCCTTAGCCAGGGCGCACGCTTCAATGGTTCGCCGGACAACATGCGCGTGAGCCGGCTCTGGGGCCAGGCTTTCGGCGCGGGCGGTGCTCATGAGGATATCCCTCCGGCGCGGACTGGAACGTCGCGGGCCGTTTGGTCCTGTTTTTACCGCACCTAAATTTAGATGGCCCACAGCTAAGGATAGGTGTAATTTTTCGTCCGCGGGTTAAGAAGCGGTGAATTTTTGGTCATTTTTGGGAAACGAAAGCAAAGACCTAAACACAGAGGGCACGGGGGAACACAGAGGAAAACCTGCACGCTACTTGAGCCTATTTGTGATGTTGCTGGCGCTTGGCTAGTTTGCGCTGGGCCTTCTGGTTTTTCTTCATGGCTTTGCGCTGTTTTTTGAACGCCTTTTTTTGCGCTTTGCGGTATTGCCTGGATGCCTTCTTCGCCTCTTGTCCATTCTCTCCGATACTTCTGTTTTCCTTTTGAGCGTAGGCCGGTATCGAACCCGCTGCAGTGCAGGCGGCCAGCAATAGGATGGCGGCAATCCGTTTCATAACTCTCCGAATGCGAATGGAAAGTGCCTAGGAAAGATTCTAACACCTGGGCTCAAACGGCCCCCTGGCGATTTTTTTTGCGCTGGCCAGCGGTGCCCAGTCTGGTATTATGTGGGCATTCGGTCTGCTGCCACTCCCCTTGCAAGTCCAATTCGTTTCACCGTTTTCCAGGCCAGATAGCAAAACCTCGCGATTTCAAAATTGAAGGAGAATCTCCCATGCGTTCAACTCGATCAATTGTGGCGGGCGCACTGCGCCTCACCCTGGTATTTTTGGG
>Ga0209007_1000287_pt1 | contig 24556 bp, 21 predicted proteins | sample JacPinW_OM1H0_O2_FD_187961 | JGI IMG/M metagenome (GOLD analysis project Ga0209007, IMG submission 187961) | Forest soil microbial communities from Algoma, Ontario, Canada - Jack Pine, Ontario site 1_JW_OM1H0_O2 (SPAdes) (version 2) | ecosystem: Environmental > Terrestrial > Soil > Boreal... | reverse complement strand
CTCCAGCAGGTCATCCACCACCTGAAATGCCCAGCCGATATGCTCCCCAAAACGGTTCATGCGTTCGATGTCGTCCTGTGCCGCGCCGCCTGCCAACGCGCCTGCTACCACCGATGCGCGAATCAGCGCCGCAGTCTTCGAGCGGTGAATGTATTCAAGCCCCACTCCATCGACAGGCTTCCGCTCGGCCTCGATATCAGCCACCTGCCCGCCGATCATCCCGCGATCGGTGCCCGCCGCACTCGCGACCGCGGCCAGGATCTTCAACCGGCGATCCGGCTCGACCGGCGCGGAAGCCAGTGTCTGAAACGCGAGCGTAAGCAGCGCGTCCCCGGCCAGGATTGCGATCGCCTCGCCGAATATTTTGTGATTGGTCGGTTTGCCGCGCCGCAGATCGTCGTTGTCGAGTGCGGGAAGATCGTCGTGGATCAGCGAGTAAGTATGAATGAATTCGAGCGCGCAACCGACCTGGATCGCGCTGCCGGGATGGTCGGAGAAAAGCCGCGCCGTCTCGATGCAAAGGACGGGCCGAATTCTTTTTCCACCGGCAAAGACGCTGTAGCGCATCGCGCGATGGATCGAGGAAGGCAGCGTATCCTCCGGCGGCATCAGCCGGTCAAGCGCAGCATCAATGGCTTCGAGATCGGCCTGATAAAAATCGGGAAGCTTCATGCGAGTGTCACGCGAAAGCTGATTTCATGGTCGAGGGGTGCAAGGTGGACGTACGCCTAGGAAGATTCATCTTCGGCTTCGAAAGGCTCCGCCGCGATCTTGCCGTCCGCTTTCTTCAGCAGAATTTCCACGCGGCCCTCGGCCTCTTCCAGCTGCTTCTGGCACTCGCGAGAAAGCTTCACGCCCTCCTCGAAGAGCTTCATGGCCTCGTCGAGCGAGAGTTCCGTGCTCTCCAGCCGCTTGACGACCTCTTCCAGGCGCACCAGCGACTTTTCGAAGTCGCCTTTGCGCTGCGGGTCAGCCGCCTTATTCGTCGCGGAGCTCATTTCGCCTTTTCGCTTGGATCGGGAATGCCGCCACAGGCGGCGCGAACATTCTAGCGCACGTCCCCCAGCAGCGCCACCGGCACCACTTGCACCGCAAGCCTCGCGGATGCAAAATCCCCGCATGTCACTAGAATTCACCACGTCTTACCTGAAGGACTCCACATCGCTACTGCGGTACTACAAACTGCTCGGCGAAAAAGCAATCGCCCAGGTTTCGGATACGGATCTCCTAGCGTGCATAGATCCCGAATCAAACTCCATCGCGATCATCGTAAAGCACCTCGCCGGCAACATGGTCTCGCGCTGGACCGATTTCCTGACCGCCGACGGCGAAAAGCCGAGCCGCAATCGCGACTCGGAGTTCGAGGCGCCCCCCGAAACTCGCGCCGAGTTACTGGCCAAGTGGGACGGCGCCTGGGAGATCGTCTTCGATTCGCTCGCCCCTCTGACCGAAGAAGACATGACCCGCACCATCCGTATCCGCGGCGAAGCTCATTCCGTCATGCAGGCGATCAATCGCCAGGTGGCGCACTACGCCTACCACATCGGCCAGGTCGTATTCATTGCCAAGCATCTGGCGTCGAACAAATGGAAATCCCTGAGCATCCCCCGAGGCAAATCAGCGGACTTTAATACCCGCGTCGCAGCCGGAAAGGCGTCCCAGCGATAACTCAGCACAAAAGCAAGAAAGGCTCAGCCCGGATTTTCCCCGCATCCCAGCCGGTCTTGTTAGAATCGTCTGACATGGCGAACGCAACGCCATGACGCACATGATGGAATCGACGGACTTGGGACGATGAGCGCGCTGCACGTCTTTGGCATCGTTTTCCTGATCGGCATGAACGCGTTTTTCTCGGCGGCGGAATTTTCGCTGGTCGCCGTCAGGCTTTCGCGTGTCCGCCAGCTGGTCGAAAAGGGCGATCCCCGCGCCAAAATTGTCGAACACCTCCTCAGCGACCTGAGCCGTGTCGTTTCCGGCGTGCAGGTCGGCATTACAATCGCCAGCCTCTCGCTTGGCTATCTCGGCGAAATCACTCTGGCCGCGATCGTCCGGCCGTTCGTCGAGCGTTTTGCCCGCCCCTGGACGCCGATCTTGGCTCATTCCATCGCCCTGGTCGTCGTGTTCGGCCTGCTGACCGTCATGCAGGTTATCTTCGGCGAGCTAGTGCCGAAAAGCATCAGCCTGGCCCGCGCCGAACGCGTTGCGCTCCTGATCGCACGCCCGTTTCACTGGTTCATCAATACATTTCGCTGGGCCATCGACCTGCTCGACGGCATCGCCGAGCGAATCGTCGGTGCTCTCGGCGTAGTCGCTCCGCACAGCCACACTCTCGTTCGCTCCGCCGAAGAGCTGCAGGTAATGGTGCAGCAGGCCCGCGACCGCGGCCTCTTGCCAGAAAAAGAGGCGCTCATCATCCAGAACGCCATGGAGCTAGGCCAAGTCCAGGTCCACGAACTGATGGTGCCGCGCCCGGACATGCACGCGCTGCCGGTGTCAGCCACGCTCGAAGACACGATGCGCATGTTCGCCACCACCCAGCGCTCGCGCCTGCCTGTCTACGATGGTTCTCTCGATCACATCCTCGGATTCGTCCATATCAAGGACGTTATCTGGGTACTCATCGATCGCGTCCACGCAGGCGATTCCCCATCCGGCCAGGATTTTCACATTCGCAGCGTCGTGCGCGACGTCCTGATTGTCCCGGAAACCAAGCCCGCCAGCGAACTGCTCGTCGAGTTTCGCGCGCGTCGCACGGGCCTCGCCATGGTCGTCGACGAATTCGGCAGCATTCTCGGCCTCGTCACTCTGGAAGACATCCTCGAGCAAATGGTCGGCGAAATTCACGACGAATTCGACGTGGTCGAGCGCCCGCTCACACTTCCCGACGGCGGAATTATCTTCGACGCGGGCATAAAAGTCCGCGACCTCGAGACGCAGTACAACATCGCGCTCACCGATGACTCCTCGTACGAAACCGTGGGCGGCTTCGTGCTGAGCCGGCTCGGATTCATCCCCCGGGGCGGCGAGAGCTTTGAAGCCGACGGTTTCCGCTTCACCGTGATGGAAATGGATCGCCGCCGAGTTTCCCGCGTAAAGATCAAGGCGATTCCCGCGCCAGCGCCGCGGCCTGCGCCTGAGCCGCTCCCTGAATCTGTGCCCGCAACGGCTCGATCCACTACCGAACCCGCACAAGGAAAACACGAAAAACTCGTGCCCGCGGGGCCCGCAAAGAGAAGTCGCCGCAAATGATCCGCTACCTCGTCCTGCGGATTCTCTACGCGCTCCCGGCACTGTGGCTGATCGTCACGATGGTTTTTCTTCTAGCGCACATCGTCCCGGGCGATCCAGTTCAGCAGATGCTTGGCGAAGGTGCCCGGGCCGAAGATTTGCAACAGCTGCGTCACACGCTCGGCCTCGACATGCCCATTGGAGCGCAGTATCGCCACTATCTCGCGGGTATCGCGCATGGCGACCTGGGCGAGTCGTTTCGCTTCCAGCAACCGGTGATGCGTGTGATCCTCTCGCACTATCCCGCCACGCTCGAGCTCGCCTTCGTCGCGCTGCTGGTCTGCGCCGCCGTGGGCATTCCCGCCGGATTACTCGCCGCCGAAAATCCCGGCACGCTCGCGGACCACGCCGTAAGTGCCTTCACCCTGCTAGGGCTCTCAGTCCCCAATTTCGCGCTTGGGCCCGTCCTGATTCTGATTTTCTCCGTAATCCTCGGCTGGCTGCCGGTTTCCGGCCGCGGCGGTCCGTCGCATCTCATCCTCCCGGCGATCACTCTCGGTGCCGGCTTAGCCGCCATCCTCACGCGCATGGTGCGCATCTCGGTGATCGAACAGCTTTCGAGCGACTACGTCCGCACCGCCCGCGCCAAAGGTCTCTCGCCAGCCGCCGTGCTATTCCGCCACGCGTTCCGAAACGCGCTCATTCCCATCTTGACGATCCTCGGCCTGCAATTTGGAACGCTTTTGGCAGGCGCCATCGTCACAGAAACGATTTTCTCCTGGCCGGGCATCGGACGCCTGGCGGTGCAGGCCATCAGCGCGCGCGACTATCCACTGCTGCAAGGCTGCATCCTGCTGATCGCGGTGTCCTACGTGCTCGTGAACCTCCTGACGGATGCCGTGTACGCGCTGGTCGACCCACGGGTGCGCCTCGGATGAACCAAAGATGAAAGGCCTCCGCGATTTCCTCCGCACCAGCGACGCGGGCCGTATCGGCTTGGTGCTCACCCTGCTGCTCGTGGTTCTCGCTCTCGCGGCCCCCTGGCTCGCCCCGGCCGATCCTAACGCGCAGAATCTGCCGGCACGCCTCTCCGGCCCGAACGCGATGCACTGGATGGGGGCCGACGAACTGGGTCGCGATATTTTCTCCCGCGTTCTCTACGGTGCGCGCGTCTCGATGCTCGTAGGCGTGTGCGTCGTGATCGGTGCGGGGATTGTAGGACTGGCAATCGGCGCGCTGGCGGGCTACGCCGGCGGCTGGTTCGACGGCATCGTGAATATCATATTTCTCAACGCGTTTCTGTCGTTTCCCGGCATCCTGCTCGCAATCGCCTTCGCGGCGTTTCTCGGTCCCGGCATCGGCAAAGTGATTCTCGCGCTGATCGTCACAGGCTGGGCCGGCTACGCACGCCTCGCCCGCGCCCAAATCCTGCAAGCCAAGGAGATGGAATACGTACTCGCCGCGCGTTCGCTGGGCGCCTCGCCCGTCCGAATTCTGGTCCGCCATCTTCTGCCGAACATTCTCCAGCCAGTGTTGGTGCAGGCCACCATCGGCATGGCTGGCACCATCCTCGCCGAGTCCACGCTGAGCTTCCTCGGCGTTGGCGTCCTGGCTCCGAATGCCAGCTGGGGCGCGATGCTCAACGACGCACGCAGCCACCTGTTCGACGCCCCGCACCTCGTAATGTTCCCGGCGCTGGCAATCATGGTCGCGGTCCTCGCATTCAATCTGCTGGGCAACGCGCTTCGCGACTGGATGGATCCCCGCGCGCGCTCATTCCTGATGGTAGCGTCTCTGCTGAGGTAGCTCGGAAGTTGAACGGAGGAGGCAATCAGGCGGTCTGAGATGAAGAAAACGAAACGCAGTTGCGACGCGATCGTCGATGCTTTTGTAGGCGCTGTTAATTTGGCGCCGCGCGAGGAGCTTTTTCGAGAGGAGATATCCAAAGCCTGTCGATTGTCGGCTGGAAAATGGCCGCACGCTTTCGACTGGAAAATTGTACGCAGCGAGGACGCAAGCTGGCTTTCGGCCTTGCGAAGTCGCGTGCAGGATTCGACGTGCGACTTGCAGCGACAACCAGAGCGCTAGAAGCTAAAACCGCGAGAAGTACCTAGCTAACCTCTACCGTAACTTCCGCCCCGCGCCCAAGCGCCAGCGACTTCGAAGCACTCGCCTTATTCAAAGAAATCTCAAGGTATCCGCCGGAGCCAATCAACCCAATCGTCTCGCCATTCGCCCCGCTGGCAAAGGTAGGAACCAACTTGGTCAAAGTCGCATTACCGGCCTTAATCGTAAATTTCCCGCCCTCCGTCGTAAACGCCGGCACATCCTCGGCCCGCAAATTCGTAATCAAATTCCCAAACTGATCGACCTTCAAAACTACGCCCTTAATCGTATTGCCGTTCGTCTTAGGCCGCGGCAACGCAAATCGTGTGAAATCCGTAATCTGCTCGCCAAACGCCGACGACTGCCACGACTTCGTCAGCCAAGCCGCCACAGGCGCGAAAATATCCCGTCCGTGAAAAGTATTGCTAACCGGCTGCCGGAAATAATGCTCGGAAATGATATTCCAGACGTATAGCGCCTCCGTCTGGTCGTACACCGAAGAAAGCACGCCGTTATCCGGTGCCACGAAGTAATGCGTATCGCTGGCCACCAGAATCGGCCGCCGCGCCGTACCCACCCCGGGATCGACGACAACCACGTGCACCGTCTTCGGGGGAAAATACTTGTAGGCCTGCCCGATTACCAGCGCGCCGTCCAGCAAATCGTGCGGCAACACACTGTGCGTGATATCCACGATGTTCACTTCGGGGTTGATGCTGAGAATGACGCCCTTCATCACACCGACCAGATGGTCGTTGGTACCATAATCCGTCGTCAGCGTAATGATGGGTCGCGCCACTGCCCGCTCCTATGATTGCCGGGGGCGCGCCTACTTTCTAACCGCGCCCTGGAACTGATAGTACGACGCTAACGGACGCCCGCGCATCTGTCAAAGCCATCCGCAGCGTCGTGGCGCGATACAGTAACGCGGTAGTGTCGTCGATCCCGCCATCGGAGCGCAGCTCGATTGCCCACACGGGGCCGCGTCAGATGGGAGAGTTCGTCGGCGGTAAGGTTATACCTAATCCTGAATCAGGCGAATCTCTCCGATTCCACCATGCACGGTCAAATCGATGCTCGTCGGCGTTTTGCCATACTGATCGTTGACCCAGGCGCCACCATCCTTATGCAAGCCCTGTGCATCCACCGATCCGATCCCGCCCGTGGCATCGACGCGCACGCCGACGTCTTTCGGCAGCCGGATTGTCGCCTGCCCCACGCCGCCCTCGATCGTGCCGGTCAGATTCGTGGTGCGCGGCCCGGTCAGATCGAGGTCGAGCTGTCCGGCTCCCATATGCACATCGAGGTCTTTCACCTGCACGCCGTTCAGCCGCAAATTACTTTGTCCCGCGCCCATCTCCACGTGAAAACTGATCGGCACATTGTTGGCCACGCGCAAATTCCAGTCGCTGTCGTCGGCGCCCCAATGGGTGTGGTTCCCACGATCGTCATCGTCCACATGAAGCTGCCCGTGACCGCCCGCCACGGAGTAATCCACATGCGGCTTGTTCTCGCGCCGATCGTAACGAAAATCCGCGTCCATTAGCTGGCCCGATCCACCCGCGACGGTGAGGTTCCCAGCCGGCATGTTCAAATCCACATCCACGTTTTTCGCGCCTTGCAACTCGACCGCCTGCGTGTCATGCGCACCGTCGGCAATCGCGTGGCTGTGCCAGCCCCAGCCACGATCCCATCCATCATCGTTGTAATTCCGCCATCCGCCGCGGTGCCATGCCATGGCTAGGAAGAACACCAACAGCAGAATCCACGCGATTCCCGTGCCGGAAATCCACGGTGAGACCGCTTCGCCCTGATGCTGCCGCCAATAGTAACTATCCCAGATTTTCCCCAGCCCGATCAGGATCAGAATCAGCGGCCAGTAACGCCACAGCGCCCACCACGGATTGAAGTCCGGATAAAGCTTGAACATCAAAAGGATCGCGCCGAGCACGATTAGAATGATCGGCCCCGCAAACGAGTTGTGCCTCGGCCTCATCGGACGCATCGGTTGATCCATAGCTCACCTCTCTTGCAACAAGATACGCTGCGAGCGCCCGAAATGTTTCATCCGCCGCGCAGCGCCGGCGTCCCGCCTCTGAATTTCTTGGGGCATCCGCCTCGGCGGATGCCCGGAACCAATCCTTGGCGCTTCGCCATCGACCTTCCTTGATCGCATGGGAGCGCCCGGCGCATTTGGCTCCCGCCCGCTGTTGCGTTAGAATCGCGCCAATCGCTATGCTCGACCAATCCAAAAACAAGCTCCTGACCAGCGTAGGACCAGCCACTCCGATGGGCAATCTCCTCCGCCGTTACTGGATGCCAATCGCCGCAGTCAGCGAATTCGAAGCGCAGACGATCAAGCCCATCCGACTCCTCGGCGAGGATCTGACGCTCTATAAGGACATGGGCGGTACCTTCGGCCTCATTGGTCGTCACTGCCCGCATCGCTGCGCGGACATGTCCTACGGTTTCGTCGAGCAGTGCGGCCTGCGCTGCAATTATCACGGCTGGCTTTTCGATCGTGATGGCCGCTGCCTCGAGCAGCCCTACGAAGATGTCGCCCAACCCGACGCGCGCTTCAAGGAAAAAATCCGCATCACCGCATATCCCGTGGAAACGCGCGGCGGCCTCATCTGGGCCTATCTCGGCCCGCAGCCCGCTCCGCTCGTGCCCAACTGGGAGCCGTTCACCTGGAAAAACGGCTTCGTACAAATCGTTTTCGCCGAGGTGCCCTGCAACTGGTTCCAGTGCCAGGAAAATTCAGTCGACCCGCTGCATTTTGAATGGATGCACATGAACTGGAGCGTCCGCCTGAAGGACAAAGGCGGTCCGTATTCCCCCCGCCATTTGAAACTCGCCTTCGAGGAGTTCGATTGGGGCATCGTCTATCGCCGTATCCGCGAAGGCATGAGCGAAAACGATCCGATGTGGAAGGTCGGCCGTGTCTGCCTTTGGCCCAACGCCCTTTTTACCGGCGATCATTTCGAATGGCGCGTTCCGATCGACGACGAAAATACTCTCAGCGTCACCTGGTGCTTCAGCCGCGTGCCGAAAGACCGCGAACCTTTCGTGCAGGACCACATCCCCGCATGGCGCGGCCCGGTGCTCGACGCCGAAACCGGCCGCCTCATCTCCAGCCACGTCATGAATCAGGATTTCGTGGCCTGGGTAGGGCAGGGAATCATTCCCGATCGGCGCAATGAACACCTCGGCCTGAGCGACGAAGGCATCATCATGCTCCGCAACCAATTTCTGAAAGACATCGAAGCCATAGCCCGCGGCGAGGACCCGAAGGGCACCGTCCGCGATCCCGAACTGAATCGCTCGATCGCATTGCCGATCGCCGACCGCCAGAATCTCGTCGAGGGCGAAACGCTCGAGGAGATGGCCAAGCACCCGCTCCGCAGCGGCCAGCTACGCGACTACGTCTTCCAAGCCGGCCAACCCCAGGAAGTGAGAAAAGCCTACGCCAAAGCCATGGGCATCCCGGAATGAACTCTCGTAGCGCCGGCGTCCTGCCGGCGTCTTTCCTGTGTTGTTCAGCGAACGGTCGGCGATTCGCAGTTGAATTTGTAGGGGCACAGGATGCTGTGGCCGGTGCAAATTCTTTTCCATTTGGCAGTTATTCGATCGAGCCGCCAACGTGACCCTCCCAAAACGAAAATCGCGCCCCACTCAAAAGGCGCCCTACCTCCGCATTGCCACCGAAGAAGCCTTCGCCCCGCCCGAGCTCCTCCGCGAATGGAAACAAATGCTCGACCGTGGCGGCAATCTCGACCCCGGCTTCAAAGACCAATGGAGCTATTTCCTGGGTCCGAGCCCCCGCACCACCGCCATCGCAGCCCGAATCACAGACATCGGCGAAGCCCGCATCCGCGACATGGACGCAACCGGCATCGCCCGCCAAATCCTCTCGCTAACAAACCCGGGCGTGCAGCTGTTCGAAGCCGGCGAAGCCGCCTCCTGGGCCATTTCCTGCAACGACCAATTGGCTGAGGCAATCCAGAGAAATCCCGACCGTTTTTCAGGCCTCGCCGCAATCGCTCCTCAAAATCCCGCTGCCGCGTCGAAAGAACTCGAACGCGCCGTCGGCAAGCTCGGACTGAAAGGGGCCATCATCAATTCGCACACAAAAGGCGAATATCTCGACGATCCGAAATTCTGGGACATTTTCGCCGCCGCAGAATTGCTCGACGTTCCCATCTATCTTCACCCGAGCACGCCATCGCCGCGCATATATGCCCCCTTCGCCGAGTGGGGACTCGAAGGCGCCATCTACGGCTTTGCTGTCGAAACCAGCCTGCACCTGCTGCGCATCATCGTCAGCGGCGTATTCGATCGCTTCCCGAAACTCCGCATGGTCGTTGGCCACCTCGGTGAAGGCCTGCCCTTCTGGTTCTTCCGCCTCGATTTCTTCCATCGCGCCAACGTCGCCTCTGGCCGCTACCTCAAAGTGAAAAAGCTGAAGAAAAATAATCTGAGCGACTACCTCCGCGAAAACATCTGGATCACCACCAGCGGCATGGCCTGGGAGCCAGCGATCCTGTATTGTCAAAAAGTGTTGGGTGTAGACCGCGTCCTCTACGCCATGGACTACCCCTACCAATTCATCCCCGAAGAAGTAAGAGTGACGGATAACCTGCCAATCCCAGCCGCAGCGAAAAAGAAGTTCTACCAAACCAATGCCGAAAAAGTCTTCAACCTCTGACGCCGGTGCCTTTCAGTGGCACAAACAATCCTGTCGGTGCTCTTGAGGATGCTCTTCTGCAGGGGATCTCTTCCCCCCAAAGTCCGCACCACTCCCTCCTTGCAATCTCTTCACATCCTGCTAGCCTATTTGTGTCCCCAAGCATGCGCGGGAACGAATCCCGGTCCCTGGGTCGCGGCAAGTGTTCAGCACAAGGCCATGCGCTCGCACTGTAGTAATGGCAGGATTTCGGTGATTTCTATTCCACCAGGAAGCCGCATAGAATCTGTTGTAAGGCATTGAAACAAAAGGATCGGTGTGCAGCTTAATCGACAACAGATCGGGGGAGGAGCCGACGCGCTTTCGGCGCGCCCAGCGTCCCGCGTTTACCTCGATTACAACGCCACCACGCCCGTGGATCCCGCGGTTCTCGAAGCGATGCTGCCGTTCCTCGGCGCAAATTTCGGCAATGCCGGTTCCGTCCACACGCCCGGCCAGCTCGCCCGCGCCGCCGTCGACGCCGCACGCGATTCCGTTGCCGAGCTAATCGGTGCCGCGCCCAACGAAATCGTCTTCACCAGCGGCGGCACCGAATCCGACAACCTCGCGGTCTTCGGCACCGTCGCTCGATCGAACAAGCCTCGCAAGCACGTAATCACCACGGCGATCGAGCACCACGCGATCCTGCACGCTTGCGATGAACTTGCGCGCCAGGGAGTCGAGGTCACCGTTGTTCCCGTTCGCACGGGACCGGGTACGCAGGGAATCGTCGATCCGGAGGAAGTCCGCCGTGCGATTTGCCCGGAAACGATCCTGATTACGGTGATGCACGCGAACAACGAGCTCGGCACGATCCAGCCGATCGAAGAAATCGCGCGCATTGCCGCCGATGCCGGCGTCTGCTTCCACTGCGACGCGGTGCAGTCAGCCGGAAAGGTGCCGCTGGACGTCGCAAAACTCGGGGTCGATCTGCTCTCCGTTTCCGCGCACAAGTTTTGCGGACCCAAGGGCATCGGCGCGCTCTACGTCCGCGCCGGCCGCCAGATTTCGCCGCGCGCTTGGGGCGGACACGCCGAGCGCGACCGCCGCGCAGGTACAGAAAATGTTCCGGGCATCGTCGGAATCGGCAAAGCCGCGGAGCTCGCGCGAAATTTGCTGGCCGAAGATAGCGCCCGTATTCGCTCCTTGCGCGACCAGCTGGAAACTACACTTCTCGAACGAATTCCCAACGTACGGCTCAACGGCGATCGCGACCGCCGCGTGCCGAACACCTCCAATCTTTCGTTTCCTGGTGCAGGCGGCGAAGCGCTGCTGATCGCGCTGGATTTGCAGGGCCTGGCATGTTCCACGGGTGCAGCCTGCTCGTCCGGATCCACGGAGCCGTCGCACGTGCTGCTCGCCGCAGGGCTTTCACACGACGACGCCCGCTCCAGCCTGCGTTTCAGTCTCGGCCGCCCCTCCACCGCCGCCGATGTCGACCGCGCGATCGAAATCATCCCCTCGGTGGTCGAGCGTATCCGGGCGCTCTCTCCGCGCGAACAGGAAGCGACTGCGGTGCACGCGCGGTGAACGGAATTACGATGACAGCTCTCAATCAACTCGAAACTACGGCCGGCGCGACTGCGAGCGCGGGGGGCGCCAGCGCCCCGACGACGCACACAGTGGCGGTCGCGATGTCCGGTGGTGTCGATAGCTCCGCCGTCGCCGCGATCTTGCGCGAGCGCGGCCAGTCGATTGTCGGGCTCACCATGCAGCTCTGGAATCAGCGCCGCCTGCCCGAATTGCAGGGAGATGGCCCCCGGCAGCATCGCTGCTGCTCGCTCGACGACGTCTATGACGCGCGCCGCGTGGCCGAGCACTTGGCGATTCCGTTCTACGTGATCAATTTCGAGCGTGCCTTCGAACAGACCGTCGTACGTCCGTTCGTGGAAGACTATCTCGCGGGCCGCACGCCGATCCCTTGCACGCGCTGCAACAACGACGTGAAGTTCGAGCAACTCCTCGCGACCGCTCGCCAGATCGGCGCTGAGAAGATCGCCACGGGCCACTACGCCCGCGTCCGCCACAATGCGGAAACCAATCGCTACGAGCTTCTGCGGGCCGTCGACGACACCAAGGATCAGACGTATTTTCTTTTTGGCCTTACGCAGGATCAGCTCGGCCGCGCTGAATTTCCTCTCGGTGAAATGACCAAGCAGGAGGTGCGCGACACGGCGCGCCGCTTGGCGGTGCCGGTAGCCGAGAAGCCCGAAAGCCAGGAAATCTGCTTCGTCCCGTCCGGCAGCTATGTCCGCTTCATCGAAAGCTATTTGAAGGAGCAGGGAACTGCGGGCGGCAACGACGGCGGTGGAATGAAGCTGGGAGAATCGGGCGAGATCGTCACGACATCCGCAGAAGTCCTCGGCCGCCACAACGGCCTGCACAACTATACCGTGGGTCAGCGCAGCGGTCTCGGCATCGCAGTCGGCCGTCCGATCTACGTCGTCGCGCTCGACAGCGAAAAAAATCGACTCATCGTCGGTGACGACGCCGAGCTTCGCAGCTCCATCTGCGAAGTCCGCAACATCAACTGGATTCCGTTCGAAGCGCCCGACGCGACGATTCACGCCGACGTGCGCATCCGCAATCGCCACCAGCCTGCTGAAGCGGAAATCACCGCGCTCACGCCTACAACCGCGCGTGTCACGTTCACCGAACCGCAGCGCGCCATCACGCCCGGCCAGGCCGCGGTATTTTACGCGGGCGAGAAAGTCCTCGGCGGCGGCTGGATCAAGTAAATTTCAAGGTGTCATTCCGAAAGTCGACGTTTTTCAGTGACTGAGGAATTTCTCGTCGGGTGAAGAGTTCGCCGTGGGTCAGATGAAGAGTTCTTCGTCCTGCGCCGCGGCATCGGAAGACTCGGCGCGGCGGCCGCTACGGATAAACTCAAGGCCCGCTTTCACGGCCTTTAGCACGGCGGACGCTTGATGCACGGGCTTCCAGACTCTTGAACGGAGGGTCGAACCGGTTTCCTCGATCACTTCGAGCGCGCCGGTGAGAATGTGATCTGCGCGGACAACCTGAATGCGCAGCCGCTCGACCATATCGGTAAACACGCGATCCACTTTCTGCGCCTGCCCGCGCGCGATCCGCGCGATCTCGGCGCCATCGCCCATGATGCTGGCAAGGCGCTCCTCGGAATCCTCGAGGATGCGATTGGTGCGAAGAAGAATCGGATCCATGCGCGCCTGCAACTGCTGCGCGATGCGGGTGAACGTACCGATCGCCTGGCGCAACTGAAGGAACATGACCAGCAGAATCGCCATCTGAATCACGATGGCAATCGTAGCCACTACGATGAAGACTTCGAGCCAGCCCGACATGAGCGAACTCCCCAGTTACTCCGACAAGACTCTAGGACAGCTTGGCTTCCCGCTTGTACGCTTCTTTGCCCGTCTCGACGGCGGCCTGGATGCCTTCCTTCTGGCGCGCCATAATTTCCTTGCTGCGTTCGATCAGGTCCTCAGCGCGTTCGCGCAGTTCACGAGCCTTTTTCTGGGCGTAGTCGCGGCCTTCCTCGGCCTTCGAGGTCAGATACTCGCGTGTCTCCTCGCCGGATTTGGGAGCGAACAGAATTCCCACCAGCGCTCCGATACCCAAGCCCACGAGAAAAAAAGATACTTTGGAACCAACGTTATCGGCCATAAGCGGACCTCCGAATCGCAGACTAGCATAGGCGTCGTAGTACGGCAAGGAAGGCCGTTGCAAATCAGCATATTAGAACGCGCGAGAGCATACGGCACCGTATGGAGGCCGCTACGGTTGCCATGGTGCGGATGCGGCTTCCGCCGGTTGACGCAAGGCATCGAAGACCCGCTGAGCCTGATGGCGTGGAACCTCCGCGGCGAGGTCATCGACGCTGAGCTGCTTCAAACGGGCGATGCTGCCGAATTTTCGTAGCAGCTTGTGGGCGGTACGATCGCCCACGCCGGGGATCTCGGTGAGCGAGGTGTGGACGCGCCGGCTCGTCCGCCGCTGGCGGTGAAAGGCGACGGCAAAACGGTGCGTTTCGTCGCGGATCTGCTGGATCAGGTGGAGTACCGGTGAGTGATGATCCAGCGCGAGGGGTTGGTCTTCGCGGCCTAGCACGTAGAGAATCTCTTCTTTTTTCGCGATGCTGGCCATCGGCTGATTGATGATCTGGAGCTTGTCGAGAGCCTGTTCGGCGGCGTGCAATTGGCCCAGGCCGCCGTCGATCAGGATCAAGCTCGGCAGCGGCTTTTGCTCTTCCTGCAAGCGCCGGTAGCGGCGTTCGACCGCTTCCTGCATGCTGGCGAAATCGTCGCGCAACCGGCCTTCCGTCTGATCGGGGCCGGGAATCATCGCATCGCCGCGAATGATGAACTTGCGGTAGTCGGATTTTTTCATCTTGCCGTCTTCCCACACGACCAGGGAGCCCACGGCATCCGATCCCTGAATGTGCGAAATGTCGAAACTCTCGATTCGCCGCGGCGGTTCCGGCAGACCGAGTGTGGACTGAAGCGCTTCCGCGATGGCTTTCGGGCTCGGTTTTAGCACGCGGAACCTCTGGATGAAGGAATGCTGCGCATTTTTCTCGACGAGCTCGAGGAATTGATGTTTCTGGCCGCGCTGCGGATTGAGGATTTCGACTCTGTGGCCAGCCTGCTCCGTCAGCACATCTTCGAGCAGCGCGCGATCTTCGAAATCGATCTGCGTATGGATGTAGCGAGGAAGGTAACCCGCTTCAAGATAGAGCTGTTTCAGCAGTGACGGCAGGAACTCCGCGGGATCGAATTCCGATTGATCCTCCCAATAGAAATCCCGCCGATCGACCACGCGGCCGCCGCGCAGGTGAAACAGATTCACAGCCACCTGCGGCGGCTCGGCGTACCAGGCGATCACGTCCGTGTCGTCCCCTTCCGCTGCGGCGATTTTCTGGCGCTCCTCCATCTCGGCGAGTGTGCGCAGCAGATCACGGTATCCACCCGCCTCTTCGTAGCGCTGTTGTTCGGAAGCGCGCTCCATGCGCTCCTTCAGGCTGCGCGAAAGATCGCTGCGGCGGCCTTCCAGGAACAGGCGGACGTCGCGGGCGGCTTCGGCGTAGCGCTCGTCCGTGACGAGATCGGCGCACGGGCCGAGGCAGCGACGAATGTAATACTGCAGGCACGGCCGGGGATGCGTGCGATCGAGATCGACGGTGCACGACGGCACCAGAAAATGCTTGTGAATCAGATGGACCAGCCGGTAGGCGAGGCTGGCGGGGAAGTACGGCCCAAAATAGGTCGAACCGTCCTTACTCAGCCGCCGCGTCACATACACTCGCGGATATTTCTCGAATCCGGTGTAACGGATGTAGGGATAGGTTTTGTCGTCGCGCAGGAGCACGTTGAATTTCGGCGTATGACGCTTGATCAGGTTGTTCTCGAGCGCGAGGGCTTCTTTTTCGTTGTCGACGACGATGTAATCGAGGTCCGCAATCTCGCGGACCAGCGATCCTGTCTTTGCGTCCATCCAGCGCGATTCGAGAAAGTAGGATTTCACGCGGCTGCGCAGCGAGCGCGCCTTGCCAACGTAGAGGATTTTGCCCGCCGCATCCTGGAACATGTACACGCCGGGCGAAGGCGGCAGTTGATCGACTTTTTCGCGAAGTTCCATCTAGGGCGCGTTACAATTGACGAGAAGATCGCTCCCGCCGCGCCAGAAGAATGGCTCGCCGAGACATACTTAATGATAGCAAACGGCATCTAACGAGATCGAGTAACCCCATGCGCTCTGTGATGATCGGGATTGCACTCGCGGCCCTGCTCGCCGCGCCCGCGAAGGGACAACAAAAGAATCAGGCGCCTCCGGGTCCGCCGCCTGCAGGGAATTCTTCGGGCGAATCGTCGTCGTCGCCGAATGGGCCGCCGGCACCTCCTGCTGACAGTTCTTCTGGCGAATCATCATCCAGTTCCACGCCGAAGGCGCCACCAGCGTCCGACTTGACCACCTACGATCCCGTGACTGCGGAAGAAGACGTCGAAGTCGGCCAGTTCTATGTGCGCAAGGGTGATATCGACGCCGCGATCGGCCGATTTCAGGACGCTATCCGGCTGCGGTCGAATTTTGCGAAGCCGCGGTTGCTGGCGGCCGAGGCGTATGAGAAGAAGGGCGACAAAGTCGACGCCGTGAAGTATTACAAAGAGTATCTACAGGTGTTCCCCAAAGCTCCGGACGCAAAGAAAATTCAGAGCAGGATCGAAAAGCTTTCCGTGGACTAACGGATGCCTGTTCGAATCGCTCGAAGCGCCGTCTTCCGGGGATCGATTTTTGTTCTCGCGCCCACAATTTCCTCCAAGACGCGCCCAACTTCGCCTCAATCCAGCACCCCATCTGGCCAAAGCCGTCGAATCCATTCGGAGTCAGCCGAGTTGGGTTCGATTGGATCGACGAGCGCCGCCCAGCTGACATGGCGGGAGATAGGGGCTCGCATGCGGAGCGGATGGTCTACCTCTGGGCGCCGAGGCCGTCGATTCAGCCGGCGTTCGAGCACTACAGTTTCGCGGACGAAGTGCTCCGCAGTGCTGTTTAAGAAGAATCTAGGGACAAGAGAGCGGTTGCCCTGCACCACTTGCGGCTGACCGAAAAGATTGCCAGAGTTTTTCTGGATGAGACTCTGAGGAAACAGACTCAATTCGTTCTCCGGAAATGTCTGTCGAACATTTCCGACCTGCAAGCTGAAGTACCGTGATAGCGCTACTTGCCTTGCAGCACCCAGTCGGATGTGGTTTGGTCGAATTCGAAGCCGAAGCGGTTGAAAGCTGAGCCCGTGGACTCTCTACGCACGACGTGCGCGCGGCCGGCGTGACGTTCGGCGCCGCCCGATGTTAGAAACACGTCGACCGAAGTGCCCTTGACTAGCGGAACCACGCAGCTGCACAGGAAGCCGCCGACGCTGACATTGTCCGTTGTCGTTTGCTCATCGAACGATTTCCCGTTGGCGTCGGTGCCCCGAAGCTTCAGCACGACCCGCATCTGCACGCGCTTGTGTAGGCGCCGCTCGGGCTGCTTGCCCTTCAGCTCTTCGGCCAGCGCCGATTTCAACGCGGTGAAGTCGACGGGCTTGTGGAAGTAGCCCTTGGCGCCGAGGCTCTCGCAGTGTTCTTTGTATTTCGTACCGGCCTCGCCGGTGATCACGAAGATCGGAATGCGCGAGGTGTAGCTCAGCGAGTGAAGGCTCTGGCAAAGCTCGAATCCGGAGAATCCTGGCATCATCAGGTCGAGAAGAATCGCGTCGGGCTTGCTTTCGAGCGCCAGACCGAGTGCCTGCTCGGGATTGCCGGTCTCGACGATCTGGTACGACCCGGAGAGTCGCATGCGGAGAAGGCCACGCACCGCTTCGTCGTCATCCACGATCAGAAGTTTCGGCATGGGCTTCGCGCCCGCGTTCCCTGGTCCTGTCTTCGGTTCTTGCGTTAAGGTCGACATCAGATCATCTCCGTGACTACGCGTCGATCCAGTGCTTCGCGGATCTTTCGCGTCAGCAATTCGCGGGTAAACGGTTTCAAAAGAAAAACACTACCGGGATCGACCGGTCCCTGAGAACCGACAGTTTGGCCGGTATAACCGGACATATACGCCAGCCGAATTTCCGGGCGGCGGCGCGTAAGTTCTTGGGCCAATTGGCGCCCTCCCATGCCGGGCATGACCATGTCGGTGAGCAGCAGATCGATGGGTCCTTTGAAGCGCTCGCTCACCTCGAGGGCTTCTAGGCCGTCCTTGGCTTCGAGAACCTTGTAGCCGCAAAGCTCGAGCGTGTTGCGGGTGAGCGTGCGCAGCGAGGATTCGTCTTCGGCGAGCAGAATCGTCTCGTTGCCAGTGAACGAGGTGGCGGCGCCGATGGGTGCGTCCGCCGTGAGGGCGTCGTCTACGCGCGGGAGATAGATCTTGAACGTGGTGCCGGCACCCGGGGCGCTGTAAATGTCGATGTAGCCTCCGCTCTGCTTCACCACGCCGTAGACAGTGGAAAGGCCGAGGCCCGTGCCTTTGCCTTTTTCCTTGGTGGTAAAAAACGGCTCGAAGGCTCGCGCTTTCGTTTCGGCGTCCATGCCGACGCCGCTGTCGGTGACTGTCAGGCAGACGTAGGGTCCGGGCTGCACGGGATACGGGTAGCGGCGGACGAAGGCTTCGTCCATCACCATGTTTTGAGTGTCGATCAGCAGCTTGCCACCCTGAGGCATGGCATCGCGTGCATTGACCACCAGGTTCAACAGGACCTGTTCAAGCTGGCTCTGATCTGCTTTCAGCCGGCCGAGGTCGAGGCCCAGGACGGTCGACAGCTCGATGTCCTCGCCGATCAGGCGGCGAAGCATCTTGTCCATGTCGAGAACGACGACGTTGACATCGAGGACCTTGGGATCGAGTACCTGCTGACGGCTGAAAGCCAGAAGCTGGCGCGTCAGCGAAGCGGCGCGTTTGCCCGCCTTCAGGATTTCGTCGACGCTGCTGCGCAAATCGTTTTCGGGAGCGAGGCTTTCCTGCAGAAATTCCGCGTAACCGATGATCACGCCGAGAAGATTATTGAAATCGTGGGCCACCCCGCCAGAGAGCCGTCCCACCGCTTCCATCTTCTGCGCCTGCCGGAATTTTTCCTCGAGCTGCCGCTGTTCGCTGACGTCGCGGTTGACCACGACGAATTTCTCGACCTCGCCGTGCTGGTTCAGGATCGCGCTCGCGCCGGATTCGATCGTGTGCCAGCTTCCATCTTTGTGGCGCATGCGGTATTGCACAGTGCTGCCCGGGTTCGTGGCGGTCGCCTGCTTCACGGCCTGTTGGGCCGTATGGACGTCGTCGGGGTGAACGTGGGCGTAAAAGGACGTGCCTGCCAGTTCGTCGTCCGTGAATCCCAGAATCCGCGCGTAGGCTGGGCTGTTATAGAGCCGCCGCCCATCCAGATCGACCACGGCGATCATGTCCATCGCATTCTCGCTGATCAGGCGGAACAGCTCCTCGCGCTCCACCAGTTGATGGCGGATGCGGTAAATCTGGAACTGCTGATAGATCGTGTAAAGGTCGAAGAGCAGCACCATGCCGACCAGCCCACGCATGGCCAGGCTCATATGCAGACTGTCAAACTCGCCTCCGGCGTATTGCCGAAGCATCGGGAAGCCGAAGGACATGATGCCGAGTGTGAGCAGGAGCGTGACCAGAATGGCGGACGACCACAACACCCATTCCCGCCGCTCGATGCGGTGCATGCCAACTCGAATGTTGCTTTGCAAAGGCAGTTTCATAGCGAACCGTTCTCAGTATCTATGGGTACTATATCGGCCTCATCGCGTGGGGTTAATGCTTAGTTTGCCGCGCAAAAGTACACATTTTCCGGGGCTTGTCTGTAAGCAATTGAGGAATAACCCTTTAGTGGGCTCTTGGAGCCGGAAAACGAGCCAAGAAGCGCATGGCGCGTGCGTAATCCGTAAACGCTTTTTCGTCATCGCGGAACCTCGGCGAGTGCGATTCTCGGCGGCAGCGCACGAAGCGGATGGGGTGCTTCACGTGAAGCATTTCGTGAAACAGGACGTAAGCGACTACGTACGTCGGAACTCCTTGGTCGTCCAGCTGGCGATTCAGGACGATTTGATTCAGGGCCGGATCGAAGCAGCCGAGTTGGGATCGCCAAACGCGCCGGCTCCACCCCAGCCGCGGCCGCGGCAGCGCACTCTGAAAATACGTTTGGTTCAACTCGTCAAACAGCGGCTCCAGATTGTGGTGGGCACCGACCGGGCGATGCTCCATGCGGCGCGCCCGGCGACGGCGATTGACCGCGATTTGCTGCCGAGTGGATCGCGCCGCCGAAAAAAGTCGATAAATTTCCAGCAGATCGGCCGGCGGGCGGCGCCGATAAAGGCGTCCCAGAAGAATCGACGCAATGGCTTCGATGGCGAGGTTCGGTGCGTGGAGCATCACGTCCGAGAGCCTCACATGGGCAATGTCCTCGCGCAGCCGGATCGTGTGGGAAAGGTCCGCGTAGGGATGATATTCGACTACGAAATGCGGCGGGCGCCCCGCGCAACCCAGGCGCGTGTAGATACGCTGAAAAATCCGCTCGCCGCCGGGAACGATTCGATGAGGGCATTGCGCCGCGCGGCGCGTTTGCATCACTGTTTTCGCCTCACCGGGGGAGCTTGCGATTCCTTTTCCGCCTCCGTAATGTCGTCGAGCGCATCTTTCGTGCCTGCAATAGCGTCTTCGAGTGTGTCGCGGTAGGTGTCGAGCTCGGGTCCGTCCTTCTCCCATTTCTGCAGCGTTTCCAGGAACGCCGTGTCTTTCGCGCGCATCAGCTTCAGCGCCTCGTGGATGTCGGCGTGCTTTTCAGTCGCCAGTGCGATCTGGTCGGCGGCATCGTCGATGCAGCCGGCGTAGCCGTTCAGCAGGCCGTTAAGGATTTCATCGCGGCGGCGCTCCTGCACGTTGCGGTCCAGCTCGTATTGGAATTTGGTGAGGCGGTCTTCTGCGAACGCCATGTAGAGCTTGATGCGTTCGGCCGGCTCGCGCGCGTCGCGGACTTTATCGGCTTCGCCATCGCTCAGATAGTCTTTTTGCTGCGGAGCGGGCGCGGGATGTGCGATCAGCGGCCGCGCGAGCGCCGTCGAGGCCAGAGCAGCTAGGGCGATGAATGCGAAGCGGTGGTTCATTGCGCAGTGCATTAGCTTAATTTCGTCTCGGCAAAAAAACAAATCCCGTCGAACGGATTCGCCCCAGCCACGCACAGGGGGCTAACCAGGGGCAAATCCGTTTACTGCGGCGCGTCCGGATGATCCGGTTTTTCCGCTGGCGCGCGCCCAAACAGGTGCTCGATAAGATGCCGGTTAAGGTCGCTGAGTTCCTGGCGAATCGCCAGAAACGGCGCCTGGTCGTCGCTGGTCATGTTGACGATTTCCACGTCAAGCCGCCGCAACGAATCGCGCAGCGAAAACTGCAGCTGCTTGTAGCCACCCGGATGCTTTTGCGCATCCTGCCCCAACGCGTCGAGCGCCTTATCGCACGATTCCACCTCATTGCGATAGCTTTGAAGAATCGTGAGAGCTGCGGGCAACTTGTCCTGCATCACGTCGCTATCGATTTCGGCAAATTCGGCGTCGCCGAGCTGCGGCATCAACTTGGCGCGGTTGACGGGGCTTGGCTCGTGCGCCAGCCGGCCGCGAAGGTCTGCGACGCGGTCCTGACACAAAACGAGGCCGGAGATCGACGCGGCGGCCAGAACGATCGCCACAATGCGAACCGTCACGGGCATTGCTACCTCTTCTTATTCTGCAATTCTCGGGTCAGGACGCGTACGCGGGCTGTGGATACAAAATACATATCGCTGTTTTGATCTTTGTTCAACTGAAGAAATTTTTGATATGCCTCGATGGCTGGCTCGATCTGGCCCAGATTGTCCAAGCACGAGGCGCGGACATACCAGCTCGCGACCGGGAGCTCTTCGCGTTTGGAAAGTGCGTCGAGCGCGGCCAGCGCCTGCGAGTAATTCTTGCTGCCGTACTCGGCGTCAACCAGATAGGCGAGCACGTCGTTGGCGCCCGGATTCGCGTTGTAGGCTGCCGCGAGCCAGTGTGTGGCGTTGGGATAATCCTTCGCTTGCAGGTAGGCTTCGCCCAGTTGCGCGGCGATGTCCGGGTCGCGCGGAGCGAGCGCCGCGGCCTTGTTGAGCGAAACGACCGCGTCGGCGTAGCGCTTTTGTTTCCACAAGATGTCGGAACGCAGCCTCAGTGCGGGCAAATCCTCCGGCCCGAATTTCGCGGCACGGTCGAGTTCGGCGAGTGAATCGTCATATTTGCCCAGGTCGAAGAGCATCGAGGCGTGATCCACGCGCGCTTTCACATCGTGGGGATGCGATTCGAGGTACACCGCCAATTCGGCGGCTGCATCCGGGGATTTCTTTTCCGCCAGAAGCGTTTCCTCAAGTCCGCGATGGGCCTGGCCCATTTCGGCGGAGGTGCCCTGCAGGGCGAGCGCAGCGCGATATTCGGCTTCGGCGTCGGCATCCCGATTCGAAGCGAGTAACGCGTGCGCCAGCGAAAGCCGGATCTTGATATCCCCGTCGTCGAGTTTCCGCGCGGCCTGGAATTGTTCGATCGCGTCCGGAAGTTTTCGGGCGTTTTCGAGTGCCGTACCCAGCACCCATTTCGTGTGTGCATCGCCCGGGTTCAAATCGGCGGCTTTTTCAAGCGGATCGATCGCCGCAACCGGATCGGTTGGCATCAGCACGACGCCAAGGTTCATGTACGCCGCGGCCATTTTCGGATCGAGTTCGATGGCCCGTTGATACTCGGCCTTCGCGTCGTCGGGACGCTTCAGCGCCGAATAGATGTAGCCGAGATCGTAGTGAACAACGGCATCGTCAGGCTTTTTCGCCAGATAATCCTGATAATTCTGGGCGGCGCCTGCGAAATCCTGCTTGTCGAGTGCGGCCTGGGCCGCATCAAGAAGATCGTTGAGTTCCTTTGCCGCCGGATCGGATATCACGCGCTTGTGCGGAGGCGATGTGGATTGCGCGGAGAGTCGCTGAGCGCCGCCGAGGAGCGCGCACAGCGCGCAGACTGCAAGCGGAGCCGAGCGCCCTCTCATGCGGAGGATCGAGTTTCGCCGGGCAGCTTCGGTTTGATGGCTGCGGCGTGGCTGTCGAGGTCCTTGCCGTTTCCGTTGCGGCCGTTCATCGCGCGCGCCAGATATTTGCCGGTGTGCGACTGAGAATTGCGCGCCACCTGTTCGGGCGTGCCGGCCGCGATCACCTGGCCGCCAGCGTCGCCGCCTTCGGGTCCGAGATCGATGATCCAATCGGCAGATTTGATCACGTCGAGGTTGTGTTCGATGATCAGCACGGATGCGCCGCCTTCGAGCAATTTTCGAAATGACGTCAGCAGCTTCTGAATATCGTCGAAATGCAGGCCCGTGGTCGGCTCGTCAAAAATGTACAGGATTCCGGTGTTGTCCTGCCGCGTGAGATGCGCAGCGAGCTTCAGGCGTTGCGCCTCGCCGCCTGAAAGCGTGGTTCCCGATTGGCCCAACCGCAAATATCCCAGTCCCACTTCGTCGAGGAGAGCGAGCCGCGCGGTCACCTTCGGATATGGCGCGAAAAACGCGAGAGCCTCGCGCACCGTCATCTGCAGCACATCGTGAATATTCTTGCCGCGATGCAGCACTTCGAGCACGCTGCTCTTATATCGCGTGCCGCGGCATTCTTCGCACACCAGCTCCACATCGGCCAGAAAACGCATCTCGACCGTCACGGTGCCGTCGCCCTGGCACGCTTCGCAGCGCCCCCCGGGAATATTGAACGAGAAATGTCCCGCGCCCAGTCCGCGCTTCTTGGCTTCCGGAGTGGCCGCGAAAAGATCGCGGATCGCGTCAAACGCCTTCATGTACGTCGCCGGATTTGAACGCGGCGTCCGCCCGATAGGGGATTGATCGACCATTTCGACGGCTTCAATCGCGGCGTCGCCGTCGATGCGGTCGCAGAACTCGCGCCAGTTACCGCCGGTGCGCTTCGCTTCCAAAGCTTTGAAAATCACGTCGTACACCAGCGTGGATTTTCCCGATCCTGAAACTCCGGTTACCGCGACCAATATCGCCAACGGCACGGCCACATCGACGCCCTGCAGATTGTGGCTGTGCGCGCCGGTAATCTTCAGGAATTTGCCCTGGGGTTTGCGGCGACGCGACGGCACCGCAATTTTCAGTTCGCCCCGCAGGTAGCGGCCGGTCAGCGATAGCGGGCTCTTCAGCAGCTCCTCGCGCGTTCCGGAGAAAATCAATTCGCCGCCATGCTCGCCCGCGCCGGGGCCAAGATCGAGAATCTTGTCCGCCGCGAGCATGGTGTCGGGATCGTGTTCCACCACCAGAAGCGTGTTTCCCAGGTCGCGCAGGCCTTTCAGGATCTCGATCAGCCGGTTCGTGTCGCGGGGATGCAATCCGATAGACGGCTCGTCGAGCACGTATAGCGCGCCCACCAGATGCGACCCCAAAGAAGTAGCCAGCTGAATCCGCTGCGCCTCGCCGCCAGAAAGCGTAGAAGTCAAACGGTCGAGCGTGAGGTAGTCCAGGCCCACTTCGTCCAGAAAACGCAGCCGCTGCTGGATTTCCTCCAGCACTTTATCTGCGATCACAGTTTCGGCCGGGCTCAGCTGCAGGCCGGAGAAAAATGGCCGCGCTTCCTTCACCGTCATCTGGCAGACCTCGGTGATGGACCGGCCGGCAATCTTCACGGCCCGCGCCTCGGCGCGCAGTCGCGTGCCTTTGCAGTCGGGACACAGCGCGTATCCGCGATAGCGGCTCAGGAACACGCGTACGTGCAATTTGTATTTCTTGCGTTCGAGCCAGGCGAAAAATCCCTTCACACCCGGAAAATCTTCCCCACGGTCGCCATCCAGAATCGCGTTGCGCTGCGCAGTGGTGAGCTCGCGGAAGGGAACGTCGAACGGGATCCCTTTCGCACGCGCGTAGCGCTTCGTGTCCATCGCCAGCTGCCGGTAGCGCGGCTTCGTCCAGGGCTCGATC